>OEIU01000309.1_pt1 | contig 48949 bp, 48 predicted proteins | sample 1539221 | NCBI WGS metagenome assembly OEIU01 (sample SAMN03792071, study PRJEB22550) | activated sludge metagenome | feature: wastewater treatment plant; material: activated sludge; isolation source: Wastewater treatment plant of a petroleum refinery complex | place: Argentina: Zarate | collected... | reverse complement strand
CACAGCGCTGCGCGACAGTCGGGGGTGCGAGCCAGCTCAGGTTGCGGTCCGGTTAGGCGTCGGGGTCGGGCCGTCATTCGTATTGCGACCTTCGCCCCGCGTGCCACCGCGTATCTTCGCGCGCCGCCAGAGCTTTCATGCTCGGGGGCGAGCCGGCCGGATCATGAATGGTTAGGCAGGCGCGGGGGAACACCCTCGAAAGCGGATTCGACGCGGGCATGCGCATGTACCTCGACGAACTGCTGCCGCTGCACGACGTGGACGAAGGGCTCGACGCCTATGCGCAAAAGCGCGCGCCCGTCTGGAAGCACCGTTGACCTCAATCACATTTGCGCGATGACAGACCTTCTGGACCAGGACTTCGGCACGCTGTCTGATTTGCTGCGTGACCATGCAGTGCGCCAGCCGGCGCATCCCGCCATCGTCTGCGACGGGAAGGTGCTGGATTACGCCGCGCTGGACCGGTGGCTGGATCGCATGGCGGCAACGCTCCAGCGTGAAGGACTGGGTGTGGGCGACGTCGTCGCCATGTCGGCCGCCAATTCGGTGGCCTATGTCGTCGCCTTCCTCGGCGCCCTGCGCGCGGGCGTCGCCGTGGCGCCGCTGGCCCCCGACATGACGGCCGGCGCGCTGGCGGCGATGGTGATCGACTCGGGCGCGAAGCTGCTCCTGCTGGACCAGGGTGTCGCTCGAGCCCTGGAGCCGCTGGCCCAGGGATTGAACATAGCGCGCGTCGCGCTCGATGATTCGTCTGCCGGCGCGGCCTGGAACGCCTGGTTGGCCGCGCCAGACGCTCGGCCAGAGCCCGCGGCGGTGGCGCCGGACTCGGTGTTCAACATCATCTATTCGTCGGGGACGACGGGCACGCCCAAAGGGATCGTCCTGCCGCATGAGTTTCGGTGGGCGCAGTTCAAGCTGTTCCGGCCGCTCGGCTACGGCAAGGAAGCGGTGGTGATGGTGTCGCTGCCGCTGTACTCCAACATGACGCTGTCGAGCTTTCTGCCGCCACTGGCGCTGGGCAGCACCATCGTGCTGATGACGAAGTTCGATGCCGGCCAGTTCGTCCGGTTGTCCGCGCGGCACCGCGTCACGCACGCCATGATGGTGCCGGTGCAGATCCAGCGCATCCTGGCGCTGCCCGATTTCGACAAGTACGACCTCTCGTCCTTCAAGGCCAAGTCCTGCGCCAGCGCCGCCTTTCCCGCCGCACTCAAGAAGGAAACGCTGGCGCGCTGGCCGGGCGAGCTGATCGAGTACTACGGCATGACCGAGGGTTGTGGCGTGTGCGTGCTCGACGCGCGCCGCCACCCGGAGAAGCTGCATACCGTCGGCCATCCCGTCGCCGGACACGACATGCGCGTCATCGATGAGGAAGGACGCGAACTGCCCCCCGGCTCCACCGGCGAGATCATCGGCCGCTGTCCCACGATGATGCAGGGCTACCTCAACCAGCCGGAAAAGACGCGCGAGGTGGAGTGGTTCGATGCGCAGGGCAACCGCTTCATCCGAAGCGGAGACGTGGGCTACTTCGACGAGGACGGCTTCCTGGTGCTGATGGACCGGACCAAGGACATGATCATCTCGGGCGGGTTCAACGTCTACCCGAGCGACGTCGAAGCCGTGCTGCGCGAGCACCCCGAGGTCGCTGAGGTGTCCGTCACGGGTGTGCCGTCGGCGCGCTGGGGCGAAAGCCCGATCGGATTCGTCATACGCCGGCCCGGATCGAACTTGACGGCGCAGGAGTTGATGACGTGGAGCTACCCCAAGCTGAACAAGGCTCAGCGGCTTGCGGCGGTGCAGTTCGTGGACGAGCTGCCGCGCAACGGCATCGGCAAGGTCCTGAAGCGGGCGCTGCGGGACAGGTGGGTGGCGTCGGGGCGGACGCTCTAAATTCCTTTAACCGTCCTTCAACCGTCAGAGCGTTCGAGAGGGCATCGAAAATCGGCCGCGCCCTGTTATCCGTGGTCGACGCAGGCGGCGCGCCGGCTGCGGCGCAGCTGCTGTGACGGACGACGCCGCAGCGCAGCAGCGCGCGCTGGGCGCCGGGCTGATGCTGGTGCTCGTCTGGGGCGCCAGCTTCACGATCCAGAAGGCCGCCTACTCGGCGATGAGCCCCGGCGGCTTCCTCTTCGGCCGCGCGCTGCTGATGGCGCTGTGCGCCGTGCTGCTGCTGCGCTGGCGGCGGCGTGCGCTGTGGCCGTCGCTGACGCGCCGTGAGTGGGGCCAGTTGTTCGCCTGCGCGGCCGCGGGCCAGGCGCTGCACATCGGGCTCGTCACCTACGGCATCCATTGGTCGACGCCGTTCTCCAGCGCGCTCATCATGGCGCTCGGCCCGGTGTTCACGCTCGTGCTGCTGCGGGCGATCCGCGGCACGCGGCTGCACCGCAGCCAGATGCTGGGCGTCGCCGCCGCGCTGGCCGGCGTGCTGCTGTTCATGAGCGACAAGCTGATCAAGGCGGACCTGCGCGCCAGCGGCGGCGACCTGCTGATGCTGCTGTCCACCATCGTGTTCTCGCTGTACACGATCTGGGCAACGCCGCTCGTCGCGCGCCACGGCGGCGTGGCGGTGATGTGCTGGGCGACGCTGCTGGCCACGCCGATGATGCTGCTGTTCACCGCACCGGCGGCGGCGCAGGCGCCGTACGGCGCGATCGACGGCACGATCTGGCTGGCGTTCTTCTGGTCGGTGCTGGTGTCGGCCTTCCTCGGCTGGATCCTATGGGGCTGGATCAACGCGGTACGCGGCGTCGCGCGCACCGCGCCGCTGCTCTACCTGGTGCCGCCCGTGGCCGGCGTGATCGCCTGGCTGACCGTCGGCGAGCACTTCGGCGGCGTCAAGCTGCTCGGCGCCGTGCTGGCGCTGGGTGGTGTGGTCTGGACGCAGCTCGCGCCGCGCGACGCGGCCGCCGGTGCCATCACGGGTTGACACGGGCGGTTCATGCGCCGCGCAGCCCGCGCCGGCGCGCCGGGCTTCCACCATTGACACAGATCGTACGCATATGTATGGTGTGCAAGAGCACATCATCGACACCACGGGCCAGTGCCCGACAGGAGCCTTGCGCATGGACTTCCGCCTGCCAGACGACATCACGGCCAAGCTGGCCGAACTCGACGCCTTCATCGCGCGCGAGATCAAACCGCTCGAACGCGAGCACCCGCAGTTCTTCGACCACCGGCGCGAGAACGCCCGCACCGACTGGGACAACGACGGCCGGGCGCGCAAGGAGTGGCGCGCGCTGATCGAGGAGATGGAGCGCCGTGCCGACAAGGCCGGCCACCTGCGGCTCGGGCTGCCGAAGAGCGTGCCCGGCGGCGGCGGCGCGAGCAACCTGATGATCGCCGCGATCCGCGAGCATCTCGCGGCCCAAGGCCTGGGGCTGCACAACGACCTGCAGGACGAGTCGTCGGTCGTCGGCAACTTCCCGATCATCCCGGTGCTCGCCGACTACGGCACGCCGCAGCAGAAGCAGTACATCGAGGGCATCATCACCGGGCGCATGCACCTGTCCTTCGGCCTTACCGAGCCCGGGCATGGCAGCGACGCGACCTGGCTCGAGACGACCGGCGTGCGCGCCGGCGACGGCTCGGGCGACTGGATCCTGAACGGCATGAAGCGCTGGAACAGCCAGGTCGCGCGCGCGCATGGCAACCTCGTCTTCGCGCGCACCTCGGGCAAGCCGGGCGACGCCAAGGGCATCACCGCGTTCATCGTGCCGACCGCGACGCCTGGGCACAAGGTCCTGTACAACCACTGGACCTTCAACATGCCGAGCGACCATGCGGAGACCGCGCTGAAGGACGTGCGCGTGCCCGACAGCGCGATCCTGCACAAGGAAGGCGAAGGTCTGGTCTGCGCGCAGCGCTTCGTGCACGAGAACCGCATCCGCCAGGCCGCGGCCAGCGCCGGCGCGGCGCGCTACTGCATCCAGGAGGCGGTGAAGTACGCGAACAAGCGCGTCGCCTTCGGCGAGCCGCTGGCGAAGAAGCAGGCAGTGCAGTGGCCGCTGGTCGAGCTGTACGCCGAGTGCGAGATGACGCGCAACTTCATCTTCAAGACCGCGTGGCAGATGGACCGGCAGAACCCGCTCGAGATCAGCGACATGGTGTCGATCTGCAACTTCCGCGCGAACCGGCTGGTGTGCGAGGCCGCCGACCGCGCGATGCAGGTGCACGGCGGTGTCGGCTACAGCCGGCACAAGCCGTTCGAGCACATCTACCGGCACCACCGCCGCTACCGCATCACCGAGGGGACGGAGGAGGTGCAGATGCGCCGCGTCGCGCAGTACCTGTTCGGCTTCGGCGGCAAGAAGGCCACTTCGTCGCCGGCCAAGGCATGACGATGCCGCCGCAGGCCGCCGCCCCGGGCGCGGCCGGGCTCGACTTCGAGCCTGCCGCGCTCGACGCCTACCTGCGCTCGGCGCTCGGCCACGGCCGCGAGCCGCTGTCGGTGCGCCGCACCGAGGGCGGGATGTCGAACCCGACCTACTTCGTCGCGCGCGGCGACTGGCGCGCGGTGCTGCGCAAGCAGCCGGCAGGCGAGCTGGCGCCGTCGGCGCATGCGATCGACCGCGAGTTTCGCGTGCTCAGCGCGCTCAGCGGCACCGACGTGCCGGTGCCCGAACCGCTGCACTACTGCGCCGACCGCGCCGTGCTCGGCACGCCGTTCTACCTGATGGAGTGGCTGCAGGGCCGCGTATTCGAGTCCTTCTCGACGCCGGGTCTCGACCGCGCGGCGCGGCGCGCGCTGTTCGACTCGATGGGCGCGACCATGGCCGCGATCCACCGCGCCGACTTTCGCGCGCTGGGCCTCGCCGACTACGGCCGACCGGGCAACTACTTCGCGCGCCAGCTCGCCCGCTGGTCGCAGCAGTGGGCCCAGTTCCGGCGCGGCGACGACGACAACCCGGACCTCGACTACATCGTCGCCTGGCTGGCCGAGCGCGTGCCCGACAGCGATCTGATCGCGCTGTGCCATGGCGACTTCCGCATTACCAACATGATGTTCCACGCCACCGAACCGCGCGTCATCGGCGTGATCGACTGGGAGCTGTCGACGCTCGGCCACCCGCTGGTCGACGTCGCGTTCAACAGCCAGGCCTGGCGCATGGCGCCGGACGAGAACGGCGGCCTGCTCGGGCTCGACCTCGATGCGCTCGGCATCCCCGACGAGGCGGCGTACCTGGAACGCTACTACACGCTCGCCGGCTCGACCGAACGCATGACGACCTTCCACCAGGTGTTCGCGATGTTCCGCGGCGCGGTCGGCAGTGCCGGCGTCGCGCGGCGCGGCGAGCGCGGCAACGCCTTCCTGCCCGATGCCGCGCGCGTCGGCCGCAAGCTCGCACTCGCCTATTCCGGCCGAGGTGCGGCGCTGGCGAGGACCGGGCGATGAGCGCCGCCGCGTCTTCCGCCACGGCAGCGGCGATGAGCGCGCATGGCCGCTCCAAGGCGCTCATACCGGAGCGCGATCAGCGCGAAGGTTGCCTTATGAGCGTCGACGCCGCGCTGCGCCTGCGCCGCTCGGTGCGCGGCTTCCTGCCGGCCGAGGTGCCGGAGGCGACGCTGCGCGAGATCTTCGCGCTGGCGCAGCGCACGCCGTCGAACTGCAATGTCCAGCCGTGGGTACCGCACGTCGTCTCGGGCGAGGCGCTGCGCCGGCTGCGCGACGAGCTGGTCGCCACCGGCAGCCGCGCCGAGCCGCACCATGCCGACTGGCCCGCCGACGGCAAGTTCGGCGGCGTCTACCGCGAGCGCCAGGTCGACGCCGCGGTGCAGCTCTACGGTGCGATGGGCGTCGAGCGGCACGACAAGGCCGGGCGCCACGCCGCCTACGTGCGCAACCATGCGTTCTTCGGCGCGCCGCACGCCGTGTTCATCTTCATGCACGCGCCGCACGACACGCGCGAGGCGGCCGACATCGGCATGTACGCGCAGTCGTTGATGCTGCTGTTCACGTCGCGCGGCATCGCCTCGTGCGCGCAGGGCGCGCTCGGTCTGTACCCGAACGTCGTGCGCCGCCACCTCGGCCTGGACGCGACGCACCGGCTGCTGTTCGGCATCTCGTTCGGCTACGAGGATCCTGCGGTCAAGGCCAATGCCGCGCGGGTCGGCCGGGCGCCGCTCGGCGAGGCCGTGCACTTCCACCGCTGAAGGGCTGGGCGGATGCAGCGCATCGTCGTCGCCGGCCCGGGCCTGATGGGCCTCGGCATCGCGCAGGTCGCCGCCGCAGCCGGCGTCGAGGTGCGGCTGCTCGGCCGCGACGCGGCAGCCGGCGAGGCCGCGTGCCGGCGTCTGGCCGGCGCGCTGCAGCGCCAGGTGGCGCGCGGCCGCATCGACGGCGCAAGCGCGGAACGCCTGCTCGGCCGCATCGCGCCAGTGGCGGATGAAACCGAGCTCGCACGCTGCGACGGCGCGATCGAGTCGGTACCCGAAGACCGGGCGCTGAAGCTCGCCGTGCTGGCGCGCCTCGAGGCCGCGCTGCCCGCCGGTGCGCTGATCGCCACCAACACCAGCGGCCTGCCGGTCGGCGGGTTGGCGCGCGCGCTCGCACGCCCGGACCGCTTCGTCGGTCTGCATTTCTTCTCGCCGGTCGAGCGCATGAAGCTGGTCGAGGTCGTGCGCGGCGAGGCGACCTCCGACGCCACGCTGGCCGACGCGCTCGCCTTCGTGCGCCGGCTCGGCCAGGTGCCGGTGGTCGTGCGCGACGGCCCCGGCTTCTTCACGTCGCGCGTATTCGCCGCCTACCTCGACGAGGCGATCGCGCTCGTCGGCGAGGGCGTCGCGCCGCAAGCCGTCGATGCGGCGGCGCGCGCGCTCGGGCGTGCCGTCGGGCCGCTCGCGCTGCTGGACGACATCTCGCTCGCGTTGAACCTGCAGCAGGCGCAGCAGGCGCGCGCCGACGGCATGCCGCCGCAGCGCTGCCGGCCGCTGGCCGAACCGGTGCTGGCGGCGATGGTCGGCGCCGGGCGCAAAGGCCGGCGCGACGGCGGCGGCTTCTACGACACGGCCGCCGACGGCACGCGCACGCCGTGGGCCGGTCTCGCCGCGCTGTTCCCGCCGGCGGGCCATCCTCCCGCAGCGGAGGCGATCGGGCAGCGGCTGCGCGTTGCCGAGGTGATGGAGGCGCTGCGCTGCCTGGAAGGGGGCGTCGTCGCGAGCGCCGATGACGCCGACACCGCGTCCGTGCTCGGCCTCGCTTGGCCGCGCGCCGAAGGCGGCGGCGTGCTCGGCTGGGCCGAGCGCTGCGGGCTGCCGCCGCTCGTTGCTGCCGCCGACGCGCTCGCCGCGGTGCTCGGCCCGCGTTTCAGGCCGTCGCCGTGGCTGCGCGAACGCGCCGCCGCGGGCGACGGTCTGCACCGCTGGCGCGCCGCGCCGATATTGACGCCGGCGCCGGCGCCAAATCCGCCGCCGACCTCGTCGGATTCCCCAACCCCACGCACGTCTACCCCATGAATGGTCCCTTGCACGGCTTGCGCATCCTCGAACTCGCGGCCATCGGCCCGGCGCCTTTCTGCGGCGCGCTGCTCGCCGACCTCGGCGCTGATGTGGTCCGGGTCGACCGCGTGCTCAGACCCGGCCAGTCGCCCGAGCAGCCGCCGCGCTTCGACTTCTACAACCGCAACAAGCGCTCGGTGGCCTTCGACCTGAAGCAGCCCGACGGCGTGCGCAGCGTGCTCGACCTGGTCGAGCGCGCGGACGTGCTGATCGAAGGCTTCCGCCCCGGCGTCACCGAGCGGCTCGGGCTCGGTCCGGCCGTCTGCCTCGCGCGCAACCCGCGTCTGGTCTACGCCCGCATGACCGGCTGGGGGCAGGACGGGCCGCTCGCGATGGAGGCCGGGCACGACATCAACTACCTCGCGATCACCGGCGCGCTCGGCAGCCTGGGTGCGCCGGGCACGCCGCCGCCGCCGCCGCTGAACCTGGTCGCCGACCTGGGCGGCGGAGCGATGTACCTGGCAGTCGGCGTGCTGTCGGCCGTGTTGTCGGCGCGCGCCAGCGGTCGCGGCCAGGTCGTCGACGCGGCGATGATCGACGGCGTGATCCACCTGATGTCGGCCTTCCAGGCCTACCGCCAGCAGGGGACGTGGACCGCCAGCCGCGGCGAGAACATCGTCGACGGCGGCGCGCCGTTCTACGGCACCTACGAGACGGCGGACGGCCGCTACGTCGCCGTCGGCGCGATCGAGCCGCAGTTCTACGCTGCGCTGCTGGCGGTGATGGATCTCGACCCGGCGGCGCTGCCGCCGCAGAACGAGCGCGCGCAGTGGCCGGCGATGCGCGAGCGCTTCGCCGCCGTCTTCCGCACGCGCACGCGCGCCGCCTGGGTCGAGGCCGCGGCCGGCCGCGACGCCTGCCTGGCGCCGGTGCTGAGCATCGACGAGGCGCCGCAGCACCCGCAGACGCAGGCGCGCGGCAGCTTCTCGGACTTCGACGGCCTGCGCCATCCGTCGCCGGCGCCGCGCTTCTCGGCGACGCCGGGGACGCTGCGCCGCCCGGCGCCGCTGCCGGGCGAGCACCAGCAGGAAGTGCTGCGCGATTGGGGTGCCGGGTGACGCGGCGAGCGGCTGCGCAGCGGCCCGGCGCGCCCCGTCACAGCGCGCGCTGCCGCGCTATTGATGAAAATACCTAAGCAAAAGGTACGCTAGTGTACGGTAGCATCCGCCAGCGATAACCCGGAGAGCGACACGATGGTGCTGACCGACGACCAGAAGGCCCTGCAGGAGACGGCGCGCCGTTTCGCGCGCGAGCGGCTGCTGCCCGACTACCAGAAGCGCGAGAAGGCCGGCACGCTCGACCGCACGCTGATCGCCGAGATGGGGCGGCTCGGCCTGCTCGGCACCGACCTGCCGGAGGCGCTGGGCGGCATGGGCATCGACTCGGTGACCACCGGGCTGATCGCCGAGGAGCTGGCCTACGGCGACTTCAACGTCAGCGCGGTGCCGGTCGGCATCTCGCTGAACGGCGCGATCCTGATGCGCCACGCGCAGCCCGAGGTGGTGCAGGAGTGGGTGCCGCGCATGACGCGCGGCGAGGCGATCGTCGCCATCTGCCTGACCGAGCCGCGCGGCGGCTCGGATGCGGGCAACCTGACGCTGAAGGCGCGCAAGGACGGCGACGACTACGTGATCAACGGCGAGAAGACGTCGATCACCTTCGCCGACCGCGCCGACGCCTACCTGATCTTCGCCCGCACCGGCAGCGTGGAGGAGGGCGCGCGCGGCGTCAGTGCCTTCTTCATTCCCTACGCAGGCAAGGACGGAAAGACACCAGGCATCTCGCGCACCAAGTTCGACGACGTCGGCAGCGAGATCATCGGCCGCGGCTCGGTGTTCTTCGACGACGTGCGCGTGCCGGCGAGCCACCGCCTGGGCGACGAAGGCAAGGGCTTCACGCAGGTGATGCAGGGCTTCGACTACAGCCGTGCGCTGATCGGCCTGCAGTGCGTCGGCGCGGCGCAGGCCAGCCTGGACGAAGCCTGGGCCTACGCGCAGGAGCGCCAGGCCTTCGGCAAGCCGATCGGCCAGTTCCAGGGCGTGAGCTTCCCGCTCGCCGAGGGCGAATCGCAGATCGCCGCGGTGCGCCAGCTCTGCTACCACGCGCTCGCATTGCGCGATGCCGGCCTGCCGCACACCGCCGAGGCGGCGATGTGCAAGTGGATGGGGCCGCGCAACGCCTTCGACGTGATCCACCAGTGCCTGCTGACCTTCGGCCACTACGGCTGGAGCAAGGACCTGCCGCACCAGCAACGCCTGCGCGACGTGATGGGGCTGGAGATCGGTGACGGCACGGCGCAGATCATGAAGCTGATCATTGCCCGCGAGCGCATCGGCCGCGCGGCGGTGCAGTACTGACCAAAACCAGGAGCGTCCGCATGGGCTACCAGTCGATCTTCAAGCCCGGCCTGTTCGCCGGCCAGACCATCATCGTCACCGGCGGCGGCAGCGGCCTCGGCCGCTGCACCGCGCACGAACTCGCCTCGCTCGGTGCGCACGTCGTGCTGGTGGGCCGCACCGCGAGCAAGCTCGACGCCGTGCAGGCCGAGATCACCGAAGACGGCGGCAGCGCGAGCAGCCTCGCCTGCGACATCCGCGACGAGGCAGCCGTGATCGCGACCATCGACACCGTGCTGCAGCAGCGCGGCCGGCTCGACGGCCTGGTCAACAACGCCGGCGGCCAGTACCGTTCGCCGCTGAAGTCGATCTCGACCAAGGGCTTCGAAGCCGTGGTGCGCAACAACCTCACGGGCGGCTTCATCTTCATGCGCGAGGCCTACAACCGCTGGATGCAGGACCACGGCGGCGCGATCGTCAACATCATTGCCGACATCTGGGGCGGCTGGCCCGACATGGCGCATTCCGGCGCGTCGCGCGGCGGCATGCTGACGCTGAGCGAGTCGGCCGCCTGCGAGTGGGCGGATGCCAACGTGCGCGTGAACACGGTGGCGCCTGGCGGCATTGCCTCCAGCGGCTTCGACACCTATCCCGACGAGGCCAAGGCGAAGATCCTCGAGTTCACCGACGTCGTGCCGCTCGGGCGCTTCGGCTCCGAGTCGGAGATCTCCGCGGCCATCGTCTACCTGCTGTCGCCGGCCGCGGCCTACATCACCGGCAGCTGCATCCGCGTCGACGGCGGCACGCCGAACCTGCGCAACAACTGGAAGCTCCATCCGCAGGGCCGCAGCCAGCCGTTCATGGGCTTCCATCGCGCGGTGCAGCCCGAACTGCTGAAGAACCGGCGATGAAGATGACCCTGGTGCGCCACGGCCTGCCGGACGAAGGCAACGCCGCGCGGCCGCACGACCCGCCGCTCGGCGCCGCCGGGCGGCGGCAGGCCGAGGCGGTGGCCGCGCTGCTGGCCGACGACGGCGTGACGCGCATCGTGGCCAGCCCGCTGCTGCGCGCGCACGAGACCGCGCTGCCGCTGGCGGGGCGCACCGGCCTGGCGGTGGACACCGTCGACGGCTGGGCCGAGGCCGACCGGCACGTCGCGCACTACCGCAGCACCGAGACGCTGCGCGCGCTCGGCGACGCCGAGTGGGAGCGCTTTCTCGCCGACCCGGTGAGCTACCTAGGCGGCGATCCGCAGGCCTTCCACCGCGAGGTGCTCGGCGCGCTCGACGCGACGGCGGCCGGCGACGACGACGGGGCGCATGTCGCCGTGTTCACGCACGGCCTGCCGATCAACGTCGTGCTGTCGCATGCGCTCGGGCTGGAGCGCATCGTCCACTTCCGGCCGGGCTACGGCTCGGTCACCCGGCTCATCGTGCGCGGCGGACGGCTCGGCGTCGTCAGCGTCAACGAGAGCGCTCATCATCGCTGCGCATGAATCCTCTGCTCGACGACAGCGCGCTTGCCGCCCGCATCCGCGACTACCTGAGGGCTCAGGTCGGCCACCCGGTCGAGGTCGGCGCGATCCGGCGCTTTCCGGTCGGCTTCTCGTGGCTGACCTTCGCGGTGCCGGTCAGCGGCCTCGATGAGGCAGGAGGCAGCGGCCCGCGCGAACTGATCCTGCGCCTGGGGCCGGACTACGGCCTGTTCGCGCCGTACAGCGCCGGCCCGCAGGTGCTGGCGATGCGCTCGCTCGACGGCAGCGGCGTGCCGGCGCCGCGCGCCTACTGGCACGACGACGACCCGGCGATCCTGGGCGCGCCGTTCCTGTTCTGCGAGAAGGTCGACGGCTCCGCCGTCGTGCCGTGGGTGTCGGCCACCGAGCCGCCGCTGGACGAAGGCTACCGCCGGCAACTCGGCACCGAGTTCATCGACGCGCTGGCGGCGCTGCACCGCATCGATTGGCGCGATCGGCCGATCGCTGCGCTGGCCGGCGACATCGCGCCGGACAACGCCGCCGAGCGCAACGTCGAGCTGTACGAAGGCCTGATCGAACGCTGGGCGATGCGGCCGTATCCGCTGGCCGAGTGGGGCGTGCGCTGGCTGAAGTCGCACCATCCGGCCGCGCCGCGCGTGACCATCGTGCACGGCGACTACCGTACCGGCAATTTCCTCGAACAGGGCGGCCGCATCACGTCGATCCTCGACTGGGAGCTGGTGCACCTGGGTGATCCGCACGAGGACCTGGCCTGGGTCAGCCTGCCGATGTACAAGGGCGGCAGCCCCTACCTGTGCCGGCTGTGCGAGCCGGAATGGTTCTTCGAACGCTACGCCGAGCGCTCCGGCATCGAGGTCAGCATAGCCTCGGTGCGCTACTACCAGGTGTTCTCGCTGCTCAAGCTCGCCGCGACGCACATGGCCGCGGCGCGCTGCTTCGAGGAGGGCCGCTTCAACGACATGCGCATGCCGGCCATGGGCAGCCAGGTCGCGACCTGCCTGCGGCAGATGGACAAGCTGATCGAGGCTGCATGAACAATTCATTTCCCCGCCTGATCGACGGCATGTGCGCGACGCTGCGCAGCGAGGTGCTGACGCGGCTGGACGACGAGTTCGCGCGCGGCCAGGTGTTCGGCGTCATCAACCTGCTGAACACCTTCAAGGTGCGTGCCGACTGGGCGTCGGGCTTCCTGCTCGAACAGATCGCGGCGCAGCAGCAGGCTCTGGACGCGCTGCGGCCGTTGGTCGACGTCGCGCTGCCCGCGGCCCCGCTGCCGTCGGCGGTGCCGATCGCCGAGTTGCTGGAGCGGCGCGACGAGGGCAACCGCGCGCTCGAGGCGGTGATGCGCTGGCTCGGCGCCGAGGGAGACGCGCTGCCGGCCGGGCGCCGCGGCGAGATCGAGGCCTGGCTCAGGCGCGCGATGCGCGCCGAGGTCGACCTCGAACTGAAGTACGCGCCGCGGCCGCTGTTCGCCGAGATGTCCAGCGGCCGCGAAGGTTGACGCCGCATCACGGCTGCTGTGCACCCGCCGCCGGACGGGCGGCCCGAGCCGAGGGCTCGCCCCGGTTGACAACCGGTGCGAATCAGGTAGTCTGCCACTCATATCGTACGCTAGCGTATTAAAACCATCGCACCTCAGGAGACCAACCCATGCTCACGTTCACCCGCCGCACCCTCGGCGCCGCTGCGCTGGCGCTCGCCGCTCCGTTCGCTGCCGCGCAGAGCGGCGGGCCGATCAAGGTCGGCCTGCTGCTGATCGACAGCGGGCCGTTCGCCACCTATGCCGGCTTGATGGAATCGGGTGCGAAGGCGGCGGTCGAGATGCTCAACGCCGAAGGCGGCGCGCTCGGGCGCAAGTTCGAGCTGGTCACCCAGGCGCATTCCGGCACGCCGGCGGCGGCCATGGCGGCGGCCACCAAGCTGGCGCAGCAGGGCGGCGTGTCGATGATCCTCGGCCAGACGCAGAGCTCGCACTCGCTCGCGCTGGTGCCCAAGCTCGAGTCGCTGAACGTGATCCAGATCGACCACTACGCGCAGAGCAACGACCTGATGACCAAGTCGTGCGCGCCCAACTACTTCCGCATCAACACGCCGGACGCCGTCTCGACGCGGATGATGCAGGACTTCGTCAAGGCCAGCGGCATGAAGAGCTGGAACCTGATCTCGGTCGACTACTCCGCCGGCCAGAGTTTCGCGAAGGCTTTCGGCGATCTCGCCGGCGGCATGGGCGGCAGCGTGCAGCAGAGCCTGTTCGCGCCGCAGGGCACGACCGACTTCGGCAGCTTCATCACGCAGCTGTCGAAGCCGGCCGACGGGCTGGTCGTCACGCTGTACATGAGCGACGGTCAGTCGTTCGCGAAGCAGTCGCGCCAGTTCGGCCTGTTCGACAAGTACAAGATGGTGCTGGGCAACGGCTTCGCCACCGACTTCCAGCTCGAGGCGCACGGCGACAACGTGCTCGGCGTCTTCAACACGCTGAGCTGGACGCCCGAACTGCCCGGCGCGCGCAACGAGAAGTACGTCAAGGACTTCGAGCGCATCGCCAAGCGCCGGCCGTTCTATACCGACGCCGACGTGATGGTCGCGCTCGAGGTCTACCGCGCCGGCGTCATCAAGGCCGGCGCTACCGACCCGGCGAAGGTGCGCAAGGCGCTCGAGGGCCTGAAGATCGACACCCTCTTCGGCCCCGGCATCGAGATGCGCGCGGCCGACCACCACCTGATCCGCCAGCACGGCATGGCGCAGGTGGTCAAGGGCCCGGGCGGCAAGAACGTCTTCGTGATGCGGGTCGTCAAGCCCGGCGCGGAGATCTATCCGCCGCCCAGCCCCGAGTGCAAGGCGAGCTGAGCTGGCGCCGGGAATGGGCATGGACGAGCTCTCGCACCTCTTCAACGTCGCGCAGTTCGCGAACGCGCTGGCGCTGGCATCGCTGCTGACGATCCTGGCCAGCGGCTTGGCGCTGATCTTCGGCCTGCGCGACGTGATGAACTTCGGCCACGGCGCGTTCTACATGCTCGGCGCCTATGTCGGCTACACGGTCGGCAAGGCGCTCGGCTTCTGGGCGGCGCTGGTCGTCGTGCCGCTGATCCTGGCTGCCGTCGGCGCGGTGTTCGAGCTCGCCGTGCTGCGCCCGCTGGCCAAGCGCTCGCACATGGATGTCGCGCTCGTCACCTTCGGCATCGCGCTGATCATCGGCCCGGTGGTGCACAAGATATGGGGCACCGTGCCGCTGTCGGTCGAGCCTCCGCCGGTGCTGGCCGGCTCGGTCGACCTGTTCGGCACGATGTACCCGTCGTACCGCCTGTTCCTGATCGCCGTCGGCTTCAGCACCTGTCTGGCGCTCGCCGGCTGGCTGAAGTACACGACCAGCGGCATGCACACCCGCGCCGTCAGCCAGCAGCCGCACATCGCGCGCATGATGGGTGTCAATACCGACCGCCTGAGCCTGCTCGTCGTCTGTCTGGGCATCGCGTTCGCCGGCCTGGCCGGGGTGCTGGCGGGGCCGTACCTGTCGGTCGACCCGGGCATGGGCGCGAGCATCCTGATCAGCTGCCTGATCGTCGTCGTCGTCGGCGGGCTGGGCAGCATCGGCGGCGCGATCGCGGCGGCGCTGGTCTACGGCTTCATCCAGGTCATCGGCACCGTCATGCTGCCGTCGATCGCCGTGCTCGCGCCGTACCTGCTGCTGTTCGGCGTGCTGCTGTGGCGGCCGCAAGGCTTCGGCCGCGGGCGGGTGGCGTGATGGCCAAGGTCGCTGCCATGAACGGCCATACGTCAATGTCGCCGCTGTCGCCGCCCGTGGCCGCGCGCGCACCGCGGTGGCGCGGCTGGCTGGTGTTCGCGCTCGTCACCGTGGCCGGCCTGTTCGTGCCGATGGTGCTGACCAGCGGCTTCTACCTCGGCTTGCTGATCAACGGTCTGGTGCTCGGCATCGCCGCGGTCGGCATCGGCTTCCTGATGAACCAGTGCGGTCTGGTGATGTTCGGCGTCGCGGCCTTCATCGGCCTGCCGGCCTACCTGCTGGGCATCCTGACGATGCAGTTCGGCCTGGGTGTGCAGACCGCGGTGCTGCTGGCGCTGCTGGGCAGCACGGCGTTCGCGGCGCTGGTCGGCGCGCTGGTGGTGCGCGCGCGGCCGCTGCCGTTCGCGATGCTGACGCTGGCGCTGGCGCAAATGCTCAAGTCGGCGTCGACGCTGCAACTGCTGCGGCCGATCACCGGCGGTGACGACGGGCTGACGATGAGCTTCAACGGCAGCTTCCTCGGCCTGACGCAGGCGCAGCTCGCCAAGGCGGCGACCTTCTGGCCGGTGGCCTGGGTTGCGCTGTGCGGGGTCATCTTCATCGTCTGGGCCGTGGTGCAGTCGCGCTTCGGCCGGGTGCTGCGCGCCACACAGGCGAACGAGGAGCGCATGCGCTTCTCCGGCTTCGATACCTACCTGCCGCGGCTCGCGGCCTTCGTGCTCGCGAGCTTCGTCATCAGCATCGCCGGGTTGCTGATGGCGCTGAACTCGGCCTTCGCGTCGCCGGAGCTGCTGGACTTCGCGACCGGCGGCCACGCGCTGGTGGCGACACTGGTCGGCGGCGCGACGACCGTCGGCGGGCCGTTGCTCGGTGCGCTGCTCTACACCTGGGGCCAGGACGCGTTCGGCGCCACCGGCTACCTCGAGCTGCTGACGGGCATCGCGGTCGTCGTGATGATCGCCGTGTTCCCGCGCGGGGCCATGGGCTTCGTGCTCCGGATGCTGAAAGGAAGGCTCTAGATGCTGCGCATCGAAGACCTGAGCGTCGCCTATGGCAGCGTGCAGGCGCTGGACGGCGTGAACCTGGAGGTCGCCGCGCGCGGTGTGCTGCACGGCATCATCGGCCCGAACGGCGCCGGCAAGAGCACGCTGATGGACGCCATCACCGGCCGCCGCGCGCCGACCCGCGGCCGCGTCTTCTTCGACGGGCAGGACATCACGCAGCGCAGCGTGACGTGGCGCCGCCGCGCCGGCATGTCGCGCTCGTTCCAGCGCACGAGCATCTTCCCGGGCCTGACGGTGCGCGAGCAGCTGGAGCTGGTTGCGTCGCAGCTCGGCGATCCGGAACTCGGCGAGATCGTCGACGCCTTCGAATTGCGCGCCGCGCTCGACCAGCCGGCCGACGTGATCGCCTATGGCGACCAGCGGCGCGTCGACATTGCGCTGGCGATGATCGGCAAGCCGAGCCTGATGCTGCTCGACGAGCCGGCAGCCGGGCTCTCCACCACCGAGACGGTGGCGCTGTTCGAGCACCTCGTCTCGCTGGTACGGCATCGCGGCGTGACGGCGCTGGTCGTCGAGCACGACGTCGACGCGGTGTTCCGCTTCTGCGACGACGTCACCGCGCTCGACCTCGGCCGCCTGCTCGCCAGCGGCAAGCCCGACGCGGTGCGCAAGGATGCCCGCGTGATCGCGGCCTACCTGGGGACGGCGGCATGAGCTTTCTCGACATTCGCGGCCTGGTGGCCGGCTACGGCAAGTCGGTGGTGCTGCGCGGCATCGACCTGGATGTCGATGAAGGCGAGTCGGTCGCCGTGGTCGGCAAGAACGGCGCCGGCAAGTCGACGCTGCTGAACAGCTTCTTCGGCGGCACGACGATCAAGGGCGGCAGCTTGACGGTCGGCGGCGTCGCGGTCGAGCAGCTGCCCGCCTATGCGGCGCCGAAGCACGGCGTCACCATCAGCCCGCAGGGCCGGATGATTCTGGCGCACCTGACGGTGCAGGAGAACCTGATGCTCGGCGCGGCCAGCGGCCGCAAGGGGCATTGGACGCTGGCGCGCGTGTTCGAGCTGTTCCCGATCCTGCTCGAGCGGCGCCACAAGATGGGCACGGCGCTGTCCGGCGGGCAGCAGCAGATGCTGGCGGTCGGCCGCGCGCTGCTCGGCAACCCGAAGGTGATCCTGCTCGACGAGCCGACCGAGGGCTTGTCGCCCGTCCTGGTCGACGACCTGGTGACGACCTTCAACCGCATCCGTGACGCGGGCACCGGCGTGCTCGTCGTCGAGCAGCACCTGAACCTGGTGCGGCGCACGACGCAGCGCTTCGTCGTGATGGCCAAGGGCGAGATCATCGATCGCGGCTGTACCGCGGACATCGACGGCGAGCAGCACCGGGCGGCGCTGGCGTTCTGAGCGCCCCAGGGCCACCGGGGCCGTGCTCCGGCCGCAGCGCCTGCGGGTTCAAGTCAAGCGGCAGAGCCGCATTTGCTCGAGACAGCCGCAGACGCCGCCGCTCAGATCGCCGGGTGCTCCTGCACTTCGGCGTATTTTGCGTAGCCCTTGGCGACGCCGTATTCGATGATGCCGTAGCCCACCTGGTCGCCGTCGCGCACCTCGATGACCTGGTCGGCCAGCGTGCGCAGCTTGCGCCGGGTGGCGGGATCCTGCAGGTCCCAGGCCTCGTGGGCGGTGAACAGCTTGCCCTTGTCGTCGCCGTGGAACCAGCCGTCGAGGCCGCCGTACAGCCCGCCCTTCAGGTAGTAGCGCGTCGGCAGCGCGCGCACTTGCACCGTGCGCCGTTCGCCGCTGGCGAACGTCAGCTCGAAGCTGGCCTGGTCCAGGCTCTGGCCGAGCGGGTCGGCGAGCCACTTCGCGTCGTGCTGCACGGCGACCAGCTGATCGCGGCCCGAGGCCTTGCTGCCGGCGGGCCGCACCTGTTCGCCGCTGAGGTAGATCAGATCGCCGGGCGCGCGCTCCTTGAAGAAGATCACCAGGCCGTAGTCCTTGAACTGGGCCGTCACCCAGCAGAAGAAGAAGGGCGGGTAGTAGGTCAGAGGCGGCGCGGTCTCGTCGCTGCGCATCTCGGCGCGCACGCCCCAGCTGTGGTCGCGCTGGCCGAGCCAGGAATCGACCTCCATGCGCCGCCCGTCGAATTCCAGCCAGCCGGTGTAGCGGCCCATCTGCTGGGCGCGGTACATGTGCTCGGTGACGCGGCCATCTCGCCGCCGCAGGTGACCGGCCTCTTCGTGCGGGTTCAGCGTGGCGTGGAACTCCAGTTCGAAGCGCAGGCCCGATGCGTTGTCGCCCAGCGTCAGCGCGTGGCGCTTCAGGCCTTCGATGACGCGGATCGACAGCGGGCCGATCGTGGTGTTCAGCGGGTCGGGGCGCAGCCGGCGGCTGGCGCGGAAGTTCCACTGCCGTCCGGGCACCGCCACGCCGGCGAAACCGTCCATGACGTTGCGGTTCGGGTGGTAGCCCAGGCCGATGTCGAAGATGACTTCGCCGCCGGGCGTTGGATGGCCGGTGTACCAGAGGCGCTCCATCCATGCCGGATCGCTGTTGTCGATCTGGTCGAAGGTGGTCGGCAGCTGGTGGCCGATGAGATCGTCCTGGGGAGTGAGCATGGCCGCGGGGAATCCTGGATATGGAAAGTCGTACATTAGCGTACAGTCGTGCACTTCACAACCCGTACGGACCCGCAGGACCATGAGCACCCAGGCCATTCAACTCGAGATGCAGGGCGCGCTGGCGCTCGTCACGCTGGCGCAGGCGGCGCGCGGCAACCCCATCGACGGCGGCTTCGGGAGCGAGTTCAAGCTCGTCGCGGCCGAGCTGTGGGACCGGCACCAGGCCGGCGGGCTGCGTGCCGTGCTGTTGCGCGCCGAGGGCGCCAATTTCAGCTACGGCGGCGACCTGAAGACCTTCTTTCCGGTGCGCGACCGGCTCGGCCCCTTGGTGCGTGAATGGACCGGCCAGCTTCACATGGGCCTGCAGCGCTTCTGGCAGCTGCCGGTGCCGGTGGTGTGCGCGGTGCAGGGCTTCGCGATGGGCGGCGGCGTCGCGCTGCTGGCCGGCGCGGACGTCGTGCTGGCGGCAGAGTCGGCGCGCCTCGGATCGGCCTTCGCGCAGCTGGGTTTCAGCTGCGATTCGGGCTCCAGCGTCACGCTGACGTCGCGCATGGGCGTGGCCCGCGCCAGGCGCTTCGTGCTGCTGGCCGAAGTGCTGAGCAGTGCCGAGGCGCTGCAGGCCGGGCTGGTCGACCGGGTGGTGGCCGACGACCAACTGCAGCAAGAGGCCAGTGCGCTGGCACAGCGCCTGGCCGAAGGACCGACCGTGGCCTACGGCGAGATCAAGCGGCTCTTTGCCGCCGCAGGCGGGGCTCTCTTGACCGCGCAGTTGGAGGACGAAGCGCTGACGCTGGCGCGGGTGGCGGGCAAAGCCGATGCTCAGGAGGGCATCGCGGCGATGGTCGAGCGGCGCAAGCCGGTGTTCAAGGGCGTCTGATGCCGCCGACCTACGACACGTTGCTCGTCGAGCGCAGCGACGAAGGTTTCGCCACCGTCGCCTTCAACCGCCCGGCCAAGCTGAACACGCTGTCGATGGCGCTGCGCCGCGAGCTGGCGCAGGCGGTGGCCGCGCTGGAGGCCGACCCGGCGGTGCGCGTGCTGATCCTCACCGGCACCGGCCGGGCCTTCAGCGTCGGGCTCGATCTAGACGAATGGAGCGCCGCCCCGGCCGCCGCGGCCTGGGAGCTCAATGCCGTGGCCGCGCTGGCGCAGTTCCGCGGCCCGGTGATCGGCGCGATCAACGGCCTGGCGATCACCGGCGGGCTGGAGATCGCACTGGCCTGCGATGTTCTGCTCGCGGCCAGTGACGCGCGTTTTGCCGACACGCATGCCAAGGTGGGCCTGTTGCCGGGCTGGGGCGGTTCGGTGCGCATGCAGCAGCGCCTGGGCTCGCACCGCGCGAAGGAGCTCGCGCTGACCGGCCGCTTCTTCGATGCCGGCGAGGCGCTGGCCTGGGGCCTGGTCAACCGCGTCGTGCCGCCCGCGCAGTTGATGGCCGAGGCACAGGCCATGGCGCGGCAGATGCTGGCCAACGTGCCCGAAGGCATCGTGGCCTACAAGAAGCTGCTGGACGAAGAAGCCGGGCGGCCGCTGGCCGAGGCCCTGGTCTTCGAGCGCGAGGCGGCACAGGCGGCGAATCTGGGCGTGGGCCGCGAGGAGATCGACGCGCGGCTTGCCCGGCTGCGCCGCCAGTCGCGGCCGTAGCCTACATCCGGCACTCGGGACTCGGCGGCACCGTGATGCGCGCCGCCGGCTCCACCGAACGCAGCACGACTTCGCCCCGGCCCGGCGCCGCCTTGACGGCCTGAACCACGACCATCGGCCGCACCAACTGGTGATCGGCGGCGCGCATCTCCACCGGGCCGACGATGGTGTCGAGCTTCAGGCCATTGAGCGCGCTGCGCACCGCTGCGACATCGGGGGACTTGGCCTTGAGGATCGCCTCGTGCACGAGGATGAAGGCCAGGTAGGCGTCAGCCGCCAGATAGCTCGGCTTGCGATTGAAGCGCGATTCGAATGCCTTGACGAACTCGGCGTTGGCATCGCCGGGCATGGACCAGAAATAGCTCTGCGACGACCACACGCCGGCGGTGGTGTCGCCCTGACCGGCGATCAGGATCTCGTTGACCATCGAGGCGCTCATCACCAGCTTGTACTTGTCGAACAGGCCGAAGGGCGCCTGCTGCTTGGCCAGCGCGATCCCTGCCGAGCCGGGCATGTACATGACCAGCGAATCGGCCGGCTTGGCCAGCAGCTGGGCGATCTGGCCACCGAAGTCGGTCGTGCTCAGAGGGGCGAAGATCTCCTTGCCGACCGATCCGCCGATGCCCGGCAGCACGGCGACGAAGCGCTTGCTCGCGTCGCGTGCCGCGGCGATGTCGGCATTCAGCAGGTCGAAGGTCTTGGCGCCGTTGCGCTGCGCCAGCTCGCGCCACACCTGCACCTGGCTCGAATCGCTGATGCCGACGCGGAAGTAGTTGGCATTGCAGTTCTTGCCGGTGAGGTCGTCGCTGGCGGCGGTGGCGTCGAGGTACAGCGCGTCCAGATCGGCGAGCTTCGCGCTTACCGCCAGCGAATTGCCCGAGGGGCTGATCCCGGTGAAGAAGGACACGCCCTGCTGGCGCGCGAGCTTGGTCGCGGCGGCGATGGCGCCGGCCGGCGGGCCGTCATGACCCTGGATCACCAACTCGTACTTGCGCCCCAGAGCGCCGCCGCGCGCGTTGAGGGTCTCGACGGCCAGCGCAGCGCCGTCGTTGATGGCGCCGGAACTCACTGCCAGCGGGCCGGCGTCGATGCTGATCACGCCGAGCTTGATCGTCTGTTGGGCCATGGCTGCACCGTGCAGTGCGCCTGCCAGGGCCATCGCGGCCAGCATGCTCGTCTTCATCATCGTTGCGTTCTCCTGGTTCAGCTGATCTTGCGTTCGCGGTCCGCCCAATGCGGATCGCGCAGCACGTTCTTGCGCACCTTGCCGACGGGCGTGACCGGCAGCGGCTCGGCACGGAACTCGTAGCTGCGCGGCACCTTGTAGCCGCCGATGTGCTGGCGGCAGTGCGCATCCAGCTCGGCCTCGGTCACGCTCATGCCGTCCTTAGTCACGACCACCGCATGCACGCTCTCGCCCCACTGCGCGCTGGGAATGCCGATGACCGCGGCTTCGCGCACGGCCGGGTGCAGGAAGAGCACGCGCTCGACCTCGATCGAATACACGTTCTCGCCGCCGGTGACGATCATGTCCTTGATGCGGTCGGCGACGTAGAGGAAGCCGTCCTCGTCGATCGTGCCGGCGTCGCCGGTGTGCATCCACCCGTCCTTCAGCACCGCAGCCGTCGCCGCGGGGTTGTTGAAGTAGCCGTTCATCAGCATGTCGCTGCGCACGACGATCTCGCCCAGCATGTCGGGCGGCGCCTCGCTGCCGTCGGGCAACAGGATCTTCACTTCGTTGCCCGGTGCGGGCTGGCCGGCCGAGCGCAGACGCTTCGCTTTCGGGCCGCTGGTCAGGTGGTCGCGCCAGCGCAGGATGCTGGCGAAGCCGCCGGTCTCGGTCATGCCGAAGACCTGGAAGAAGCGCCAGGACGGCAGCTTCTGCATCGCCTCGGTGATCAGCGCCTCGGGCATCGGGCTGCCGCCGTAGACGCAGGTGCGCAGGCTCGACAGGTCATAGCGTTCGAAATCGGGGTGCCGGATCATCATGTTGATCATCGTCGGCACCAGCACCGCGTTGGTGGCCTGGTGCTCGCTGATCGTCTGCATCACCAGCACCGGGTCGAACTTGGGCAGCGGGATGTGCGTGCCGCCGGCCAGCGTGATGTAGAGCAGGGCGCTGGCGCCGGCGAAGTGGAAGTAGCCGGCGACGTAGACGAAGCTCAGGTCCTCGATGTCGGGCAGCCAGGCCAGGTAGCCCAGCGTCGCGACGAAGAGGCCGCGGTGGCTCATCATCACCCCCTTGGGGTGCGCGGTGGTGCCGCCGGTGTAGAAGATGACCCACGTATCCTCGCCGCTGCGGCCGGCATCGGGCGCCGGTGCGTGCGCGGCGAGCAGCGCTTCGTAGTCGAGCAGGCCCTCGGGGCAGGGCCCCTCGCCGATCCAGACCAGGTGCTTGACCCAGTCGAGCCGCTGCTGCAGCTCGCGCGCCTGGTCGAGGAAGCTGTCGTCGACGAACAGCACGGAGGACTTCGAATCCGTCAGCGCATAGGCGTTTTCCTCCACCGACCAGCGGACGTTCAGCGGCGCAAAGGCGCCGCCGGCCCAGGGCACGGCGAAGAAGAGTTCGATGTAGCGGTCGGAGTTCATCGCCAAGGCGGCGACGAAGCGCCCGCCATCGATGCCCAGCGCGCGCAGCGCGCCGGCCAGACGCGGCACGCGCGCGCCGACCTCCTTCCAGGTGCGGCGGCGGCCGTTGCAGATCGTGGCCGTGCGGTGGGGCTGGCAGGCGACGGCCTGGGTCAGGAAGCGGGTGCCTTGCATGCGTGTTCTCGAATCAAAACAATGTCATACGCTAGCACACGATATGCTGCTGCATGATGCGGGGTAACCCCAGCATCTCCGAGACAAGGCGGCAACGGCAGCCGTGAGGGGTGTTCGTGTACGGCCGGAGCGGCCTGTCGGACAGATATGCGGAGTTGCGGTCGGCGATCCCGCCCGGCCCCGTCGACTGCGGCTGCCTTCGTCCGGCGCGCGACAGACGCTGACCGAGATGGTCCAGGCCGAAGAGGTCGGCCGCTTCGACGCAGCCGAGCCTGCTGCCGCAGCGGCAGCGCATGCTTTTCCGGCGGTTCAGCGGCCCAGCCAGTCTCGCAGCACGCCGGCACGGTCTTCGCCGACATCGGCCACGCGCGTGCCGATGGTGCCGCCGCCGGCCGACAGCCGCCACGGCGCGCCGACGCCGGTGAAGGTGCCGGCGGCATCGTGCACCGGCGCAAACAGCGCCCGCGCCGCGGCCTGCTCGTCGGCCAGCAGCTCGGCCGGCTCGGCATAGCGGGCGCAAGGCACGCCGGCGGCGTCGAGCGTGCGCAGCAGATCGTCCACCGTGCGCGTGCGCGTCCAGCGCTCGACGAGGCCCATCATCGCCTGCCAATGCGCGCCGCGCGAGGGCACGGTGGCGAAGCGCGGGTCGCTGCGCAGCTCGGGCAGCGCCGTGGCGTCGGCCAGCGCGTCGAAGTTGCGCTGCGTGATCGGCACGATCAGCACGTCGCCGTCGAGGGCCGCCACCGGCCCGTAGGTCGGGCGCGGATCGGTCACCGGGAACTGCGCCTCCTGCAGCTCGTAGATCAGCAGGTTGAGCATCGAGTCCATCAGCGCCACGTCCACCACCTGCCCGAGCCCGGTGCTCGCACGCTGCACCAGCGCGGTCTGGATCGCGGCGAAGGCATTCAGCCCGCCCAGCACGTCGGCGACGAAGGTGGCGGTCGCGGCCGGCCGGCTGCGGTCGCCGGCGTAGCGCGCGAGCGTGCGCTCGTAGCCGCTGGCGGCCTGCACGATCATCGCGTAGGCGGCGCGCTCGCGCGCCGGGCCCTGCTGGCCGTAGCCCGAGATCGACGCGTAGACGAGCCGCGGGTTCTGGGCGCACAGCGCCGCGGCGCCCAGGCCCAGGCGCTCCATCACGCCGGGGCGGAAGTTCTCTACCAGCACGTCGGCCTGCTGCGCCAGCGCCCGCGCCGTCTCCAGGTCGACGGGCTGCTTCAGGTCCAGCGCGAGGCTGCGTTTGCCGGCGTTCAGCTGGCCGAAGTAGGCGCTGTGGCGGCTGCCGTCCGGCGCCGCGCGCAGCGGCTGGCGCAGCCGCATGTCGTCGCCCTCCGGCGGCTCGACCTTCACCACATCGGCGCCCAGGTCGGCCATCAGCCGTGCGCAATAGGGGCCGGCCATCATGATCGAGAAGTCCAGCACCTTCAGGCCCGCCAGGGCACGGTCGTCGCGTTCGTTCATGGCGTGATGGTGCACGCCGCCGCTCGTTTCAGCATGGCACGGTGCGCACAGCTGCTGTGCCGCGTACCCGTCTTGGTGGCGGCGGCGCCGCGGTCTACGCTTGCGGCATCGATTTCCCCGCGAGCCTGGAACACCGCATGAACTTCACCGAAGAGCAGATCGCGTTCCGCGACAGCGTGCGCCGCATGGCGGAAAAGCACGTGGCGCCGATTGCCGCCGAGGTCGACGAGAGCGACCGCTTCCCCACCGAACTCGTCAAGCTCTACGGCGAGATGGGGCTGATGCAGCTGTGGGTGCCCGAGAAGTACGGCGGTCCCGAAGGCAACCTGACGATGATGTGCATCGCACGCGAGGAGATCAGCCGCTTCTCGCCGGCCTGCGGCTCGATCGCCGGGCTGAACACGATGTTCATCATGCCGCTGCTGCACTTCGGCACCGAGGAGCAGCGCCAGCGCTTCCTGCCGAAGATCGCCGCAGGCGGCGTGGTCACCGCCATCGCCATCAGCGAGCCGCAGGCCGGCAGCGACGTCAGCGCGATGACCACGCGCGCGGTGAAGGACGGCGACAGCTACGTCATCAACGGCCGCAAGCAGTGGTGCAGCTACGGCGTCGAGGCCGACTACATCGTGGTGATGGCGCGCACGGCCGGCGAGCGCGGCGAGGATCAGGCCCGCGCCCCGCGGGGCGCTGAGGGCATCAGCGCCTTCATCATCGAGCCGAAGAAGATGAAGGGCGTGAGTTTCGGCCGCCACGAGCGCAAGATGGGCTGGCGCGGTGCGCCGAACACGCCGATCTACCTGGACAACGTGCGCGTGCCGGTCGAGAACCTGGTCGGCGAGGAAGGCAAGGGCTTCCGCGCCAGCCTGCGCGCGCTGGACCTGAACCGCCCGACCATCGGCGCGCAGTGCGTGGGCCTGGCGCAGGGTGCGCTGGAGGCCTGCATCGCCTACGCGAAGGAGCGCAAGCAGTTCCGCCAGGCCATCGCCGAGTTCCAGGGCGTGCAGTTCATGCTGGCCGACATGGCCATGAACATCGAGGCCGCGCGCGCGCTGGTCTACGAATGCGCGCGTGCCGGCGACATGGGCGACTGGCCGCGGCTGAACACGCTGGCCAGCATGGCCAAGTGCTTCGGCAGCGACATGGCGATGAAGGTCACCACCGATGCGGTGCAGGTCTTCGGCGGCTACGGCTACACCAAGGACTATCCGGTCGAACGCATGATGCGCGACGCCAAGCTCGCGCAGATCTTCGAGGGCACCAACCAGATCCAGCGCGTGGTCATCGCGCGCGACCTGCTGCGCTGAATCCGTTTCACACCAAGACGAAGGAGACATCATGAAGACATGGCTGCGCCTGCTGGCGCTGCTCGCAGGGCCGTCGCTGGCGGCCGCGCAGGGCTATCCGACCCATCCGGTGCAGATGCTGATCCCGTACCCGGCCGGCGGCACCACCGACATCATGGCGCGCGGGCTGCAGGAGCCGCTGCACAAGGCACTGGGCCAACCCGTCATCGTCGAGAACAAGCCCGGCGCGTCCGGCGTGCTGGCCGCGCGCGAGGTGGCCCGCGCCAAGCCCGACGGCCATGCGCTGCTGTTCATCAACAGCGGCATCGTCGCGGTGACGCCGCATGTGCAGAAGGACGCCGGCTTCGACGGCGTCAAGGACTTCGCGCCGGTGGCGATGGTCACCTCGGCGCCGCTGTTCGTCGTGGTGCCGGGCAACCTGCCGGTCAACGACCTGAAAGGCTGGATCGAATGGGCGAAGAAGCAGCCCGGGCCGCTGCCCTATGCCTCGGCCGGCGTCGGTTCCTTCGGCCACCTGAGCAGCGAGACCTTCGCCAAGGCAGCGGGTCTGAAGATGACGCACGTGCCCTATCGCGGCCAGGCGCCGACCACCACCGCCGTGATGTCCGGCGAGGTGCCGCTGCTGATCACCAGCATGTCCGGCGCGATGCGCGACGCCATCCAGACCGGCCGACTGAAGCTGCTGGCCGTGACATCGGCGCAGCCGAACTCCCAGAACCCCGGCGTGCCGACGGTGGCCAGCGTGCTGCCGGGCTTCGCCGCCGAGACCTGGTTCGGCCTGATCACCACCGCCGGCACGCCGCCGGATGTGATCGCCCGCCTGAACAAGGAAATCAACGCGATCCTGGCGACCAAGGAGTACCAGGACAAGATGCTCGCGCTCGGCCAGGAGGTTAAGCCGATGACGCCGCAGCAGCTGGGCGCGCTGATCGCCGAGGACTCCGCACGCTGGGGCCAGGTCGTGCGCGACAACAACATCTCCGCTCAATGAAAGGAAGCACCATGAGTCGTTATGCCGACTACCACGACCTGAAGATCGAAGTGGCGAACAAGGTCGCCACCGTCACGCTGAACCGCCCCGAGGCGCGCAACGCGATCAACCAGCGGCTGATCCGCGAGCTGCGCACGATCTGGGACGACCTGGGCGACGACCCGGACGTGAACGCCGTGCTGCTGACCGGCGCCGGCGATCGCTTCAGCGTGGGCGGTGACGTGAAGGCCATGTCCGACCGGCCCGGTGGCGACGTGCTGGAAGAAGGAGAAGTGCACGACCCAATGATCAGCCGCCGCCTGGTCAATCGCCAGCTGGAGCTGGACAAGCCCATCGTCTGCGCGATCAACGGCGATTGCGTCGGCCTGGCCGCGACGATCGCGCTGCTGTGCGATGTGACCGTCATGGCCGCCGACGCGCGCATCGGCGACAGCCACGTCAACAAGGTGGGCCTGGTGGCCGGCGACGGCGGCACCGTGGTGTGGCCGCTGCTCATCGGCGTCAACAAGGCCAAGGAATACCTGATGCGCGGCACGCTGCTCAAGGGCGCCGAAGCCGGGCGCATCGGTCTCGTCAACCACGTGCAGCCCCGCGCCGAGGTAGTGGCCTTCGCGCGGCAGATCGCGCAGGAGCTGGCCGACGGCCCGACATGGGCCACGCGCTGGACCAAGCTGTCGATTAACCAGATCGTCAAGGACCGCGTCAACCGCCTGATGGAAGCGTCGATGGCGCTGGAGCAGGTGACCTTCGAGCTGGCCGATCACAAGGAGGCGACGCAGGCCTTCAAGGACAAGCGCAAGCCGAAGTTCGGACAAGGTTGATGCCGTGAGGCCGCAGCGCCGTGCATCGGCCGAAGCGGCCAGACCTTGCAGAGACCGCCTTCACAGGCTCTTCAGGCCTGCCAAGGATTGATCACGGCCGCGCCCGCGGCCACGAAAGGGCCGGTGTCGCGGCTGGCCACGGCCAGGCCATTGGCCACGGCAATGGCTGCGATATAGCCGTCGGCGGTGGTGATGGCGCGCCCCGCGGCGCGGGCCTTGGCCAGCAGTTCTGCATAGGCCTGCGTGCAGGCCAGATCGAAGGGCAGCACGCGGCCTGCGAACAGCGGCAGCACGCGCTTCTCCAGGCTTTGCTGCAGGCCCGAGCGGCGCTTGCCGGCGGGCAGCAGCGCCACGCCGGCACGCAGTTCGGCGACGGTGATGGCGCACAGGAACAGGGTCTCGAGCGGTTGGGCATCGACCCACGCGACGATCCGGGGATCGGGCGCGGGGCGCAGCGGCTCCGACATCACGTTGGTGTCCAGCAGGATCATTCGAAGCTCACCGGGCGGGCAGAGGTCTTGTCGCGCACCTGCTCGAAGGCGGCAAACTCCTTGTCGCTCAGCTTGGCCTGCCGGCCCATGTCGGCCAGCAGCGAGCCCAACTTCACTCGTCCTGCCGGGCTGACTGCAGACTCCAGGATCTCGCGCACCTCGGCCTCCATGCTGTGGCCATGCTGGGCGGCCCGCACCCGCAAGGCCCGGTGCAGTTCGTCGGAAAGGTTGCGAACGGTCAGCATCGCCATCTTCAGTCCCTCGTTGCGGCGTCAATGCATGCATTGTACAGAAATGCATGCATCGATGCGCCGGACGAAGAACCCAGCACCAGGCTGGCCTCGGGCGGCGAACGGCAGCCGAAGGCGCGGAGCGGCTCGAGCGGAGCCACGCGTCGCGAACCGTCAGCGCGGCAACCCCAGCCCCCGCTGCGCGATCAGGCTGCGCTGGATCTCGTTGGTGCCGATGCTGATGACCCACATCAGCGAGTGGCGCAGGTTCTGCTCGTAGCGGCCGTTGCGCAGCGCGCCGGGCGCGCCCTGCGACAGCGCTGCCTGCGGGCCCAGGATGTCCAGCGCGGCCTCGCCGAAGCGCTCCATCAGCTCGCCGCTGAAGACCTTGCTGATCGCGCCCAGCTCGGGCGGCGTGGTGCCGCTCTCGGCCAGCTCGGCGCAATGCAGCATCAGCTGCCGGCCGACCTCGATCTCGGCGGCCAGCGTGCCGACGCGCTCGCGCACCAGCGGGTCGTGCCTCAGCTCGGGCCGCGCGCGCAGGTCGCGGCACAGCAAGTCGAAGGCATGCGCCACCTTCAGCACGATGCCGCCGCCCACGCTGCCGCGCTCGTTGGCCAGCGCGTCGGTCAGCACTTTCCAGCCGCCGTTCACCGGCCCGACGATGTTCGCGGCCGGGATGCGCACGTCGTCGTAGAAGATGTTGGCGAAGCTGCCGTCGTACATCGTCGTTGCCGGCTTGATGGCGATGCCGGGCGTGTCCATCGGCACGATGAACATGCTGATGCCGGCATGCGGCGGCTTCGCGTCCGCGTCGGTGCGCGCGGCCAGGAACATGTACTTGCCCCACCAGGTGGTGGTCCAGATCTTCTGGCCGTTGATCACCCAGTGCCCGCCGTCGCCGTCCTCGACGAACGTGGCCTTGGTGCGCAGCGCTGCAAGATCGCTGCCGGCGTCGGGCTCGCTGTAGCCCATGCCGTGCATCGCCTCGCCGCGCAGCATCTCCGGCAGGTAGTGCGCGCGCTGCTCGGGCGTGCCGTGCATGATCAGCGCATTCGCCTGCACCGCGGCGCCGATGCGCGGCGCCTCGGCGCGCTCCATCACCTCGATGAAGGCCAGCTGCTCGCGCGGGCTGCGCGCCTGGCCGCCGAATTCCTCGGGCCAGGCCAGGCCGATCCAGCCGGTACGGCCGATGTCTCTGGCGAAGGCCGCGTCGAACTCGCGCTCGTGGAAGGGCTGGCGGTCGAAGGCCGCCTTGCGCTCGCCGCTCCAGTGCGCCTGCAGCCAGTCGCGTACTTCCTCGCGGAAGGCATTGCCGGCCGGGCCGAGGTCGTACTGCGGCAGCGTCGCGGTGTCGTCGTCCAGCAGCCAGGCCGCCAGCTCGCGCCGCGCTTGGCTCGCGCCGCCGAGCACGATCGTGTCCAGGTGTGCGCGGCGGAAGTGGCGCGGCGCCTCGTGCTCCTCGGCATAGCCGATGGCGCCGAAGGCATGCTGCGTTTCCAGCGCCACCTGGCGCAGCGCCTGCGCGCCGAAGGCCGGCGCCGCGGCGGCGTAGTAGCGCCAATCGGCCTGGCCCAGGTCGAAGGCCGTGGCCGCGTGCTGCAGCGTCAAGCGCACGCCTTCGAGCGCGATCAGGCCGTTGGCCAGCTTGTGCTGCACCGCCTGGAAGCGGCCGATCGGCTGGCCGAACTGGCAGCGTTCTTTCGCGTAGTCCACCGCCAGCTCGAAGGCGCGGCGCGCGGCGCCGTGGGCGCGCGCCAGCAGCAGCAGGCGCAGCAGCGGGCGGGCCGCAGCGGCGGCGGGCGCGGCCAGCGGCACGACGAGGGCCGGCGCGTTGTGCAGCCGCAGCTCGCACCAGCCGGTATGGCCGTCCAGTCCCAGCGCCCGCGCCGTTTCGACCTGCGCGCCGCCGGCACGCAGCTCGACCAGCGCCAGGCCCTGCGCCAGCGGCGCCAGCAGGTGTGTGGCATGCGCCGCGCCGTCCACCGGCGACAGCGCGCCGCCGGCCTGCGCAGCGTCGATGCGCGGCGCATCGCCCAGCGCGACGGCCAGCCGCATCTCGCCGGCGTGCAGGCCGGCCAGCGGCTCGAGCTGCGCGCCGAGCCGGCCCAGCAGCAGGTTGGCCAGCAGCGCGCCGGCCAGCGGCGCCGGCGCCGCGGCGCGGCCCAGTTCCTCCATCACCAGCAGCGCTTCGCGCAGCCCGCCTTCGGCCGGATCGCTGCCGAGCGTGGCCAGCCCCTGCTGCACCAGGCCCGACCACAGTGCCGCGGCGGCGGCGCCGTCGGCGCTGCGCTCGACGGCGCCGGCCGCCGGCCAGTGCTGCTGCAGCCAGCCGCGCAGCGAATCGCGCAGCAACTCGCGCTCTTCGCTGCCGGGCAGCAGCGCGGGGTCGAAGTCCGGCAGCATCATCCGAGCACCCCGCGTTCGCGCAGTGCGCCGATCGCCGCATCGTCCAGCGCCAGCTTCTCGCGCAGCACCTGTTCGCCGTGCTCGCCCAGCGCGGCCAGCAGCGGGCGCACGCGTGTCGGCGTGCGGCTGAGCAGGAAGGGCAGGTTGGCGCACTTGAAGCGGCCGTTGCCGTCGCCCAGCTCGGCCAGGAAGCCGCGCTCGGCCACCTGCGGATCCTGCATCGCCTCGGCCACGCTGCGGTAGCGGCTGCACGGCACGCCGGCGGCCATCAGCGCCTCTTCGCATTCGGCCGCGGTGCGCTGCTGCGTCCAGCCTTCGATCAGCTCGAGCAGCGCGTTCCAGTTCGACTCCTTGGCGGCGACCGTGGCGAAGCGCGGGTCGATCTTCGCTTCGGGATGGCCGATGACCTCGAACAGCACGTCCTGGTTCTTCGGCGTCACCGCGGCCACCATCACCCAGCCGTCGCGGGCACGCACCGGCTCGTAGACCTGGCGCGGGCGCTCCGGCGGGAACTGCGCGGCCTGCATCTCGTAGATCAGCATGCCGAGCACCGAATCCATCAGCGAGACGTCGATGTGCTGGCCGCGGCCGCTCTTCTCGCGCTCGTACAGCGCCAGCTGGATCGCGCCGAAGGCATAGCTCGCGCCCAGCACGTCGGCGAGGAAGATGCCGTTGTTCATCGGCCGGCTGCGGTCGCTCTGGTACGACATGTGCGCCGCCTCGTAGCCGGAGCTGGCATGGATCACCGGCGCGTAGGCCGGCGCGCCCGCCTTCGGGCCGGTCTGGCCGAAACCCGAGATCGAGGCGTAGACCAGCCGCGGGTTGTGGGCGCACAGTGCGGCGTAGTCCAGGCCCAGACGCTTCATCACGCCGGGGCGGAAGTTCTCGACCACCACGTCGGCCTTCGCCGCCAGCTCGCGCGCGACGCGGCGGCCTTCTTCGCTGCCGAGGTCCAGCACGATGCTGCGCTTGCCGCAGTTCATCGAGCCGTAGTAGGTGCTGATGCCGCCGCGCACCGGCGCGCGCTGGCGCACGACGTCGCCGTCAGGCGGCTCGATCTTGATCACGTCGGCGCCGGCGTCGGCCAGCATGCGCGCGCACATCGGGCCGGACATGACGATCGTGAAGTCGACGACGACGAGGCCGGCCAGTGCGTCGGGACGGGGCAGGGGTTCGATCATGGCAGCGGGCCGCGTGGTTGCATTACCGCCAAGCTTCCACCAGCGCCGCGCCGCCTTCAATGCGGAATGCGGAACAGCAGCTGTGCGCGGCGGGCAAAGGCCGGCGGCGGCTTCAGGTGTCGGACAGGTGCTCGGCCAAGTGGTCGAGCAAGGCACGCACGCGCAGGCTCAGGTGGCGCCGGCTCGGGTAGACGGCGTAGATCGGCTCGGGGTCGGCTTCGTAGCCTTCCAGCACCCGCACCAGACTGCCCTTCGGCGCGTCGCGTTCGGCGCGCATGTCGATCAGCCGCACCAGGCCCATGCCGGCCACCGCCAGCGCCACCAGCACGTCGCCGTCGCTGGCGGACACCGGCCCGCCGGGCGAGACGTTGCGCACCGCGCCGTCTTCCTTCATCGGCCACTGGCTGCGGTACGAGCCGGGCAGGAAGTTCAGGCAGCGGTGCTGCATCAGCTCGTCCGGCGTGCGCGGGGTGCCGAAGCGCTCCAGGTAGGCCGGCGCGGCGTAGACGCGCCAGTGCACGCTGGCGATGCGCCGCGCCACCAGCGTCGAGTCGGGGATGCTGCCGCTCTGGAACGACAGGTCGATCTGCTGCTCGAACAGGTTCGGCGGCGTCGGCGACAGCACCAGCTCGAGCTTGAGCTTCGGATGCTTTTCGCAGAAGGCCGGCAGCAGCGGCGTCAGCCAGAAGCGGGCGAAGCCCTGGGTGCTGCCGATGCGCAGCACGCCGCTGGCTTCGATCAGCGCCGGGCTCAGCGACTCCTCGGCCTCTTCCAGAGCCAGCATCACCTTCTGCGCGGCCGACAGGAAGCGTTCGCCTTCCTGCGTCAGCTTCAGCACGCGCGAGGTACGGTGGAACAGGCGCACGCCGAGCCGGTTCTCCAGCCGCTGCACGATCTTGCTGATCGTCGACGGGTCCAGGTCGAGGCTGCGTGCCGCGGCGGAGAAGCTCTGCTCCTCCGTCACGCGCAGGAAGAAGTCGAGTTCGCGGATGCGATCGTTCATGGGCTGCCTCGCTTCAGGTCATCGTAGCCGGGCTCTCCCGGCAGCAGCACCCCGAGGACGCGCCGCGCGCGATAACGGCGCGGACCTCGGACGGGGCAGCGCTGGCATCGTGGAACCATTCCGGCAGCAACGCCGTACGCAGCGGCGATCATGGGGTTGGCGCCTGCCGCCCCGTCCCGGGTTCAGGATGCTGATCGCCGACCCGATTCGGGTCCGGCATGGTTCCCCGTGCGCGCAACGGCCGCGGCGCCCCGCCGGGCGCTCAATCGAGCTTCAGCACCACCGCCTTGGTCTGCACGTACTCGTGCACATGCTCGATGCCGCTCTCGCGGCCGAAGCCGCTCATCTTGTAGCCGCCGAAGGGAATTGCCGGGTCCATCACCTGGTAGCAGTTGGCCCAGACGGTGCCGGTGCGCAGACCCTTGGCCACCTTGTGCACCGTGCCCACGTCGCGGCTCCATACGCCGCTGCCCAGGCCGTAGCTGGAGTCGTTGGCGCGGGCGACCACCTCGTCCAGCGTGTCGAAGGGCAGCGCGCTGATCACCGGACCGAAGATCTCCTCGCGCGCGATGCGCATGTCGTCCTTCACGTCGGCGAAGACGGTGGGCGCGACGTAGTAGCCCTTCGCGAGCGCGCCGTCGCTGTGGCGCGCGCCGCCGGCGACGGCGCGAGCGCCTTGCTCGATACCCAGCGCCAGGTAGCCGGTGACGCGGTCCAGCTGCTCGGCGCTGACCACCGGGCCCAGCTGCGTCTGCGCGTCCAACGGGTCGCCGACCTTCAGAGTCTTGGCGTAGGCGGCGACGCGCTGCACGAACTCCTCGTACACCGGGCGCTGCACGAACAGCCGCGTGCCGGCACTGCAGATCTGGCCCGAGTTCTGGAACACCGCCATCGCCGCGCCGGGCACCGCGGCGTCCAGGTCGGCGTCGGCGAAGACGATGTCCGGGCTCTTGCCGCCCAGCTCCATCGACATGCGCTTCAGGTTGCCGGCGGCGGCGCGCACGATCTTCTGGCCGACCTCGGTGCTGCCGGTGAAGGCGATCTTGTCGACGCCCGGATGTTCGGCCAGCGCCGCACCGGCATCGCCGAAGCCGGCGACGACATTGACCACGCCCGCCGGCAGGCCGGCTTCCATGCACAACTCGGCCAGGCGCAGCGGTGACAACGGCGCCTGCTCCGCGGGCTTCAGCACGATGGTGCAGCCGGTGGCCAGCACCGGGCACAGCTTCCAGACGGCCAGGCCGATCGGCCCGTTCCACGGGTTGATCGCGGCGACCACGCCGACCGGTTCCTTCAACGTGTAGCAGAAGTGATCGCCGGGCGCGGAGTTCGGGATCGTGTCGCCCTGGATCGTGGTCGCCAGGCCGGCGTAGTAGCGCAGCAGCGCCACCGCGCGCCGCCGCCCGAGCGTGGTGCGCGACAGCGGCCCGCCCATGTCCAGCGTGTCCAGCAGCGCCAGTTCGTCGTAGTGCTTGTCCACCAGATCGGCCAGCTTCAGCATCAGCTGCTGGCGGTCGAAGGGCTTGAGGCGGCTCCACTCGCCTTCGAAGGCGCGGCGTGCGGCGGCCACCGCCAGGTCGATGTCTTCCTTGCCGGCCTGCGCCACCTGGGCCAGCCGCTCGCCGTTGCGCGGGCTGATCGAGTCGAAGGTCTTGCCGGACAGCGCCGGCCGCGCGCGGCCGTCGATGAACAGACCCTTGACCTTGCCGTCCAGGAATGCGGGTGTCACGGGCGTCTCCTCAGGCGTGAAGGATGAAATGGGCCGCGCGTTCGCCGATCATCATCGACGGCGCGCTGGTATTGCCGCCGATCAGGTTCGGCATGATCGACGCGTCGGCCACGCGCAGGCCTTGCAAGCCGTGCACGCGCAGTTGAGCATCGACGACGGCCAGCGGGTCCGAAGCCGGGCCCATCTTGCAGGTGCCCACCGGGTGGTAGGTGGTGGCCACGCGCTCGCGGATGAAGTGTTCCAGCGCGGTGTCGTCGGCGATGGCGGGGCCGGGCAGCAGTTCGTCGCCGGAGCGGCCGGCCAGCGCCGGCATCGAGACGATGCGGCGCGCCTCGCGCAGCGCGCGCATCAGCGTCTCGACGTCGCGCCGGTCCTCCAGGAACTCGGGATGCAGCACCGGCTTGGCGGCCGGGTCGCGCGAGGCGAGTTCGATGCGCCCGCGCGTGCTCGGCCGCAGCACCGCCATGTGCAGGAAGTAGCCATGCTTGCGCGGCAGCGTGCGCGGGTTGTCCTTCATGCCGACCATGAAGGTGTACTGCACGTCGGGGCGATCGAGTTCGGGCCGCGTGCGGATGAAGCCGCCGGCCTCGGCCGCGTTGGACGCGAGCATGCCGCGATGGCCGAAGGCGTAGCGCAGCGGCGCCATCGCGACGCGCGGCGCGCTGCGCCAGTTGAGCGCATAACTCTCCGCCGTCGGGTTGGTGACGGCGAGCGAAACCGTCGGATGATCCTGCAGGTTGTGGCCGACGCCGGGCAGTTCGTGCTGCACACGAATGCCTTGACCGGCAAGCGAGGCGGGCCCGATGCCCGAGAGCATCAACAACTGCGGCGAGTTGACGGTGCCGCCGCACAGCACGATCTCGGTGCCGGCGGACAGTTCGGCCGTCTGCCCGTGGCGGCGCAGCGTGACGCCGACCGCGCGCGTGCCCTGCAGCCGGATGCGCTCGACCAGCGCCTCGTCGTAGACCTTCAGGTTGGGCCGGCGCAGCACCGGCTGCAGGAAGGCGCGGCTGCTGCTCCAGCGCACGCCGCCGCGCTGGTTCAGGTCGAAGATGCCGAAGCCGTCCTGCGCTTCGCCGTTGAAGTCGTCGTTGCGCGCGAAGCCGGCCTCGGCGGCGGCGTCGACGAAGGCATGTGCCAGCGCATTGCTCTGCGCCGGCCGCTGCACGCTGAGTTCGCCGCCCGTGCCGTGCCAGGGGTTGGCTCCGCGGTCGTAGTCCTCGTGGCGCTTGAAGAAGGGCAACACCTCGTCCCAGCCCCAGCCTGCGTTGCCGAGCGCGGCCCATTCGTCGTAGTCGAGCCGGTGGCCGCGCATGTAGACCGTGCCGTTGACCGAGGTGCAGCCGCCGAACAGGCGGCCTCGCGGGCAGGGGATCTTGCGGTGCTTGACGCCGGCGCCGCCGCTGAACTCGAACTGCCAGTTGTAGCGTTCGTCGGGCAACAGGAAGATGTTGCCGACGGGCAGCGTGGTCTTCAGGTTCAACGGGAAGCGCTGGTCCGAGGCGCCGGCCTCGATCAGCGCGACGCGCCGCTCGGGGTCGGCGCTCAAGCGGTTGGCGACGATGCAGCCAGCCGCGCCGGCGCCGACGACGATGATGTCGTAGTGCTCTTGCATGGAGTCGTGGATCATCCGGCCACTCTGGCGGGGCAGGGAGCCGCGTCGCGGCACACTATCTGTGAAGCGCCGTCAGCGATGCCGCGGCAGGATCCCTAGAACGCCACGCGGTCCTTGCCCTTCAATTGCAGGATCGCGCGCGCCTCGGCCGGCGTGGCGATTTCAAGACCCAGGCCTTCGAGGATCTCGCGCACCTTGCGCACCTGTTGCGCGTTGGACTCGGCCAGACGGCCCTTGCCGATCCACAGGCTGTCCTCCAGGCCCACGCGCACGTTGCCGCCCATCGCGGCGGCCATCGCCGCCACCTTCATCTGCGCCGCGCCCGCACCCAGCACCGACCAGCGGTAGTCGCTGCCGAACAGCCGGTCGGCGGTGCGTTTCATGTGCATCACGTCGTCGGGGTGCGAGCCGATGCCGCCGAGCAGGCCGAACACCGTCTGCACGAAGTACGGCGGCTTGACCAGGCCGCGATCGACGAAGTGCTTCAGGTTGTAGAGATGAGCGGTGTCGTAGCACTCGAACTCGTAGCGCGTGTCGTTGGTCGACATCTCCTTCAGCGCCGTCTCGATGTCGCCGTAGGTATTGCGGAACACCAGGTTCTTGCTGCCTTCCAGGTACTCGCGCTCCCACGGATGCTTGAATTCCTTGAAGCGCTCGAGCATGCCGAACAGGCCGAAGCCCATCGTGCCCATGTTCATCGACGCCACTTCGGGTTTGAAGACGATGCTCGGCTGGATGCGCTCCTGCACCGACATGTAGGGCGATCCGCCGGTGGTGAGGTTGACCACGGCATCGCAGCCCTTCTTGATCGCCGGCAGGAACGAGGCGAAGGCCTCCGGCCGCTGGTCGGGCTTGCCGGTGACCGGGTCGCGCGCATGCAGGTGGATGATGGCCGCGCCGGCCTCGCAGGCGCCGATGGCGGCATCGGCGATCTCCTGCGGCGTCACCGGCAGATGCGGCGACATCGACGGCGTGTGGATCGAGCCGGTGACGGCGCAGGTGATGATGACCTTGGACTGCGGGGGCATGGGAGTTCCTTGATCTGTAGAGGAATGACGCGTCTCGACCGTTTGCAGCGGACGAGCACGCGCACCGTGCCCGTGGCGCGCACGGTGAACCGGGCGACTGGGGAAGCCTCGGGGGGCAGCTTCGATCCTCAGCCTTCATGCGTATCGTAAGCTAGCGTACGAAGATCGACAAGGCCAGAGTTTCCCTAGTACAACAACGCACGGCTTTACAGAAGCCATGGTTGCAGCCGGGGGCCAACAGGACGATGAGGAGTCCGGCGGCCGCCTTCATGTGGGCCGCGGGCGCCGGCAACGGCTCCCATCGGCCGGTGTGACTGCGAAACGCGGCGGCGCCGGTCGTGCTGCCGGAGCGGCTTCGGCAGCCGGGCGCATGCCCTGCGGGTGCCCAACCGCGAGCCGCATCTCGTCAGGCTGCACGGGCGCGTTGCTCCAACTGAAGGTCATCCGTCTGCTGCTGATCGAGAGCCCCCCGCGCTGCTGGGCGGCGACCGCCTTGTGTGCGCAGGCGCTGCACCACGAGTACGGCCACGTCGACGGCCTCGTGTGGAAGCCGCCCGAGCTCGACCATCAGCACAGCTGCCTGCTCTGCGGCGATCGCATCAAGGCCGGAACGCTTGCGGCGAGCGCGGTGAGCGCGGCGCTGAACGTCGCCCCGGCTTGCGCAGCGCGGTCGTGCCGGAGGCCCTTGCCGCGGGCGTGGCGACGGTCCGAGCGGGCGAGCCCGAATCGCTGACTTCGGGCCCGTCTTGCCTGGCCGGACGATGGCGATCGATCCCGCTTCGACCCGTGCGCAGTACGCGTCGCAGGCCGGTTTCCACGCGGACCGCGCAGGCACCGGTCGCGGTACGGCGTGACACCGGAGTACGGCGCGAGCAAGGCTTTGTCCTGGAGGCTGTCCGAGAGCACGTGCGCCATCAGGATGTCGGCCACGGTGAACTCCCCGGTGGCCACGAACTCACGGCCCGCGAGCCATCGCTCCAGCTTCTGCAGCACCCGGGTCACCCAGCCGGCCAGGAACTCGCGGTGCTTGCCGCAGCCACCGTCTGCCGTCCAGTCGAGCACCGTCAGCGCAAGCACCGGCGTCTACACGGTGTTCATCGCGGCGAAGCACCAGCGCAGCACCTGTGCGTCGCCGGCCTGCCCGCCAGGCATCGGGCGAGCAGACTTCTTCGCGAGGTAGACGAGGATGGCGGCCGACTCGGAGAGCGCTGCCTCAGCGTCGTCGATCGCCGGAACCTGCTCGAAGGGGCTGATCCGGCGCTGGGCCTTGCTGCTCGGGTCGTGCGCGGGATGGTCCATGCCGGCCAGCTCGAACGGCAGTTGCACTTCTTTGCGCCCACAGCACGCGCAGGTCGTGCGTTTGGCCGCGCGCCACGGCGTTGACCCTCGAGAATCCGTAAAGCTCGAGCGCCGCGGCGTCCTTCGTCTAGGCGGACGGCTGCGAAGCGTGCCGGCGAACGCCGGCGCGGCCGCGCCCCTGACGAGATGGCCTCGTCGCGCGCACAGCAGCGCTGCGCTGCTGCAGCGCTCCGCGACGCCTTCCCCATCTCTAGATGCGGCCGGCTGCTTCGCCGGCAACGGCGTGAGGTCTGCCAGCCGTACGGCCAGCAGGTTTCGCACGCGGCCTTCGGCAGAACGTGCGGTTCCTGCAGCCGGGGGGTTGCGCTTACAGCGCGGCGTCCTTCAGCTTTTTCAGCGCGCGCGCCTTGATGCGTACGGTCGCGGGCTTGGCTGCGAAGACCTGTTCCTCCTTGGTGAACGGGTTGATGCCCTTGCGCTTGGGCTTGGCAGGCACCTTCTGCACGCCGATCTTGAGCAGACCGGGGAGGGTGAACTCGCCGACGCCCTTCTTGTGGACCGCGCCCAGCACGGCCGCTTCCAGCGCAGCCAGCACGGCCTTCGCGGCCTTGGGCTCGACACCCGCCTGTTCGGCCAGGTGTGCGGCCAGCGAGGCCTTGGTGAACGTGTCCTTGACGGGCTTGATGGTCTTGGCCGGGGATGCGGCCTTGGCCGGTGCGGGTTTCGCGGTCTTCTTCGCAGTTGCCATGAGAGCTTTCGTGATCGTGGTTGACGAGAAAAACGGGCCGTGGCCCTGCGCATCGCGCGCCGGCGATTCTATGGAACGCGGCTCCGAGGAGTCTGGCGATGACGAGCTGCCTGAGCGCGACGAGTGCGGCGCTGCGTGAGCAGCGACTACCGCGACAAGAAGTGGCGCATCGTCTGCGACGGCCGACGGCAGGCATTGAACGAACCGGGTGACGCGACCGTCCGCTCGCGTGAGCAAGCGGCCCGCGCCGAGCAGGTACTGGCGCAGGAGTCATGGAAGGAGGCGACTCGCTCGCCTGCCAGACCGATCGGCTTGCCGCCGCCGCGCTCACGGCGTCCTAGAAGGCGCGCGGCGCGGCGGCGGGCGCTTTTTTTTGCCCGCGCCGCGTGCCCCGCTACAACAGCCCGCCCACGCCGAGCAGCGTCAGCACGCCCAGCACCGCGAAGATCGCCGCCGCGATACTGTGCACCAGGTGCATCGACACCTTCTGCGCGATCTTGTCACCGAGGAAGACTGCCGGCACGTTGGCGATCATCATGCCGAAGGTCGTGCCCAGCACCACCGCCGGCACGTCGGGATAGCGCGCGGCCAGCGCGACGGTGGCGATCTGCGTCTTGTCGCCCATTTCCGCCAGGAAGAAGGCGGCCACCGTGGTGCCGAACACGCCGAAGCGCTGACTGCCGCCGGCGGCCTCGTCGTCGATCTTGTCCGGAATCAGCATCCACCCGGCCATGCCCAGGAACGACAGGCCGATGACCCAGCGCAGCAGGTCCGGGCCGAGGGTGTGGGCCACCCAGCCGCCGACCGCACCGGCGAGCGCATGGTTGACCAGCGTGGCCACCAGGATGCCGGCGATGATCGGCAGCGGCCTCCTGAAGGTGGCGGCCAGCACGATGGCCAGCAGCTGGGTCTTGTCGCCCATTTCACCGAGCGCCACGACGCCGGTGGATACGAGAAAGGCTTCCAAAGGGGGCTCCAGCGGGCCGGCGTAGAGCCATTGACCACACGGCGCTCCCGGCCCGATCCGGAGGCGTGCGGTCAAAGGTCTTGCCAGGCTTGGCAGCTGCGCGCGCCACGGCCCGAAGGCCAAGTGTGTTGACGCGGGCCCCTGCATTGCGCAGGGCGGCTACTCCCCGATGACGAGCGCGCATTGTAGCCGTGCCCGCATGCGCCGGCTTGACGCTGAAGCGCCCGGTCATTGAAAGCCGCGCTGCGATGCCTCAGCATGCACGCCTTCGTCAACTCGGGAACTGTGCCGTGCGGCTGCCCTTCTTCTACGGCTGGGTCATCGTGGCCATCGCCTTCGCCACCACCGGCATCGGCGTCAACGCGCGTACCGCGTTCTCGCTGCTGTTCGCGCCGATCCTCGACGAATTCGGCTGGGAACGCGGCGTCATCGCCGGCGCCTTCTCCTTCGGCTTCGTCGTCTCGGCGGCCTTGAGCCCGACGCTGGGCTGGCTGATGGACCGCCGCGGACCGCGCGCGGTGATGGGGCTGGGCGTGGCCATGATGAGCGCCGGCCTGCTGCTGGCCAGCCGCATCCAAGCGCCGTGGCATCTGTACCTGACGCTGGGCGTGCTGGTCGGCGGCGGCAGCGTGTGCCTGGGCTACACCGGCTGGTCGCTGTTCCTGCCGAACTGGTTCGCGCGCAAGCGCGGGCTGGCCATCAGCCTGGCCTTCGCCGGCGTGGGCATCGGCTCGATCGTGCTGCTGCCGGGCATGCAGTGGTTCATGGACCGCAGCGACTGGCGCAGCGCCTGCGGGGCGCTCGGCGTGCTGCTGCTGGTGGTGCTGGCGCCGCTGGTGCTGCTGCTGTATCGGCGGCCCGAGGACATCGGCCTGCAGCCGGACGGCGACGGCCATGCGGCGGCTGCGACGGCAGCACGCGGCGCGCCGCAGATCGTCGACCCGGCCTGGGCCGCGGTCGACTGGACGCTGGCGCGCGCGCTGCGCACCGCGCGCTTCTGGTGGATCGCCTGCGCCTTCTTCACCGGCGGCTTCGTCTGGTATGCGGTGCAGGTGCATCAGACCAAGTACCTGGTCGAGATCGGTTTCAGCACAGCCGATGCCGCCTGGGCGCTGGGCGCGGTGGCGCTGGTGGCCGTGCCGGGCCAGATCGCGCTCGGGCACCTGTCGGACCGCGTCGGCCGCGAATGGGCGTGGAGCATCGGTTGCGCCGGCTTCGTCGTCTGCTACCTGGTGCTGATCGCGCTGAGGCACGCGCCGTCGCCGCCGCTGCTGTACCTGATGGTGCTGGCGCAGGGCTTCCTCGGCTACGGCCTGACCTCGGTGATGGGCGCGATCGTGTTCGAGATCTTCCAGGGACGGCGCTACGCGACGATTTTCGGCACGGTGATGATGTCGCTGATGGCCGGCAGCGCGCTCGGGCCGTGGCTGACCGGCGTGGCGCACGACTTCAGCGGCAGCTACGCGCCGGCGTTCTGGATCGCCGTCGGCTCGAGCGCGGTGTCGATCGCCGCCGTGTGGCTGGCGGCGCCGCGCAAGGTGCGCATGGTCGCGGGCCGCGTCGAGCGGCTGGCCAAGGCCGGGGCGGCCTGAGCGGCGCGCCGGCCGTTGCTGCGCATCGATGCGCCTGCCGCGAAGCTTCCGCCCCGCAGCGGCGGCTCAGGAGCGGCGCAAGGTCGGCGCCTGCCAGGCCGGCGCCGCATCGCCGATGCGGCGCAGCACGCGCACCATGCGCAGCGCCGCCTCGCGCTGCCGGTAGTAGCCAGACACCAGCCCGGCGTCGTTGAAACCCAGCGCGCGGTAGAAGGCACGCGCACCGGCGTTGCCGGCGCGCAGCTCCAGGCTCAACTCGGCGATGCCGGCGGCATACGCCGATTCGAGCAGCCAGCCGAGCAGGCGGCGCGCGATGCCCTGGCGCTGGCGCCGCGGCTGCACCGCCAGCAAGACCAGGTGCGCGCGCTCGTCGCCGAACTGCAGGATCGCGAAGCCGACCAACCCGAGACGGTCCGCGGCCACCAGCGTCAGCGTGTCGCGGTCGGCGATCAGCCGCATGACGCGCGGCGCGTCGTAGCTCCAGCCGAGGCCGGCTTCGATCAGCTCGCGCGACATGCGCGCGATGCCCGCGGCATCGGCTGCGCGCCCCAGCCGAAGCTCGATGCGATCGCCCATGCGGCGCATTCTGCCAACGGGCGCCGCCTCATGCCGGCCAGCCGGCGGCGGGCACACGCGCGCGCGCCAGGTACACGGTGCCGCCGAGCATCGTCTGCAACTCGGGCTCGCCGACCAGCCGGGCCAGATGCTGCCAGGGCCGGCGCAGGCCGGCCAACGAACTGACCGAGTGCAGCGCGGCCGGCCAGACCAGCAGGTTCAGCGGCGCGGCCCACGGCGGCGCCCACTTCAGGCCCGAGGCGACCAGCGTCGCGCCCGGCTGCAGATGGCGCAGCACGTGCTCGAGCGCGGCGCCGCTTTGCATCACATCGTGCGTGAAATGCAGCAGCGCGGCGTCGGCGCGCAGGCCGATGCGCGCCTCCTCGGCCGGTGCGTTGATCAGCGTGACGTTGCGCCATGCGTGGCGCTGCACGCGCTGGCGCGCCTGCTCGAGCATCTGCGGGCTTTGTTCGATGCCGACGACGTGCCCCTGCGCGCCGACCGCGGAGTGCAGCAGCTCGAAGCTGAGCCCGGTGCCGCAGCCGATGTCCAGCACCGTCGCGCCGCGCTCGGGTGCGAGCCAGGCCACGGCGCGCCGGCGCACCGGCTCGAACAACGCGAGCTCGAAGTCGTAGACCGCCGCGCGGCGGTGGTACTGGTCCAGGGCTCGGGCCCGGTCCGGCCCGGACTGTCGGCGGCGGGGTGTGGGCATGGTGGATGCTGGGAAAAGAGGCCGGCCGTGAATCGGCGGCTCGGCCCCTGTGTCGCGAATTGGAAACGAATTGTGTCCCGATGGGGCGGGCCCCGTTGCGTTGTCAACTCGCGCTACCTTGTCGCGTTATCATCTTGCGCCGTGACAAACTCAGCGCGCTTGAGGTGAGTAGAGGCAGTGGCAACGCTGTTTTGTTCCACTCCAGGCATCCGTGTGATACTGCAAACCCATGCCATATCAGGAGAACCTGACCATGAAAAAGACTCTCAGCTCGCTCACCGTAGCCGCCGTTGCCCTGTTTGGCGCCCAGGCGGCGCTGGCCCAGGCCGCATCGCCGTCGCGTGCCGAAGTGAAGAAGGAAACCGCTGAGGCCAACAAGGCCGGCCAGATTCCGGGCACCAGCGTCGGCGGCACGCCTCAGCAGGCCGCGGGCCAGCAGTCGCCGCGCGACGCCGCCGCCGCGTCGACCACCACGCGCGCAGAACGCAAGGCGAGCACGGCTGCAGCCAACAAGGCCGGCGACATCCCGGGCACCAGTGTCGGCGGCACGCCGGCTGCGGCCACGGGTCAGCAATCCCCGCGCGAGGCCGCGGCCACGTCGACCACCTCGCGCGCAGAACGCAAGGCGAGCACGGCCGCCGCCAACAAGGCGGGCACCATCCCGCAGGGCGAAGCCGCCATGCAGGCGCCGAAGCAGTAAGCCACCGCTGCGGTCCGCCTGCGGGCGGGCCCCACGAACGGCGATGGGCCCACCGGCCCGTCGCCGTTGTCGTTTGTGGCCTCGATGCGGCCCGCCCTCAGCCGGCGTGCGCGGCGGCGGCTTCCAGCTGCAGCAGTGCCTGCTTGCGCTGCAGCCCGCCGGCATAGCCCGTCAGCGAGCCGTCGCGGCCGAGCACGCGGTGGCAGGGCACGATGATCGACAGCGGATTGCGGCCGATCGCCGCGCCGACGGCGCGCACCGCGGCCGGTGCACCGGCGCGCGCCGCTACCGCCGCATAGGTGCTGGTGCGGCCGGCGGGAATCTCGCGCAGCGCCTGCCACACCGCCCGCTGGAAGGGCGTGCCTTGCGCGTCCAGCGGCAGCTCGAAGCGGCCATGGGCGCCGCCTGTGCCGCCGCCCTGCCAGTAGCGCTGCAGCTCCGCGCGCGCCATCGCGATGAAGGCTTGGCTCTCGTCCTGCGGCGCGTCCAGCGTGCCGGGATGATGCTTCTGGCCGTCGAACCACAGGCCGGCCAGCCCGCGGGCGGTGGCCGCCAGCGTGATCGGGCCGAGCGGCGAAGCGATGCGTGCCTGCGCCACCAGATGAAGAAGTGTCATGATCTTTGCTCCAGGCTTTGCCAAAGGCCCATCACCGCGTAGGCGCGCCACGGCCGCCAGGCCTCGGCGCGGGACCGCGCGGCGGCCGCGTCGCGCGTGCCCAGCGCGTTGAGCACGCCGATGTCGCTGGCCGCGAAGGCGTCGGGCCAGGCCAGCACGCGCATCGCGATCAGCTGCAGCGTCCATTCGCCGATGCCGGGCAGCGCGCGCAGCGCGTCCAGCGTCGCGTCCAGCGGCGCCGTCGGTTGCAGTTCGATGCGTCCGGCCGCGACCTCGCGTGCCAGCGCCTGCAGCGCGGCCACGCGCTGGCGCACGATGCCGAGCCGGCCGATGCGCCCGGCATCGGCCGCGGCGACGTCGGCGGCGGTCGGGAACAGCCGCTGCAGTTCGGCAAAGGGCGTGTCTATCGGCTCGCCCAGCTCGGCGACCAGGCGCGCGGCCAGCGTGCGCGCCGCCGCCACCGTGACCTGCTGGCCGAGGATGATGCGCGCGGCGGTCTCGAAGCCGTCGATCGCGCCCGGCAGGCGCAGGCCGGCACGCGGCGGTTGCGGCAGCGCGGCCAGCGCCGGGTCGATCAGCGACGGGTCGGCGTCCAGGTCCAGCGCATGGCGCAGCCGCTGCATCAGCGCGCCCACCGCCGGCAGCAGCGCCGGCGCCAGGCTCAACTGCAATTCATGGCGCTGCGGCACGAAGCGGCACTGCAGCCAGCCGCGCAGCGTCTGCCCCTGGTGCATCCAGCGCAGCGTGCGGCGCCACTGCACGCCCGTCACCTGCTCGACGCCGGCGAGCGCACGCTGCGCGGCGAAGCCGAGCATGCCGTCGATGTCGTAGGGCGGCCGGTACGCCAAGCGCAGGCCGCTGATGGCGTCGCCCGGGCGCGCGCTGGCGGCGGCCTGCCGGCGCAGCGCGCTCGGGTTCATGCGGTAGCGCTGCACGAACGCGGCGTTGAAGCGGCGCAGGCTGGCGTGGCCGCTGGCCAGCGCCACCTGCGTCACCGGCAGCTCGGTGTCGGTGAGCAGCTGCTTGGCCAGCAGCAGGCGCTGCGTGGCCAGGTAGTCGATCGGCGTGACGCCGTGCGCCTGCTGGAAGATGCGGCGCAGGTGGCGGTCGCTGACGCCCAGCCGTGCGGCGATGTCGGGCAGATACGGGTCGCCGCCGCCGCGCGCCGCCTGCTCGATCAGCCGCGCCGCGTGCAGCGCCAGCGTCTGCGACGAATCCACCAGCGACAGCCCCGGCGCCAGCTCCGGCCGGCAGCGCAGGCAGGGGCGGAAGCCTTCGCGCTCGGCGCTGGCGGCGTTGGCGAAGAACAGGCAGTTGCGGCGCAGCGGCGTGCGTACGCGGCACACCGGCCGGCAGTAGATGCCGGTGGAGGTGACGCCGACGAACAGCCGCCCGTCGAAGCGCGCATCGTGCGTCTTCAATGCCAGGTAGGCGGCGTCGTCGTGCAGGGTCATGAGGCACAGATCATAGGCTTCGGCGCTGCGTCGACTCGCCGTTTTCGGACCTGTGCCTCGGCGCATATTTCGCTCGCGCCGCCTGCCTACAATGCCGCGCCACCGGCCACCGCGCGCAGCAGATTCCGCCCATGCACATCGACCCGACCGTGTTCAAGGCCTACGACATCCGCGGCGTCGTCGGGCGCAGCATCGACGCGGACTTCGCCGAGCACCTGGGCCGCGCCTTCGGCTCCGAAGCGGTGGCCGCGGGCGAGCGCGCGGTGGCGGTGGGCCGCGACGGCCGGCTGTCGGGGCCGCAGTTGTCGGCGGCGCTGATTCGCGGGCTGGTCTCCACCGGGCTGGACGTGGTCGACCTGGGTGCGGTGACCACGCCGATGCTGTACTACGTGGCGGCCACGCGCGGGGGCCACGGCTGCCGCAGCGGCATCCAGGTCACCGGCAGCCACAACCCGAAGGACTACAACGGCTTCAAGATGGTGCTCGCCGGCCGCGCCATCTACGGCGCCGACATCCAGGGCTTGCGCCGGCGCATCGAGGCCGAGGCGTATACGCAGGGCGCGGGGCGCAGCGCGGCGATGGACATCGCTGCCGAATACCAGGCGCGCATCGTCGGCGGCGTGCGCCAGCAGCGGCGCATGAAGATCGTCGTCGATTGCGGCAACGGCATTGCCGGCGCCAGCGCGCCGCGCATCCTGCGCGCGCTCGGCAACCAGGTCATCGAGCTGTACAGCGAGGTCGACGGCCACTTCCCCAACCACCATCCGGACCCGAGCAAGCCGGAGAACCTGGCCGAGCTGATCGCGGCGGTGCAGCGGCACGACGCCGAGCTCGGCCTGGCTTTCGACGGCGACGGCGACCGGCTCGGCGTGGTCACGCGCGACGGCCGGATCATCTATCCGGACCGGCAGTTGATGCTCTTTGCCACCGACGTGCTGCAGCGCAACCCCGGCGCGACCATCCTCTACGACGTCAAGTGCTCGATGCACATGGCGCCGGCGATCCGCCGCGCCGGCGGCGAGCCGCTGATGTGGATGACCGGGCATTCGTTGATGAAGGCCAAGCTCAAGGACAGCGGTGCACCGCTGGCCGGCGAGATGAGCGGCCACATCTTCTTCGCCGAGCGCTGGTATGGCTTCGACGACGCCACCTACAGCGCGGCGCGGCTGCTGGAGATCGTGTCGCGCAGCAAGGACCCGAGCGCGGTGCTGAACGCGCTGCCCACCAGCTTCAGCACGCCCGAGCTGAACGTGCCCTGCGCCGAAGGCGAACACCATCGCGTGGTGCAGAAACTGCGCGAGTCGGCGAGCTTCGCCGGCGCCACCGCGCTGCTGACCATCGACGGCCTGCGCGCCGAGTTCGCCGACGGCTTCGGCCTGGTGCGCGCGTCGAACACCACGCCGGTGCTGGTGCTGCGCTTCGAAGGCGACAGCCCAGCCGCGCTGCAGCGCATCCAGGCGCAGTTCATGGCCGCGCTGCGTGCCGTCAAGCCCGACGCGCAGATCGCCACGGCGGCGCATTGACTCGAGGGTTGAAGTCCCGGCTGGCGCGCGCCGCGTATTCGACGCTGCTGCGGCTGCTGACGCCGCTGTACCTGTTGCGCCTGTGGTGGCGCGGGCGGCGCGAAGCGCTGTATCGCCATGCGCTGGCCGAGCGGTTGGGCTTCGGTGCGGCAACACCCGCGGGCGCGCTGTGGCTGCATGCGGTGTCGCTGGGCGAGACACGCGCGGCCACCGCGCTCATCAACGAGTTGCGTGCGATGCGTCCCGGCCTGCGCCTGCTGCTGACACACGGCACGGCCACCGGCCGCGAGGCCGGCCTTTCCCTGCTGCACGACGGCGACGCGCAGCGCTGGCTGCCCTGGGACACGCCCGGCGCGGTGCGGCGCTTCCTGCGCCGCCACCGGCCCGCCATCGGCGTGCTGATGGAAACCGAGATCTGGCCCAACCTGCTGTACGAGGCGCAGGCGGCCGGCGTGCCGATGGTGTTGGCCAACGCGCGGCTCAGCGAGAGGAGTCTGGCCAAGAGCCGGCGCATCGACGCGCTGGTGCGTCCGGCGGCGGCGACGCTGGCGCGCGTGCTGGCCCAGACCGAAGCCGATGCACGGCGGCTGCGTCTGGCCGGCGCGCCGCAGCTGCAGGTCTGCGGCAACCTGAAGTTCGACGTCAGTCCGCCCGAGCCGCTGCTGGCGCGCGGGCGCGCATGGCGCCGGCGCGCGGCACGGCCGGTGGTGCTGGCCGCGGCCACGCGCGAAGGCGAGGAAGCGCCGCTGCTGCAGCGCTGGGCCGCGTTGCCGCTGCCGCGCCCGCTGCTGCTGCTGGTGCCGCGCCATCCGCAGCGCTTCGACGAGGTGGCCGCGTCGGTCGCCGGTTGCGGCTTCAGCCTGCAGCGGCGCAGTGCCTGGGGCAGCGAGCCGCCGCTCGACGCCGCCGCCGCCGAGGTCTGGCTCGGCGACTCGATGGGCGAAATGCCGCTGTATTACGCCGCGGCCGACGTGGCGCTGCTCGGCGGCAGCTTCGCGCCGCTGGGCGGCCAGAACCTGATCGAGGCCGCGGCCTGCGGCTGCCCGTTGATCATGGGCCCGCACACCTTCAATTTCAGCGAGGCCGCTGAGCTGTCGCTGGCGGCCGGCGCGGCGCTGCGCGTGGCCGACATCGGCGCCGGCGTCGCGCGCGCGGTGGCACTGGCCGAAGACCCATTGCGCGAGTCGCGTGAGGCATGGGCGCAGCGCGCGGTCGCGTTTGCCGCGGCGCACCGCGGTGCCGCCGCGCGCATGGCACACGAGGTGCTGGCCGCGGCCGGCGCGCGGCTGGGTCCGGATCCGGACGAGGGTTACCGTGAAAGCTCGCCGCGGCGCGCGCACGGCTGAGCCTCCCGCGGTGCATCGGGACGACAAGACCGCTGGGCCCGACCCCTCGAAATCAGCGGCGAATGCTTCAGGTCGCGGC
>OEIU01000308.1_pt1 | contig 48984 bp, 50 predicted proteins | sample 1539221 | NCBI WGS metagenome assembly OEIU01 (sample SAMN03792071, study PRJEB22550) | activated sludge metagenome | feature: wastewater treatment plant; material: activated sludge; isolation source: Wastewater treatment plant of a petroleum refinery complex | place: Argentina: Zarate | collected... | reverse complement strand
CTGCGCAGCCGGTTGAGAATTTTGCGCTGAGCATCGTCACGAGGTTGGGGTTTCATTTCATCGGCTGCCATGGGTATCCCTTTCGCGTCCGGACTCTCACAATAGGATACTCCAGGGGGTATAGTGAGCGAATACTTCCCACGGTATCCACAGCGCGATATCGACGAACATGCGAAAGGCGTTTTATGTGCGGACCAGCGAGATGTCGGGTGTGCGGGAAAACGACATGGTCAGGATGCGGGCAGCACATTCAGGAGGTGCGGAGATCGGTGCCCGCGGCGAACTGGTGCGGCGGGAACCACACCCAGGCGCAAATTGATGAATCGAAAGCGAACTCGACAGGATTCCTGAGCCGCCTCTTCTCGCGCGGCTAGAGCGACGAAGCTACGGCACCGCGCAACGACGGCACCGCGCAACGACGGCACCGCGCAACGACGGCACCGCGCAACGACGGTGCGGCGAAGCGGTCGCCGCGACGGTTGCCGAGACGACCGCCCCTGGGCGGATGCCGGCTAGCAGCAGCCGCCGGAATTGCAGCAGCCCGCGGTGCAGGCTTCGGGGCAGCACGCCCCGGACATGCAGTCCTCGTTCATCGAGCACCTCCTTCATCGATCATTGTCGATGCGTTCATTATTCAGGAGGATATCGACGATTGTCAATATATGTGGGATAATTGCCGCATGACCATGACCGAGTTGCTTCCGATCCGCGATCTGCAGTCGTGCTGCGCGCCGATTACGCGCGAGTCGATATCCGTCGATAATGCGGAGAGCCTCGCGGTGTCGTTGAAGGCGCTCGCCGATCCGGCACGTCTTCGCATCCTGTCGATGGTGGCCGCACACGCAGACGGCGAGACGTGCGTGTGCGACCTTACCGAACCGCTCGGCCTGTCCCAGCCGACGGTTTCACACCACTTGAAGGTGCTCGTGGATGCCGGATACCTCGACCGCACGAAGCGCGGCACGTGGGCCTACTTCCGCCTCGTGCCCGGTGCGCTCGACTCGGTGGCCGGGCTCCTCGCTACGGTGTAGTCGCTCCCCGGCTCGGTACGGTCATTGTTGACCGATGACCCATTCAAACGCTCCGTCGTTGCTCGTCATGGTCACCGTGATGTCGAAGACGGTACCGCTGGAGTCCCTTCCCGTGCAGGTGAACGTGGTGCCATTCGCCGGTAGCGCAGTACCGGGGCAATCCACCCTCATGGGCTCGCCGGTCACCGTGCGAACACTGTCCGCCAGTCTGACTTCGAGGTTTGTCGGGGCAGAGGCTTGTACGAGGGCAGCCATCCCTACGGCGAATATGCCAAGGAGGGATGCCATGAGGGCCACGACCCCGACAATCAATCCAACGATGGCTGTCACACTGCTTCCGCGAATGCGGCGGGCGCGGGCAATCCCCACAATTCCGAAAACGATGGAAGCAATCGCCAGCGCGAGCCCGACGATCAACCCCACGGGCGCGAACCACCAGATCACGGCAAAAGGTAGAAGGGCGAATACGAGCGATAGTGTTCCCGGCGTGTTTCGCGGTGTACCTGGCCGCTCGAACGGCGAATCGAAGAACCCGCGACGGGCAACCGGCTCGGGTCCGGCGATTGCGGGACCGTCAAAGGTGGTCTGGCCCGGTGCCGCTTCGGATGCGTGATCCGGTTGTGGTGCACCGGTCGAGGTCGGGGAACTTGGCGCCGGCGCATATGGGGCGGGCGTGGGCCGAACGTGCTCGCCCCATGCTGCACCAGTCCACCACCGCTGCTGCTGTGGATTCTGCGGTTCGGCGTACCAGCCCGCGGGTGGGAGAACGGGTGGTGCATCGGTCATTGCGGCTCCTCGACATCCTGCGGCTGGCTAGTCAAAGTGTGACGGAATGTCAGAACAGCAGGTATCCCCACTCTGGGTGGGAAATGGGGGCAGTCAGGGTCGCGCGCAGTATCGCCGCGTGGTCTGCGGCACTACGGAAACCTCCACAGCGGTCCAAGCGCACGCGAAGTTGCGCCTCGGCACCCTTTCGTCCGAATGGCCATCTCTCGACGGGTCAACCCGATCCGGAGCGGCGATAATGGACGGCGTGAAGAGCCTGAAGCATGTCGGAGTGCAAGCTGCCATTGCGGCCGCAGTTCTGTTCGGGGCCGGCACGCCGTTCGCGAAGGTTCTTCTTGACAATGCGAGTCCGTGGCTGCTTGCGGGCCTTCTCTACACCGGATCCGGTCTCGGCCTGATGGCGTGGCGCATCATCCGTCGCGCACCGCGAGTCCGAATCACCCGCCGAGAAGCCGCGCCGTTGGTGGGGGCGGTGTTCTTCGGCGGATTGGTCGCACCAGTCCTTCTTATGCTCGGGCTTGCAAATATGCCAGCGTCAGGAGCGTCCCTCCTCCTCAATGCGGAGGCCGTGTTCACTGCGACGCTCGCGTGGTTCGTTTTCCGAGAGAACTTCGACCGGCGGATCGCGTTGGGAATGGTCGCGATCGTGGCGGGCGCCGTGGTGTTGAGCGTCCCATCCGGAGCAAACTTCGGTTCCCCGTGGCCTGCTCTGGCCATCCTCGGCGCATGCCTGTGTTGGGGGCTGGACAATAACCTCACCCGCAAGGTCGCACTCAACGACGCAACATGGCTTGCCGCGGTCAAGGGCTCCGTGGCCGGCCCGATAAACCTCGTCCTTTCGTTCCAACTCGGCGCAACTCTCCCGTCGGTCTGGGTTGTCGCGGGAGCCATGACCATCGGCTTATTCGCCTATGGAGTTTCCCTTGCGCTCTTCATTGTGGGGATGCGACACATTGGCACGGCCCGCACCGGCGCATACTTCTCGATTGCGCCGTTCTTCGGCGCACTCATCGCAATCGCCATGGGAGAGCCGCTCACCTGGCCACTGGTGATCGCCGGCGTTTTCATGGGGATCGGCGTCTGGCTGCATCTGACCGAACGGCACGAACACGAACATACTCATGAACCGGTCACGCACGACCACTGGCACACTCACGATGACCACCACCAGCATGAACACGACGGTGAAGTGTTGGTAGCGGCTGGCACGTGGCACCGACACGAGCATTCGCACGAGGCATTGACGCATTCGCACGAGCACTATCCGGACTCACACCACCGACACGCCCATTAGCGGCTGTGGCGACGTCTCATTGGAGGGGATGACGGGAATCGAACCCGCGTAATCAGTTTGGAAGACTGAGGCTCTACCATTGAGCTACATCCCCGCGAGCGTCCAAACGGTCGACAGCGCGCTGCAATCCTAATGCATGGAGGTGGCCCGAATGCCGAACTGGCGGGCGCACGTGCGCGAGCCAATGGTCACGGCGATGGTCTGTATCGCGCTCGCGTTGGCCGCCGTCATCGTGATGCTGCTCACCAGCGGCAATTCCGGGTATTTCGGGATCGCGTTCTTTCTCGGGATCTGGTACCCCCTGCTCATCGCGATCCCCTGGGTGTTGTTCACCGCGATCCTCTCCTGGCTGGTGCGCCATCGATCCGAGTGGTGGAGGCTCGCCATGGGCGGATGCGTAAGCCTCGCCTTCGCGACGCTGTCCCTCTGGCCGCTCTGGACAACCGCAACCCGGTCCGGCGCGGGCCTCAGCGGGCGCGATGCTCCCGGTCTGGCGTTCGCGGCCGCGGCAGTCATTGCGGTGAGCGCCGTACATCTCATCGTGCACCTGATATTTCGGGCGCGACGAGAAAAAGAGTCGATGCCAGAACTCGGCTAGACTTGCCGAGGCCAATTTCTGTGGGCGTGCGCGCTATCCGATTCTCTGGCCGACATCCTTCGTACGGGGCGTAGCTCAGCTTGGTAGAGCGCCCGCTTTGGGAGCGGGAGGTCGCAGGTTCAACTCCTGTCGCCCCGACACAATCCCCAGACCAGCACCGCAGAAACACCAACCAGGAGAAATCGAATCGTGAAGACCAATGTCGAGCGCCTGAGCCCCACCCGCGTGAAGCTGACCATCTCGGTCACCCCCGACGAGCTGAAGCCCAGCGTCGATCACGCCTACAAGCACATTGCGGAGCAGGTCAACATCCCTGGCTTCCGCAAAGGCAAAGTGCCCGCGCCCATCATCGACCAGCGCGTCGGACGCGAAGAAGTACTCAACCACGCGGTGAGCGACGGCCTCGACAAGTTCTACCGTCAGGCCGCGGATGAGGCGAAGGTGCGCCCGCTCGGCCGTCCCAGCGCCGACATCGTCGAACTGCCGAACCTCAAAGACTTCAGCGGCGACCTCACCGTCACCGTCGAGGTGGATGTGCGCCCCGAATTCACCCTCCCCAAACTGGACGGCCTGAAACTCACCGTCGACGCCGTCGAGGTCACGGATGACGAAGTTGAACAGGAGCTGCAGGAATTGCTCAGCCGCTTCGGCACCCTCGTCACCGTTGACCGACCGGCAGCCACCGGCGACTTCGTCCAGATCGACCTGAACGCCACCATCGCGGGCGAAGAAGTCGACACCGCGAGCGGCATCTCCTACGAGGTGGGCAGCGGCGAACTCATCGACGGCATCGACGAAGCTCTCGACGGGTTGAGCGCTGGCGAGGACACCACGTTCGAGGCACCGCTCATGGGCGGCGACCACGAAGGAGAGAACGCGCTCATCGCCATCCACCTCACCGCGGTGAAAGAACGCGAACTTCCCGCCGCGGATGATGACTTCGCCCAGATCGCGAGCCAGTTCGACACGATCGACGAACTGAAGGCGGACATCCGTGAGCAGGTCGGACGCTCCAAGGTGTTCGGCCAGGGCGCGCAGGCCCGCGACCAGATCGTGGACAAGCTGCTCGACCTGGTCGAAATCCCCGTTCCCCCGCAGCTCGTTGAAGACGAGGTGCACCGACACCTCGAAAATGAGCAGCGCCTCGAAGACGACGAGCACCGCGCCGAAGTGACCGACTCGAGCGAGAAGACGTTCCGCAGCCAGATTCTGCTCGACGCCATCGTGGAAGCCGAGGAGATCAAGGTCAGCCAGGAGGAACTCACCCAGTACCTCATGCAGGGCGCAGCCCAGTACCAGATGGAGCCGGGCGAGTTCATCAAGGTGCTTGACGAGAACGGCCAAATTCCCGGCATGGTCGCCGAGGTCGCCAGAGGCAAGGCGCTCGCCACGGTGCTGGCGAAGGCGAAAGTCACCGACACCGACGGCAAGGCCGTCGACCTCAGCGCGTTCACGGCATCCGCCACGGCAGACGGCGGCGACATCATCGACGCGGATGCCGGACACGAAAGCCACGACCACTAAAGCCATTCACGGCGCGCGGGCGTTTCCGTCGCGCGCCGGTGTCGAAACACCGGCGTTCGGCGCAATCACCCGCGCGGAGCAACGATCGGGTCGGCGCGCCGACGATCTGCCCACGGCGGCTGTGCTGTTTCGTTCGCGCGGGCTTTGCCCACGGCGGCTGTGCTGTTTCGTTCGCGCGGGCTTTGCCCACGGCGAACATGGCAGTTCGAGGTCCCGCGCTCCGATAGATTCGACTCACAGCGATAACGGAAACGGAGCTCTACAGAATGGCCCAACCGGCACTGGTCAGCAGCATCTTCGACCAACTCCTCAAGGACCGCATCATCTGGCTTGGATCAGAGGTGCGCGATGACAACGCCAACGAAATTTGCGCCAAGATTCTGCTCCTCGCAGCGGAGGACTCCAAGCGCGACATTTTCCTCTACATCAACTCGCCCGGCGGCTCCATCACCGCAGGGATGGCGATCTACGACACGATGAAGTTCGTGCCCAACGACATCGTCACCGTCGGCATCGGCATGGCCGCGTCGATGGGCCAGTTCCTGTTGTCCTCCGGGAACAAAGGCAAGCGCTACATCACGCCCAACGCCCGCGTGCTCCTGCACCAGCCGTCCGGTGGATTCGGTGGAACCGCTGCAGACATCCAGACGCAGGCGAACCTCATCAACGACATGAAAAAGCGAATGGCGGAGCTCACCGCCGAGCAGACCGGCAAGACGGTCGAGCAGATCATCGCTGACGGCGACCGCGACAACTGGTTCACCGCGCAGGAAGCGCTCGAATACGGTTTCGTCGATCACTTGCGCGAATTTGCGACGGATGTCGTGGGCGGCGGCGGCACGGACGATTCCGGCAAGTCCAGCGACTCGGCGAAGAAGTAGGGACACGACACATGGAATTCACGAACCTGAACCCCGGCGGACTGGCCCGCCCCACCGCGGAGTCCCGCTACATCCTCCCCACGTTCGAGGAGCGCACCGCCTACGGTTACAAGCGCCAGGACCCGTACGCGAAACTGTTCGAGGACCGCATCGTGTTCCTCGGCGTGCAAATCGACGACGCCTCGGCGGATGACGTCATGGCGCAGCTCCTCGTGCTGGAGAGCCAGGATCCCGACCGCGACATCGTCATGTACATTAACTCGCCCGGTGGTTCATTCACGGCGATGACCGCGATCTACGACACGATGCAGTACATTCGCCCGGAGATTCAGACGGTGTGCCTCGGCCAGGCCGCGTCCGCGGCAGCCGTGCTGCTGGCGGCAGGCTCGCCCGGCAAGCGCCTCGCGCTGCCGAACGCGCGCATCGTCATCCACCAGCCGGCGACCGGCGATGCCGGCCACGGGCAGGCGTCGGACATCGAGATTCAGGCCAGAGAGATCCAGCGGATGCGCACCTGGCTCGAGGAGACGATCTCGCACCACTCGAACCGCACGCCGGAGCAGGTCAACAAGGACATCGACCGCGACAACATCCTGAGTGCGGCGGAGGCGCTCGAGTACGGTCTCATCGACCAGGTGCTCACGAGCCGCAAGAACACCCCGGCGGCCATCACCGCAAGCTGACCGTGACCGTTGTCGGTGTGCGGATCGTGCACACCGACAACGGATGCACGCAACTACTCGTCGGTGCCCGCCTCGTCGTCTGGCCCTGGCTCTTCGGCCTTCCGGCGCGGCCGGATCAGCAGAACGGTCGCGAGCGCGGCAAGAGCGATCGCCACGACCGCGCCGCCGATCCACAGGATGTCTGTCGACGTGGTGTCGGCAGACACCGGTGCAGGAGGTGGCGAGTTGAGCGCATCCGCACCGCATGTCGGCGCGGTCGGCGAACCCTTCGCGGCCGACTCCGCACCCGCGGCGGGCTGCCAGCGGAACGGGATCGTGTCGGAGACCGTGTGGCCATCCGTGGACACCACCTGCCAGGTCAGCGTGTAGTCGCCGGCCGGACCCAGCGCGGCGGGAGTCGACACGGATGGGCCGTTCACGGTCACGCAGCCGTCCCCGTAGTAGAGCCCGTCGGGTCCGGTGACTTCCATGAAGAAGCCGCCGCCCGCCCTGCCCAGATCGAGAAGGTTGTCGTTGGTGGTGACGACGAACTGATCCGGGAGGGTTGTGAGCGTCTCATTGATGCCGGGGGTGGATGACACATAGAAGTTGTGTGCCACCGCGGGCACGGCAAACGCTACGGCAGCGGCGGTGGCCACGATCCCGGCGATGCCGATAATTGCCGCCGCGCGGGAGACTCTGCGTCCCATGGCCTACACCGTTGCCTTTCTCCGCAAGGCGGTCACAGCCACGACGATACCAATGACGCCGACGACGAGCCCGCCGATGCCGAGACCGCGCGCGAGCGCATCCGAGGTGCCGGCGGCTGCGGCGTCAGAGTGCGTGTCGCCGTCCGCGGCTCCGGCGTGGTGGTCGCCAGCGGGTGCGTCATTCACATAAATGATGGGGGCGGGATGCTCGGCGCCGCTCTCGGTTCCCGCCCACGAAACAACCGTGCCATCGCTGTAAGTCTGGTCCGCCGGCAGAACGATTGATCCGGTATTCGGTATCGGGCCGAGCGACAGCGGAAACACCTGGAGCTGGCCGGCGCTGATCTCGTGGCCGGGCGTCGCCGTCCAGACGACCTTGGTGACAGCCTCAGTGATGGTGTTGTCGCCGACCTTCACCGGGGCGGGAAGCGTGGTGCGAACCAGCTCGGCGTCCCAGCCCGCGACGGGCACGTAGCTCACCGAGAGAATCGGGGTATCGGTCGGCAGCGACACTTCGATCTTGTTCGTCACCGCGGTGGCCGACTCATTGGGCACTCTGATGTCGATGAGCGCGTACGAGCCGGCCGGTGCCGTATTCGGGCTCACCGTGACGTGGGCGGATGCGGACAAGGGCGCGGCAAGGGCCAGCAGCAGTGCGGCGGCCCCGGCCGCGGTAAGTGCGGCGGTGCGGTTCATGAAAATCCTTTCGGCCATGCCGGAGGCAGGCGGAACGTGGGTGGTGCGTAACGGCGCGGTTGCGCGAATGAGCGTTGATCAGAAGGCGGCGCGCGGCGGAGGTCCCCGGTAGCGAAGTCCCGAAAAGTCGATGCGGGATAGCAGGCGGAGGCGGCGCTTCGACTCGGTCGGGCACAGCGGTGCCGGCCATCGGGTGCCCGGCGCATCCGCGAATGCAGGGAAGAGGGAGAGGATCGCTTTCCGGGCGACGCGCACGGTCGCCGCCATGCTGCGTTCGCCGAATGCCAGCACGACAATCGTGACGGTCGCGGCGCCGATGTGCGCGAGAACCATGTTCTGGGCCGCATGAACGTGGATGGGGACCGCGTTGAAATCGATGGGCGCGTTGTGGACGTGCCCGAGCGCCCCCGGTGCCGCGACGGATGCGGAACCGAGCGAACCGAAAAGCCCGTGGTAGAGAGCCTGACTCGCAACGACGGAGGCGACCAGGCGCGTTCGCGGCATCCTTCGGCCGGCGAGCGCCGTGCACGCGATCACCGAGAACACGAGGCAGAGGGCGATTCCGGCGAAACCGGGCAAAGGTCCTCCGGCCAGCGAGTGCCAGAACGCGGCAATGAAGAGCGAGACGGTGGCGGCGACGGTTCCCCGGGCAACTCTTGCCCACCGTGTCATGTACGTCACCCCAAGTATTTCGGCCACACTCTTCGCCTCCATTCTAGGCGGCGCGCCGAGGGCGTAAATCGTCACGTTGCAGCGACTGTCCCTGCCGCGGGTTAGGCTCGTACCTGCACAGTATTCGGCGCGAACTGCCTGACGGATTGGGCGGGAAACTACGGGAGGCGAGCATGGCACGCATCGGCGAGAGCGCAGACCTGCTCAAGTGTTCGTTCTGCGGCAAGAGCCAAAAGCAGGTTCAGCAACTGATCGCAGGACCCGGCGTTTACATTTGCGACGAGTGCGTCGAATTGTGCAACGAGATCATCGAGGAGCGCCTCGCGGAGTCCGGCGAGGAGGCCGCGAGCGAGTTCGAGCTGCCGAAGCCGAAGGAGATTTACGCGTTCCTCGAGGAGTACGTGATCGGGCAGGAGCAGGCGAAGCGCGCGCTGTCCGTCGCGGTGTACAACCACTACAAGCGGGTTCGCGCGGAGAAGACGATCGTGCCGGCCGAGTCCGTGGGCGACGACATCGAGATCGCCAAGTCCAACATTCTTCTCGTCGGTCCGACCGGTTGCGGCAAGACGTATCTGGCTCAGACGCTCGCCCGCCGCCTCAACGTGCCGTTTGCCGTGGCGGATGCGACGGCGCTCACTGAGGCCGGCTATGTAGGCGAGGATGTCGAGAACATACTCCTGAAGCTCATTCAGGCCGCCGACTACGACGTGAAGCGCGCGGAGACCGGCATCATCTACATTGACGAGATCGACAAGATCGCGCGCAAGGCCGAGAACCCGTCGATCACCCGCGACGTGTCGGGGGAGGGCGTGCAGCAGGCGCTGCTGAAAATTCTCGAAGGCACTGTCGCCTCTGTTCCGCCGCAGGGCGGCCGCAAGCATCCGCACCAGGAGTTCATCCAGATCGACACGACGAATGTGCTGTTCATCGTCGCTGGCGCTTTCGCAGGGCTCGAGGAAATCATTTCCCACCGCGCGGGCAAGAAGGGCATCGGGTTCGGTGCGCCGTTGCACATCAAGGGCGACGAGATCAACATCTTCAGCGAAGTGCTCCCGGAGGACCTCCACAAGTTCGGCCTCATCCCCGAGTTCATCGGCCGGTTGCCCGTGGTGGCGACGGTCGCACCCCTCGACCAGGCCGCGCTCATGGAAATCCTCACGGTTCCGAAGAACGCCCTCATGCGCCAGTACCAGCGGATGTTCGAGATCGACGGCGTGAAGCTCGAGTTCGAGCCGGATGCCCTGGAGGCGATCGCGGATCTCGCGGTCCTGCGCCAGAGCGGCGCCCGTGGTCTTCGCGCGATCATGGAAGAGGTGCTCGGTCCGATCATGTTCGAGGTGCCGTCGAACGACGACGTGGACCGCGTGATCGTGACGAAGCAGGCGGTGCTGGAGAACGCGGCGCCGACGATCGTGCCGCGCAAGCCGGAGCGCCGCGAGAAGTCCGCATAACGGGGCAGACCGGCGTCGTTCGCCCCTAGGCTTGCGTACAACTAGTTGGCGTGACGCAAAGGACCGATAGCCCATCCTGCAACCCCTGGTGACCGGCGTTGTGGCCTCCGTGTCCGGATTTGCCACCTCGTTCGCCCTCGTCATCGCCGGGCTCGTCGCTGTCGGCGCAACCGATGCCGAGGTGTCCTCCGGGCTCCTGGTGCTGTGCATAACGGTGGGCCTGACATCCATCGCGTTTGCGTGGATCTTCCGGATGCCCATCACGACGGCCTGGTCGACTCCGGGTGCGGCCCTGCTCGTTGCGGCCGGGCACAGCGGGGCAAACTTCGCCGCCGCGGTTGGCGCCTTCATCGTCTGCGGCGCGCTGATCCTGCTTTCCGGCCTGTGGCCATGGCTTGGTCGCATGATCGGCAGTATCCCGAAGCCCATTGCCAGCGCGATGCTGGCAGGAATACTGTTCCCTATCTGCCTTGCCCCAGTGACCGCCGTCGTCCAGTTCCCGCTGCTCGCCGCCCCCATCCTCATCGCCTGGCTGGTTGTCCTGAAGTTCTCTCCCCGATGGGCGGTTCCCGCCGCCATGCTTGTCGCCGTCATCGTGATCGCGATTTCGGCCGGATCGGAGTGGATTGGGTATGCGCAGATCGCCCCTCAGCTCAGCTTCATCGCCCCGCAGTTCGATCCGGTTGTCATTGTGAGTCTCGGCGTACCACTGTTTATCGTGACGATGGCCGGCCAGAATGTTCCGGGGTTTGTTGTCCTTTCGACATTCGACTACACGGTTCCGCCGCGGCCAATCCTTATCGGCACCGGTGCCGCTTCCGCTGTCGGTGCATTCTTCGGCGGCCACGCCATCAACCTTGCGGCGATCAATGCGGCAATAAATGCGAGTCCCGGCGCACATCCGGATGCCAGCAGGCGGTGGATCGCCACCGTCACGGCAGGGGTGGTTACCCTGACCCTCGGGCTCGGAGCCAGCGCGGCAACCGCACTGTCTGCGGTGTCCCCACCCATACTCATCGTCGCTGTTGCCGGCCTGGCCGTCGTGGGCGCCCTGATCACGTCGATCACCACGTCCCTCGATGATCCGAACCACCGAACGACTGCCATCGCGACCTTTCTGGTCACTGCATCCGGACTCACGTTCCTCGGTATCGGCTCCGCGTTTTGGGGGCTCGTTGTCGGGGCACTGTTCCTGACCTGGCTGGGGATGCGCCGTCGTCGAGCGCCCTCGCCGCACAGCGCAGCGGCGGGCGTTTCGGTCGCAGAGGACGCGCCCGACGGGGGCGTGCCGCCCGAACCTACTCGGTAGCGGTGTAGCGGAGGGAAAGCCAGTTCTCCCGGCACGCGACAGCCGTTCCATCAGCATCGCGACGACGGGCCAGGCGAAGTATTCTGGCGTGCTGCGCGACCGAATCGCGGGCGCCAAGGCTCGCGAACCTCACCCACTCCACCCGATGCAGAATAGGGGTGACTTGCTCCAGCAATTCCGCAATGAGCTCGTTTCCGCTTTCGGCCACAAACGTCGAGTGGAAGGCGTCGTCTGATTCAATTGCAGCTGCCACGTCCGCTGCGGCCAGAGCCCTGGCAAATCGATCATTTGCACTGGCCATTTCGTCGAGTTGGGCGTCCGTGATCGTCGGGACGGCCAGTCGGGCAGCGAGCTCGTGCAGTGCGGCCACCACGTGTTGTGCGCTGAGCGTCGCCGCCGGATCAAACGGCGCAACTGTGGTGACCCGGCCCGGGATGGCGCTGACCAAACCGGCCCGCTGCAGCCGAAGCAGAGCTTCCCTGATCGGAGTGCGGCTCACACCGAGCCAGGCCTCCAGCTCGGAATCCTTCAACCGTTCGCCGGGCGCAAGGGTGCCGGTGACGATGGCGTCGCGGAGTGAATCGTAAACCTCATTGCGCAGCAGGATGCGTCGGTGAATCTGAGTGGTTGCGGGAACTGGCATATAACATACAATATATTGCAACGTGTTGTTGGCGAGCAGGCGCACCCATAAAATCCTCAACCAAACGACGGGAACCACCGTGGCGCTCTCCGATTTCGAACGCTATCCGCTCACCTTTGGGCCGAGCCCGATCCATCAGCTTCCCCGGCTCACCAAGCATCTCGGGGGTGCGCAGATCTGGGCCAAACGTGAAGACGTGAACAGCGGACTCGCTTTCGGCGGCAATAAGACCCGCAAACTCGAATACCTGGTGCCGGACGCGCTTGCGGAAGGCGCAGACACGCTCGTGTCGATTGGCGGATACCAGTCCAATCACACCCGTCAGGTCGCCGCTGTTGCGGCAAAGCTTGGCATGAAGGCCGTGCTTGTTCAGGAAAACTGGGTGGACTGGCCAGACCCGCTAAACGACCGGGTCGGGAACATCCAGCTCTCTCGCATCATGGGCGCCGAGGTGCGGCTCGACAGTGCAGGGTTCGACATTGGCATCCGCGACAGCTGGAAGCAGGCGATCGCCGATGTCGAGGCTGCCGGCGGCAAGCCGTACCCGATTCCCGCCGGCGCATCTGAGCACCGCCTGGGCGGGCTCGGATTTGCGAACTGGGCATACGAGGTTGAGCAGCAGGAACGTGAGCTTGGGGTCTTCTTCGACACCATCGTCGTGTGCACCGTCACCGGCTCTACGCACGCGGGAATGATCGCCGGGTTCGCAGGCCAGGATCGCCCGCGCAGGATCATCGGAATAGACGCATCCGCGACGATTGAAAAGACGCGCGATCAGGTTGGCCGCATCGCCCGCAATACCGCTGAACTAATCGGGCTTGGCCGGGAACTGCGCGACGAAGAGATCACTGTGCTCGAAGGCTGGGCAGGCGATTACTACGGGATCCCGGTTGACTCAACGATGGAGGCAATTCGTCTCGCCGGCTCCCTCGAAGGCATGATCACCGACACGGTGTATGAAGGCAAGTCAATGGCGGGACTCATTGACCTGGTGTCGAGCCGAGATATTCCGGACGACAGCACTGTGCTGTACGCGCACCTCGGTGGTCAACTCTCACTCAACGCTTACAGCGCGCTGTTCCGGTAGCGGCGCGATCGCGTCGGCTCGACTGATACCAGAGTGGTATCATTTCCTCATGGCCATGACCGTTCGCATAACTCCCGAACTCGACAAACAGTTGCAGGCGATCGCCGACGCCCACCACACCTCCAAACACGCACTCGTGCTTCACGCCGTCGAGACACTGGTGAAGTCAGAGTCCAAGACGGAACGAGTGTTGGCCAGCGTCGAGCGCACTCTGGAACGCGACGCGGGTCTCCTTGCCCGGCTCGAAGACGCGTGACGACGTACCTTGACCCCGAGCAGGGTCTTGCCGTTCTCGCCCGGCTGGGGCTGCATGTCAGAGACGAAGGGTTGTTCTTTTCCGCGCTGGCCCGCCCGTCGACGAGCGCGTTTGGCAACGATGCGTACGACTCGCTGGAGCTGAAAGCTGCGGCGCTCATGAGTTCCCTCGCCCAAAACCACGCCTTGTTCGACGGAAACAAGAGGACGTCGTGGGTGATTGCGGTCGCTTTCCTCAACATCAACGGCTGGGATCTCAAGATGAGCGAAGACGAAAAATTCAACCTCATTCTTGCCGTCGCCGAAGGGCAGATCGCCCTGGAGGAACTCGCTGAGACCTTCTCTCGGCACTTGGTGGTGACCGCTCCCTGAGGACGGCGATGCCCGTCTCGAAGGGAGCATGCGAGTGACTTGCCGGCTCCCTTCGAGACGGCCCTTCGGGCCTCCTCAGGGAGCGGGGGAGCGGAGTTCAGGGAGCGGTTACTCTAAACCGCGGCGCTTCAGCAATGGCTCGATGACCGCGTCGCGGCCGCGGAAGTCGCGGTACGCATCCAGCGCATCCATTTTCCCGCCGACGCCCAGCAGCTTCTCGCGGAACCGGTCGCCGTTCGCGCGGGTCAGCCCGCCGTTCTCCTTGAACCACTCCACGGTATCGGCATCCAGAACCTCGCTCCAGATGTAGGAGTAGTACCCCGCGTCGTACCCGCCAGCGAACGTGTGCGCGAAGTAGGTGCTCGAGTAGCGCGTCGGCACTGCCGGGTTGTCGAGTCCGACCGCTGCGAGCGCCTTCGCCTCGAACTGGGCAACGTCCGTCACCGACTCGTCCGCGGTGATCGAATGCCAGGCCTGGTCGAGCAACGCCGCGGCAAGGTACTCGCTCGTCTGGAATCCCTCATTGAACTGGCGCGACGCCTCAAGCTTGTCGACGAGTTCCTGCGGCATCGGCTCGCCCGTCTCGTGGTGCACCGCGTAGTTCGCGAGAACTTCGGGCCACAGCATCCACATTTCGTTCACCTGGCTCGGGAACTCCACGAAATCGCGGAACACGCTCGTCCCGGTGAACTTCGGATACGTCACGCGCGCGAACAGACCATGAAGCGCATGCCCGAACTCGTGGAAGAACGTGTTCACCTCGTCGTACGTGAGCAACGTGGGCTCTCCGGCCGCGGGTTTCGGAACATTAAGGTTGTTCACCACGACAACCGGCTGTCCAAGCAGGTCATTCTGCCCGACAAGCTCGTTCATCCACGCACCGCCGCGCTTGGAGTCGCGCGTGTACAGGTCGCACACGTACAGGCCGACCGGCGAGCCGTCCTCATTCGTGACCTCGAACACACGGGCATCGGGGTGGTACGCCACGAGGTCGGGCCGTTCGGCAAACGAAATTCCGTACAGCTGGTTCGCGGCGAAGAACACACCGTCGCGCAGCACGCGCTCGATCTCGAAGTACGGGCGCATCGCCGCCGTGTCCACGTCGTACTTCTTCTGGCGCACCTTCTCCGTGTAGAACGCCCAGTCCCACGGTTCGATGCTGTGGTCGGCGATGTCTTCCAGATCCTTTTGTTCCGCGCGCGCATTGCGGGCGGCAGGCGGCGCGAGCTTGCCCAGCATGGCGGCGACCGCCTCGGGCGTCTTCGCAGTCTCATCCGCGGTCACGAATCCGGCGTGCGTATCGAAGCCGAGCAGGCGGGCGCGCTCGGCCCGAAGCTTCGTGATCTCCAGAACCAACGCCGTGTTGTCGTGGTCGCCGCCGCGATTCCCCCGCGAGCGGGACGCCGCCAAGATCCGCTCGCGCACGTCGCGGCGCGTGAGGTTCGCCAGGTACGGATGCCCGGTCGGCAGCACCAGGGTCACGAGGTACTTGCCGTCGAGACCGCGCTCCTTCGCCGCCTCCACCGCGGCGGAGATCTCGCCCGCACCGAGGCCGTCGAGCTCCGCCACGTCGTCGAAGATCACGGCGAGGTCATTCGTGTCCGCGAGAAGGTTCTTCTCGAATCGGGTCGTGAGCGTCGAGAGCTTCTGGTTGAAGTCCTTCAGCTTCTCCTTCTGGTCGTCGTCGAGCCCGGCGCCGGCGAGCGTCATTTCCGTGTAGTAGCGCTCCACGAGGTAGCGCTGCTCCGCCGTGAGGTCAAGGGAGTCCAGCTGGTCGTGGATTGTCTTGATCCGCCAGTAGAGCTGCGAGTCGAGTTTGATGGCATCCTCGTGCGCGGCCATGCGCGGGGCGATCTGCTCCTCGAGGTCGTTCGTGAAGTCGCTCGAGTCGGAGGAGGACTTGTTGTAGAACACGCGGGCCACGCGGGTGAGCGTCTGGCCACTCTGCTCAAGAGGCACGAGCGTGTTCTCGAACGTCGGCATGTCCCGGCGTCGCGTGATGTTCGACACCTCGGCGAGCTGCTCCTCGAATCCTTTCTCAAACGCGGGCAGGTAGTGCTCATCGGTGATGTCCGCGAACGGCGGCAATTCGTAGGGGAGGGTGCTCGTCTGGAAAAACGGGTTCATCATGCTCCAACCTTATTAGGCTGTAGATATGGCGGCACCGTCAGAGAACTACAGTCACGGGCACCACGAGAGCGTTCTCCGCTCCCACAGTTGGCGCACCGTTCAGAACTCTGCCGCCTATCTGGCGCCCCATCTCACCTCGGGCACGACGGTCCTGGATGTCGGATGCGGTCCGGGCACGATCACGATCGACATTGCGGCGATGGTGAGCCCTGCCAGAGTGGTTGGCGTCGATGCGTCGGAACAGGTCATCGAACGGGCCACCGAGCTTGCGGCCGAACGGGATATCGACAATGTCGAGTTCGTCGTTGGCAATGCGTACGAGCTCGACTATGAAGACGAATCCTTCGACGTGGTTCACGCCCACCAGGTGCTGCAACACCTCTCCGACCCGGTGCGGGTGCTGCGCGAATTCCGCCGCGTACGCACGGCGGCCGGCATCGTCGCCGCGCGGGATGTCGACTACGGCGCGTGCTTCTGGTTCCCGGACTCGGAGGGCCTCGATCGCTGGCTGGAGCTCGTTCGCGCCGTGTATCGCAGCAACAACACCCAGCCGGATGCCGGACGGCGATTGAAATCGTGGGCCATGGATGCCGGCTTCTCCGAGGTCGCCTCGACAGCATCCGTGTGGGGGTTCAACTCGGAAGCGGATCGCGAGTGGTGGGGGAGCATGTGGGAGACCCGGATTCTGCAGTCGGCGCTCGCGGTCGACGCGATCGACGCCGGCCTGGCCCACCAGGACGATCTGATCGATATTTCCCGCGCCTGGCGAGACTGGATCAACGAACCGGATGGCTGGCTCGCCATGCCGCATGGCGAGGTGATCTGCCGGGGCTAGCGATTATTGTCGCTGAGCGCATTCCGGGCGGCCTCGAGCGAGCGCGTGATACCCGTGCCGTAGGGTGTCGGCGCTGTCAAGAATGTCGATTCGAAGCGTGTTGAGTCGAACAGGTACGGCAAGGAGTTTTGATAGCTCATTTCCAGCGCTTCGCGGGCGATAGGCGAGAATAGCGCGCCCAGACGCATGGTGTTGAGAGTCATCGTGCGGTGCCGGACATTCTTGCCGGTCGCGATGGTCATATACTCCTCGCCCGTGAGAGGCGGGGCAGTGGGGAGATGCCACACCTTGCCGCGCGCTCGATCATCGGTGCCGAGAACGGCGAGTGACGCGCCGATATCCGGCGTGTAGGTCATGGAGTGGGGCAATGTCGAGTTAATGAGCCAGGTCGGGCTCTTTCCCTTTGCCACAGAATCAATACACATCGAGTTGAATACCCCCGTCGATGCGCCCGGCCCATAGAAGTCGGCGCTGCGCGCGACGGTGACCGCGAGCCCACTTTCGCGTGCGGAGTTAAGCCTGTCCAGCATGTGCGCTCGAACTTCACCTTTTCTGCTGCTTGGCCGAATGGGCGAGTCTTCTGTCATCGGAGAATCGGTCATTCCGTAGGCGTAGACGTTGTCGAAATAAACAAGATGCGTCCCCTCGGCGGTTGCCGCCGCGATGACGTTGTCCACGATCGTGGGGAGATCCCGGCGCCAGACCGACAGTCGGTACGGGAGGCCGAGGACAAGATAGGCCACGTCCGCCCCGTGAAGAGCTCGCGCGGCGGCTTTCCGATCACGGAGGTCGGCACCGAGAAATGCACCGTCGGAGCTTGCGTGTTCCGATTCGCGGCGCACCACGGTGACGTCGTGGTTTGCCGAGCGCAACGCCGCGATGGTTTCCCGTCCAACGACTCCCGTTCCTCCGAGTACGACATGTCGCAGTGGCATTTCTTCTCTTCTCAGTTTGTTTCCGCGCGCCCCGTGCGGATGGACAAGTGGGCGTTCAATATCCAGATAGTCTAACTATCGATAGTGTCAATATCAATACTAACGTTTGGATGTGGAGGGCGATCGGCTCGCAAAGAAATGATTGCAAAGAGATAGTTGCAAAGAAGTCTTTGCAATGGTATCTTTGTATACGTGAGCACCAACGACGATCAGAGGCAGATCCTGCGGGAACGCACGATCGACCTCGAATCCCTCAAGGCCCTGGCGCATCCGCTTCGGGTCAAGATCTTCGATGTGCTCTCAACGTATGGAGAATTCACGGCCAGCGGGCTCGCCGAACGGCTCGGAGAGTCCAGCGGCGCCACCAGCTACCACCTCCGCCAGCTCGAAAAGCACGGATTCGTGCGCGAAGTCGAGGGCAGGGGAGTCGGGCGCGAACGCTGGTGGGAACGCACGCCAGGAGGAATCACCCTCGGCTCAGCCGAGATGAAGGAAACGCTGGCCGGCCGCGAGGCGAGCCAGCTCGTCATGCGCGAATGGTCCAGCAACCGGGAGCGCACGCTCGCCGATTTCATGGAGCGCGGATACGACGAACTCGCCCCGCAATGGATTGAAGCCAGCGTCGTGAGCCTCACGAACGTTTTCGTCACTGCTGAGGAACTGGGGGAGTTCGCGGAGCGATACATGGCCATGGTTGCCGAGTTCGCCGATCAACATCGCGACCAGCGCACCCCAGGATCCCGCCCGGTGCAAATCCAGTTCCACGCGTTCCCCGTCATCGACGGGGAAGAAATCCCCCACAACGACACGCAAGAAGAAGGAACCGAATCATGACCATGACGGCCCCAATACCGACCATTCACCGGCACGACCTGCCCATGCCCAGAACCAGCTACGTCCACGGAATCGACGGCGTCGTGGCGAATGTCGCCGTGGCCATGCTCAAGTGGTCCCATGACCGCGAAGCACGTGCCACGCTGAACCACGCCGAGCACTCCCGCCGCCGCGAGGCGTGGGATTCCCAGCAGCGCCGCGAGGTGGCAGCGTTCCGCTTCACCCAGCGCCTCGGGCTCTGATCCGTCGGTCCGCCTGAACAGACTCGACCCCGACGAAGCGTGGTGTGCGGCTACCTAGAGCCCTTCCTCAATCCACACTTCGTCGGGGTCGCCTGACCTAATCGTAGCCGCGCTGTCGCCCGGTGCTGCGGAAATTGTCGTGATGTGCCCGGTCGTCGGGTCCGGATCAAGCTCGACAACCGGTCGACCCTCCAGCCAGGTCAGCGTCCAGCGGCGTCCGGATTCGGCCAACCCGTCGCGCTGCGTTGCTTCGAATTCCAGGATGGCGGAGACAATGGCGTCCGGCAACCGTGCCGGCGGCGCGTCCCCCGGTGTCCAGCGTGTGCCCAGTTGCATTACTCCGTCACCTCCGCGAGGACGATCTCGGTTACCGCGACGTCGTCCGCTTCGGTGAACGTCAGGTCGGTGATCCGACCGACAGCGCACAGGTCGCCACGGGCCTCCTGAAGCAACGCCGGTCCGGCGATCGTCGCCGACGCAACCTCGGTTTTTTGGGAAGCCTTCGCATCCGTCTTCGCGCGGCGGATGCCGATGAGCGCCTCGCTCACAAGGCCGAGAAGACCCGTCGAGGCGGCGTCCACCGGCGGGGTTGGCCACGGGGCGGTGTGCACTGACGAGTCGTGGGTCCACGACCACACTTCCTCCGTCGCGAAGGCGATCACGGGAGCAAGGAGGCGCAACTGGACATCCAGAGCAATGCGCAGCGCTGCCACAGCGGATTCCTGCCCCGCTTCGCCGGAAGCGCCATAAGCCCGTTCCTTCACGAGCTCGAGATAGTCGTCGCAGAACGTCCAAAAGAACTGTTCGGCCGCTTCGAGAGCTCGCGCGTGGTCGTACGCGTCGTAGGCCTTCGTAGCGATGTCGACGACGGCGCCCAACTCCGCCAGCATGTCGCGGTCCAGAGGGTTGGTGACCGTGGCGATGTCCACCGGGTCCGGCGCAGCGAAGGAATACGCGAACTTCGACGCGTTGAGGATCTTGATCGCGAGCCGCCGGCCAATCTTGATCTGCTTCGGGTTCTGCGGGTCGAACGCGGCATCCGTGCCGAGCCGTGACGACGCGGCCCAATATCGGACGGCATCCGAACCGTGATCGTCGAGCATGCCGGACGGGGTGACGACGTTCCCCTTCGACTTGGACATTTTCTTGCGGTCCGGGTCGACGATGAAGCCGCTGAGTGTCGCGTTCTTCCACGGCGCGACGCCGTGCTCCAGTTCGGAACGCAGGAGGGTGGAGAACAGCCACGTACGGATGATGTCCTGGCCCTGGCTGCGCAGGTCGTAGGGGAACACGAGGTCGAACAACTCGGGGTCGCGCTCCCAGCCTCCGGCGATTTGCGGGGTGAGCGACGAGGTCGCCCAGGTGTCCATGATGTCCAGTTCGCCCACAAAACCACCGGGCTGGCCGCGGTCACTCTCCTCGTAGCCTGGGGCGGCATCCGAAGAGGGATCGACCGGAAGCGCATCCTCGGTGGCGGCAATCACGGCGCCCGGCTCACCGTTCTCGTCGAGCTCGTACCAGACCGGGATCGGCACACCGAAGAAGCGCTGACGGGAAATCAGCCAGTCACCGGTGAGACCGCCGACCCAGTTCTCGTAGCGCACGCGCATGAAGTCCGGGACGAAGTTCACGTCGCGGCCGCGCTCGAGCAGCGTATCGCGCAACGCTTCGTCGCGGGCCCCGTTCCTGATGTACCACTGCAGGGTGCTCACGATCTCGAGCGGCTTGTCGCCCTTTTCGTAGAACTTCACGGCGTGGGTGATCGGTTTCGGTTCGCCATCGAGGTCGCCGCTGTCGCGCAGCAGCTCGACCATGCGCGCCTTCGCGCTGAACACCGTCTTGCCGCTCAGTTCGGCAAAGGCGGTCTTTCCGGCGTCGGAGGTGATCGCCTCCGGTGCGTCCTCGATGATGCGGCCGTCGCGTCCGAGAATCGTGCGGTTCGGCAGATCGAATTCACGCCACCACACCACATCGGTAACATCGCCGAACGTGCAGATCATGGCGATGCCGGAGCCCTTGTCCTGCTGGGCGAGTCGATGGGCAACGACCGGCACCTCTACATTGAAGATCGGCGTGCGCACGGTCGTGCCAAACAGCGGCTGGTAGCGCTCGTCGTCCGGATGCGCCACGAGCGCCACACATGCCGGCAACAGTTCCGGCCTGGTCGTTTCGATGTACACGGGGGCGCCGTCCGGCTTGCGGAATGCGACGCGGTGAAACGCCGCCGGCATGTCCTTGTCCTCGAGCTCGGCCTGCGCGACGGCAGTCCGGAACGACACATCCCAGAGGGTGGGCGCCTCGGAGCGGTATGCCTCGCCCCGGGCGAGGTTGCGCAGGAACGCGCGCTGCGCTGCGGTCTGCGATTCGGGGCCGATCGTGCGGTAGGTCTGAGCCCAGTCCACGGACAGGCCGAGCGTGCGCCACAGCGCCTCGAATTGTTTCTCATCCTCCACCGTGAGGGTCTCGCACAGTTCAATGAAGTTGCGGCGGCTGATCGGCTTCTGATCTGCCGCCTTGCTGCTCTTGTTGTCCCCGCCCTCGAACGGCGGTGTGAAATCCGGCTCGTACGGCAGGGTCGGGTCGCACCGCACACCGTAGTAGTTCTGCACGCGGCGCTCCGTGGGGAGCCCGTTGTCGTCCCACCCCATCGGGTAGAACAGACTCTTCCCGCGCATCCGCTGGTAACGCGCGGCGAGGTCCATGTGCGTGTAGCTGAAAACGTGCCCGATGTGCAGCGAACCGGATGCCGTGGGCGGCGGGGAGTCGATCGAATAGATGTTGTCGCGCGGGGTGGGGTGGGCGAGCGCCGCAGCGCGATCAAACCGGTAGGTGCCGTCGGACTCCCATCGATCACCCCACTTGCTTTCCAATCCTTCGAGGACGGGCTTGTCGGGGATGGCATCGGCCATGGCGTACTCCGGTTTCGCTATATGCGGCACCGTGTCACATGCTGAGGTGCCTGAGTGTGGGTTGTGCGCTCAATCGTACCTGAGCGGTGTTCTCGAATGCGCGCAGGCCGTCGCCTCCTGAGACCCCAGTTGTTCCGGACATCGTGGCCGGTCGGGTTGGTCAGCGTTTGAGCGTGACGGTCTTGTTGGTCTGACCGCTCGTTCCGCGGATACTCACCGTGTAAATCTGCGATGCCTCGCTGCACTGGTAGTTGAGCGTGTAGGAGCCTGACGGCGACAGCCCTGTTTCAAACGGGCCCGCGAACGCGTCGGTCGTGCCCACGCCGATCGCCGCTTCGGTCGCGCCTGTGCTCGCCCACGCGAAGGTCACAGAGACCGGGTCGCTGTTGTTCGTGCAGCCGACCGAGGTGTTGTTGGCGGGCGAGAACGACGTGAACACCGGACCGGTTGTCGGAGGTGACGTGCTCGGGCTCGCACTCGGGGAAGCGCTCGGGCTCGCGCTCGGCGTGCTGCTCGGAGTTTCGCTCGGGGAAGCGCTTGGCGTCTCGCTCGGGCTCGACGACGTCGTGGGCGTTGCCTCCGGGGTGGGGCCACCGAATCCGCGGGAAAACAGCAGGGTGAGGAGCACCACAACGGCGATGAGCAGGATGCCGCCGATGATGGAGAGCACAACGACGAGCGTTTTCGACTTCTTCCCGCCATCACCGCCGCGTCCCCCACTGCCGCTGCTTTCCGCATCCGGAGTCTGTTCGAACCGCACGGTCGGAGTGTCGTCGCTCATGGTGTCCCCGAAATGTCAGTGAATGCCGGCACGTACGTTTTTCGAGGGAAAGTGTAGGGGCGAGGAGCCCGGTTGCGCCAGAGCCAAATTCGCGCGCCTGGCCGGGCACGCGGTGTGGCTATGACTCGGCGATGACCTCGTCGCGCACGCGGATTCGCTGTGCGATGAGCGAGGCCGCGAGAGTGAGGACGGAAAGAAGTGCGAGCACGATTCCCGGATGCCACCATGCTGAGCCGGTGGCGTTGGCCAGCGCCTGGGTGGCCAGCGGGATGAGCCCGGAAATGACCGCGGCGACACTGTAGGCAATCGACAGTGCGCTGTAGCGCACCGGCCCGGAGAACAGGTCGGACATGAGTCCACCGAGACCCGCCCAGGCCAGCGTCGGCAAAATGCCGCCGATGATCATGGTCCCGACGAGAATCGGGAACGTCGCGAACTGCAGCATCCAATACATGGGGAAGGTGATGAGCAGCGTGCCGAGGGCGCCGATCGCGACGACGCGAGCTGAGCCGATGCGGTTCGCCAGGATGCCGAAAGCGGGAATCGTCACGAGCTGGAGGAGGCTCCCGATGAGTGTCGCCTGGAACAGTTCCTGGTAGGAGAAGCCCAGGGTGGTGACCCCGTAGGCGAGCGTGTACGTGTTCATGAGCGAGTACGAGCCGATTCCCAGCAGTGCGGCGCAAATCGCAACCACCACCGCAAACGGATGCGTGCGGAACACATCCAGAACCGGGATTCGCGCGCGGCGGTTCGTGGTGACGAGAGCCTTGAAGATCGGGGTCTCGTCGATCGCGAGCCTGAGGTAGAGCGACACCCCGAGCAGCGGGAACGCCAGCAGGAACGGCAGCCGCCAGCCCCAGGCGAGCATGTCCTCGTTGCTGAGTGTGAAGGTCAGGAGCAGGAACAGCGCTCCGGTGAGAATGGTGCCGACGGGCGAGCCGAGCTGGGGGAGTGCTGCGTAGAATCCGCGCCGGCGATAGGACGCGTGCTCGGTTGCGAGAAGGATGGACCCGCCCCACTCGCCGCCGAGGGAGAGTCCCTGAACAATGCGAAGAACCGCGAGCAGGATCGGGGCCAGAATGCCGAGCTGTGCGAAATCCGGGAGCAGGCCGATCGCGCCGGTGGCAATGCCCATGATGCCGATGGTCCACAGGAGGGTGCGTTTGCGGCCGATGCGGTCGCCGAGGTGGCCGAAGATGATGGCGCCGAGTGGTCGCACGAGGTAGGACATGGCCAGCAGGAGGAACGACAGGATTGTTCCGGCCGCGAGATCCTGCTCCGGGAAGAACAGCGGAGCGCTGAAAATGGCGCTGAAATACGCGAATACGTAGAAGTCATAGGACTCGAGCGAGGTGCCGACGAAGGAGGCGATGACCACCTTTCTCGCCACCGTGCGGTTGGATGGGGGAACGACTACCGGTTCGAGATCTGTCGCGCTCACGCGGAACCCTTCATGCTGAGAGGGAGGATTATTGGACTGAGTACAGAAAAAGATCCTAGTGGGAGAATCGAATGTCACGCGAACCTGGATCGGCCGGGCGGCCGAAGGCGTCCTCCCGCGACACCATCGAGGAGGCGGCGGCCGAGTTGTTCCTCGAACAGGGCTACTCCGCGACGACGATCGAGCAGATCACGCAGCGCGCTGGAGTGAGCCGTGCGACGTTCTTCAATTACTTCGAATCGAAGAGCGACCTGCTCTGGATCGATGCCGATCGGGCGATCGAGCGATTTTCCGAATGTCTGGCATCGGGGATGCCCGTGTCCAGCGCAATTACCCGGACCGCGTCGGAGATCGGAGCCGAACGGGTGCCGCTCGCCGTCGCTCAAGCGGAGGCCATGGGCACCCGGGACGAACTCGTCGCGTCAGGGCTCGCCAGGGTTGCTCGCGTCACCGCTCTCATTCGGGGTGCGCTCGCGAACGAGTGGTCACAGGACCGCCACTCGCTGGCCCTGAACGTTCGCGCGAATGCGCTTGCGGGGGCGATCCTCGCGGCCTGGACCGCGTGGATCAGGGGCGGTATCGACCGATTGACCCTCGTGGAGTACGTTTACGACGCACTTGCGCTAGTGCAATTAGAACAATAGTATTGTGTCGTGCTAGTCCGAATCGACCCCGCATCCGGCGTCGCGATCTTCGACCAGATTGCCGGCAGCCTGCGGGCATCCGCCATCGCGGGAACGCTGGCGATCGGCGAACGGCTTCCGTCTGCGCGCGAGCTCGCAGCCTCGCTCGACATCAACGTGCACACGGTGCTGCGCGCCTACCAATTGCTGCGGGATGAAGGGCTCATCGAGTTGAGGCCCGGCCGTGGCGCGATTGTGACCGGGCGCATTGCTGGCGACTATGACGCCCTCAACTCGGCCGTCGCGAACGTCATCGCGGAGGCACGAAAATTGAACATCGCGCCGCCCGCGCTCGCGGCGCTCATCAGAGAGACGTATCAATGAACGACATCCGACCGGAATCCACATCGCAGGCACCCTCATCGAGGGCGCGGGTCGTCGCGATCGGGGGCCTGCTCCCGGTTGCCACTGCCGTGGTCGCCACAGTTCTCATGCTGAGTTGGCTGCCCCAACTGCCGAACCCCATCGCGGTCCACTGGAATGGCGCGGGCGCCGACGGATTCGGTCCCGCGATCCCGTTCGTTTTCGCGCCGCTGGCCATCACCGCGGTGTTCAGCGTGTTCGCCGTCGCGTGGTCGTGGAAACCGCTGCCGTCAGGGCGGCTCACGTGGAACCAGAAGATCCTCCTTGCCGCAAGCCTGTGGATGGCGGTGCTGCTGGGCTTCGCTTTCACCGCCAGCATTGCGCTCCAGCGCGGTCTTGCCGACGCTCGCACCGCGCCGGATGTCGGACCGTGGCTCGCACTCGGCGCGGGCGCCGGGCTGGTTCTTGCCGTCGCCGCGTGGTTCCTGCTTCCTGCCGGGGAAACCGTGAGCGAACCGGGCACGGAGCCGAAGTTCGTGGATGTTCAGGGTGATGAGCGCGTGTCCTGGTCGCGATCCACGAGACTTGGCGGAGCACCGCTGATCGTGGTCGCACTGGCCATTCTCGTGGCGCTCGGAACCGCGGCAGTAAGTGTGCTCGCGGTATCGGATGCGGTGCTGATCAGCATGATCGTCCTGGTTGTCGTCGGCCTCCTCGTTCTCACCAACTTCTGGTGGCGCGTGTCGGCGGACCGTCGAGGGTTCATCGCGAAGGGGTTGTTCGGGTGGCCGCGCAAGCGCATCCCGCTGTCCGAAATCCGCTCCGTCGCGGTCGTCGATGTTCACCCCACGCGGGATTTCGGCGGCTGGGGGTGGCGGTGGGCCGGTGGCGGCCGCAGCGGAATCATTCTCCGTGCCGGATCCGGGATCGAAGTGACCCAGTCGAATGGGAAGCGGTTCATCGTGACGGTGGCGGATGCAGCGACGGGAGCCGGCGTGCTCGTGGCGCTTCTCCACCAGAACGCACCCACCTGATTCGGTTGCGCAGCACGCGCGGAGCGGAACCCGTTTGGCGGTTGCGCGGGCGTTTTCATCGCTCGCGGGCGTCGAGGCACCCGCTCTCAAGAGAAACTCCCGCGCATGATGTCGCGCGCGTCTCTCAACACGTCGCCCTGCGTCTGCTCCTGTCGCCCACAGCCGACTTGAGCACGGGGTACTCCCGAATTCTGATCCAGGGCACATCACCACGGAAGCGAGCGGTCACGATGGGGAGATGCACACCGATCCCGATTTCCTCATCAGGCGACGCGACCTTGAGTTCCTCGGATATCCGGACGTCGGATTGCGACGGGCATTGCGTCGAGGAGAACTGGTACGTGTTGCTGCAGGCACGTATGCAGACGCCTCAAGCTGGCAGGAGCTTGAGCCCATAGAACGGCACAAAGCGCGGGTATTCGCAACCGCTGGTCGATTGCGCTCGACCCCGGTCTTCTCGCACTTTGCGGCGGCCGCGCTGTGGGACATCAGAATCCTCGGGCAGTGGCCGACTTTAGTTGACGTAACAATGGAGCGGGCGACCGGTGGCCGATCGGACGGCGCGCTCCGACGCCATTGCACCGGCCTCGACAATGTCGACGTCGTGGAATTCGACGGACTCTTCGTGACGTCTCCCGAACAAACTGCAGTTGATCTTGCGCGAATTCTTCCATTCCCGGATGCCGTTGTTGTCATGGACTCTGCGCTCTGGCGAAGGCGCAAGCCGCATCCGCTCACGTCACAGGACGACATCCTTCGGCTTGTGGATGCCGCAGCTGGGCGGAAAGGCTTTCGCGGGGCCCGTGCCGCCTCGCGTTTCGCCACAAGTCTCTCAGATTCGCCTGAGGAGTCCCACAGCCGGGTGCACATAATGTTGCTGGGATTTCCCAGTCCTCTGCTGCAGCACTGCTTTGACCTCGCACACGGCGGGCGCGCCGAAGTGGACTTTTATTGGGAGGAATTCAAGCACGTGGGGGAATGCGACGGGCGGGGCAAGTATCGAGATCCGAAGATTCTTCAGGGTCGGAGCAGTGACGAAGTATTCTTCGCGGAAAAGGGGCGGGAAAACGAGATACGCAGCCAGGTGCGTCAGTTTTCACGTTGGGAACCTCGGGAGCTTTATCCCCCGCAGCAACTGTATGACCGGCTGGTCCGGGATGGGCTGCCGTCGTCGCGACCCAGACCCAGGGGAAATCGCAGTCTCTAACGCGCGTGTTCTTGTCCTAAGCGGGTGTTGCAACACCCGCGCGCGGCGAAATTTCGCACGCTCGAGGGCAGTTGGGGGTCTTCACACAAACGCCAGTCAATTGATTCACCGGATGCGCGGAGATGGTTGTGCGCCCTGTATCCTTGGGGCAGAGGCATTGATCCGGCCATCACCGGGGAGCATTCGGAAGAAGGCGTGCTGGTCATTCCACAGCGCTGGTAGAACCGAACGATTGGGCTCGTCATCGTCCACAATGAGTGGCCAGTTCCGGCAGCAACCGGTTCCGGCAAGCGAGGTGGTACCGCGGCATCCGTCGCCCTCGTGTTGATCCAGCGCACAGACGCCCAGCACGAGGAATGACACCGATGACCTACCCGCTCTCCGCACCGGACGACGACCAGTCCGTCGAGCCGCTGAGCCCGAGCCCGCGCTTCCCGGAACTCGAAGAACGGGTACTCGCGTTCTGGGCGAAGGACGACACGTTTCGGGCCTCCGTGGAGCAGCGCGAGGGTTCCCCCGAGTGGGTGTTCTACGATGGCCCCCCGTTTGCGAACGGCCTGCCGCACTACGGTCACCTGCTCACCGGATACGCGAAGGACCTCTTCCCCCGCTTCCAGACGATGCGCGGCAAGCAGGTGCACCGCCGATTCGGCTGGGACACCCACGGCCTCCCTGCCGAACTTGAGGCCGAGCGCCAACTCGGGATCACGGACAAAAGCCAGATCGAGGAAATGGGCATCGCCGCTTTCAACCAGGCTGCCCGGGATTCGGTCCTCAAGTACACGAAGGAATGGGAAGAGTACGTCACCCGCATGGCCCGCTGGGTCGACTTCGAGAACGACTACAAAACGCTCGATGTCACGTTCATGGAGTCGGTGATCTGGGGCTTCAAACAGCTATACGACAAGGATCTCGCCTACGAGGGCTATCGCGTCCTTCCGTACTGCTGGCGGGACCAGACCCCGCTCTCGAATCACGAGCTGCGCATGGACGACGACGTGTACAAAATGCGTCAGGACCAGTCGGTGACGGTGACGTTCCCGCTCACCGGAGAGAAAGCCGATGCGCTCGGGCTCGCCGGCGTCCGTGCGCTCGCCTGGACGACGACGCCGTGGACGCTTCCCACGAACCTCGCGCTCGCGGTAGGCCCCGACATCGACTACGCCGTTGTCCCCTCGGCGGATGGCGCGGCAAGCTATCTGCTCGCCGCAGATACGATCGCCGCCTACGCCAAGGATCTCGGCTACGACTCCGTCGAGCAGGCGCGCGCAGCAACGACGCGCACGATCACGGGCGGCGAGCTCGCCGGTGTCCGATACGAGCGGCTCTGGGAGTTCTATGCGGATGCCGAGGAGTTCGGCACGCAGAACGCCTGGCAGATCCTCGTGGCGGATTACGTGGAGACGGGCGAGGGCACCGGCATCGTGCATCAGGCGCCCGCCTACGGCGAGGACGACCAGATCGTGTGCGCCCAGGCGGGCATCCCGGTCATCCTGTCGGTCGACGACGGCGGACGGTTCCTGCCCGCCATCGAGGGCGTCGCCGGGTTGCAGGTGTTCGACGCGAACAAGCCGCTCACGCAGCAGCTGCGCGCCAGGGGCCGCCTGCTCAAGGTGGCAAGTTACGAGCACAGCTATCCGCACTGCTGGCGTTGCCGCAACCCGCTCATCTACAAGGCGGTGTCGAGCTGGTTCGTGAAGGTGCCCGAGTTCCGCGACCGCATGGGCGAGCTCAATCAGGAGATCACCTGGGTCCCCGACAACGTGAAGGACGGCCAGTTCGGCAAGTGGCTGTCCAACGCGCGCGACTGGTCGATCTCCCGAAACCGCTACTGGGGTTCGCCGATCCCGATCTGGAAGAGCGACGACCCGGAGTACCCGCGCGTGGACGTCTACGGTTCGCTCGCCGAACTCGAAAAGGACTTCGGGCGGCTTCCCGTGAATGACGCGGGCGAGCCCGACCTGCACCGCCCGTTTATCGACGAACTCACCCGCCCGAACCCGGATGACCCCACGGGCGCGTCCACGATGCGCCGCATCGAGGATGTGCTCGACGTGTGGTTCGACTCCGGGTCCATGCCGTTCGCGCAAGTGCACTACCCGTTCGAGAACCAGGACTGGTTCGACAGCCACAGCCCCGCCGACTTCATCGTCGAGTACATCGGCCAGACGCGCGGCTGGTTTTACACGCTGCACGTGCTCTCCACCGCGATTTTCGACCGCCCGGCGTTCAGCAATGTGCTCAGCCACGGCATCGTGCTCGGCAGCGACGGCCAGAAGATGTCGAAAAGCCTGCGCAATTATCCGGATGTCTCCGAGGTGTTCGACCGCGACGGCGCGGATGCCATGCGGTGGTTCCTGATGTCGTCCTCCGTCATCCGCGGCGGGAACCTCGTCGTCACGGAGGAGGGCATCCGCGGAGGGGTGCGCGAATTCCTGCTTCCGCTCTGGAACACCTACTATTTCTTCGCCCTCTACGCCAACGCGGCATCCCCGCTCTCTGGGGAGGCCGAGGGCCGTCTCGAAGGGAGCAGTTCCGGCTACCAGGCGAAGCGCCGCATCGACTCCACCAACGTGCTCGACCGCTACCTTCTCGCGAAGACGAGGCAACTCATCGAGGAGGTGACGGCAGACCTCGACGCCCTCGATTCCCCGCTCGCCGCGGCCAAATTGCGCGACTTCGCGGACGTCCTCACGAACTGGTACGTGCGGCGAAGCCGCGACCGGTTCTGGGCCGGCGATGACGCCGATGCGTTCGACACGTTGTACACCGTTCTGGAGACCGCAGTGCGGGTGGCGGCGCCACTGGTGCCGCTCGTCGCCGAGACCGTGTGGAAGGGCCTCACGGGCGGGCGCAGCGTCCACCTGGAGGACTGGCCCGACGCGAACGAGTTCCCGACCGACGATGCGCTCGTGCGCACCATGGATCGGGTGCGGGAGATTGCCTCCGCGGGCCTCGCGCTGCGCAAATCGACCGGCCACCGCGTTCGGCTGCCGCTTGCTCGGCTGACCGTTGTGGGGGAGAGCGCAGGGCTGACCGAATTCACTGAAATCCTGATGGACGAACTCAATGTGAAAGCGGTCGAGTTCGCCCCGATGGCGGAAGACGGTTTGGCCGGCTTCGGAATCACCCGTCGACTGTCCGTGAATGCCAGGGCACTGGGCCCGCGCGTGGGCAAGGATGTGCAGCGCATCATCCAGGCGTCGAAATCCGGCCAGTGGAGCGTCGACGGCGGCACCGTCACCGCGGGTGGCACCGTGTTGCTCGACGGCGAGTTCGAGCTCGTGCTGGAGTCGGCCGACCCGGCCAACGCAGTCTCCTTCCTGCCGTCGGAGGGATTCGTCATTCTGGATACCGTGACGACTCCCGAGCTGGAGGCGGAAGGGCTCGCCCGGGATGTCATCCGCGCCGTGCAGGATACGCGGCGGTCGGCGGCGCTGAACGTCAGCGACCGAATCGACCTCCGCCTGTACTTCGCCGATCCCGCAGAGTCGGAGAGCGTCGCAGCGTTCGCGTCCGAGATTGCCGGCGAAACGCTCGCGACGACCCTGGAGGTCCGCACGGCCGCATCCTTCGACGGTACTTTCGACACGCTCGAGGAACTTGCCGCCGTCCACGGCGTCGGCGATGCCTACCGCGCCACGGTCGCGGCGGGCCAGTTCTCGAATGTCGGCGCTGTGCTCGTCGAGCTCCGCCGCCACGGAAAGGGGATCGATGTCTAGGTCGAAAGCGGACGACGATCCGGAGATCGGCAACAACGCCCTCTTCCAGGCGCAGGCGGATCGGGTCTACGCGGCACTGCTTGCGCGCGTCGGCGAGGCGAACCCCCAGCCGCGGCTCGGCCCGACCCGCAGGGTTGCGGAATTGCTCGGCGACCCGCAGCGGTCGTATCCGGTCATCCACATCACCGGCACGAACGGAAAGACGAGTACCGCGAGGATCGCGGAAAGCATCCTGCGCGCGCACGGCCTGCGCACCGGTCTCATGACCAGCCCGCACCTGGTGCGCATGAACGAGCGCATCGTGATCGACGGCGAACCGATCGGCAACGAGGCGCTCGTGGCGAACTGGGATGACATCCACCCGTACCTGCGCATGGTGGATGCCGAACTCGAGGCGGCAGGCGAACTTCCGGTGACCTACTTCGAGGCGCTCACCGTGCTGGCCTTCGCCTGCTTCGCGGATGCCCCCGTCGACGTCGTCGTTCTCGAGGTGGGGATGGGCGGGGAGTGGGACTCCACGAACGTCGCCGACGGGTTGGTGGCCGTGTTCACTCCGATCGCACTGGACCACATGCACCGGCTCGGCAGCACGATCGCCCAGATCGCCGCCACGAAAGCAGGCATCATCAAACCGGCGGCGAGCATCGTCTCGGCCAGGCAGGTTCCCGAGGCGATGGCGGCGATCGACCGGGCAGCGGCCCTCACCGAATCGTCGCTTGCGATCGAAGGCGACGCGTTCGCCCTCGAATCCACGACCGTCGCCGTCGGCGGCCAGGTCATTTCGGTTCGGGGGATCGCGGGGCGGTACCCCGAACTATTTCTGCCGCTGTTCGGCGACCATCAGGCCGTCAACGCGGCCGTCGCGATCGCCGCCGTGGAGTCTTTCCTGGGCGGCGGCAGTCAGGCGCTCGATCAGGATGTTCTCGCGGAGGGTCTGGCGACGGCCACGTCGCCCGGGCGCCTGCAGACGCTGGGTACCGATCCGACCGTCATCATCGACGCCGCGCACAATCCTCATGGCGCCCGCGCGCTGGCGACGGCGCTTCGCACCTACTTCCACTTCCGCGAACTCGCGCTTGTGGTGGGAATTCTGGAGGACAAGGATGCTCGAGGAATCGTGGATGAGCTGGCGCCTCTGGCGACGCGCATCCACGTCACCCAGTCCCACTCCGACCGCGCGATTCCCGCCGCCGACCTGGCGGAAAAGGTCGAGGAGTGGGCTCACGGGGCAGAGCGTCTCGAATTCGACACGCTGGATTCCGCACTCGCGGAGGCCCGGGAATGGGCGGGCGAATCCGAGGGGCGCGCGGTCCTGGTGACCGGTTCGATCACGCTCATCGGTGAGGCGATCGAGTTGGCCACTGTGCAAGGCTGGAGCCGATGACCGCCCAGCAGAATGAGCAGCAGAGTGCTCCTGCGACCCGCTTGCGCCGCACCAGAAGCGCGACCGAGTCGCTCCTGTCGATCGTGCTCGGCCTCGAAGCGGTACTCCTGTTCTTTGTGACGGTGACTGCTTTCGGCCTGCGTGTCGTCCCGGCCCCGATGGCGTTCGGCGGCGGAGCCGCACTGTTCGTCGTGTTCCTCGCCGCCGCGTGGCTCGTACGATACCCAGCAGGGGTGTGGCTTGGCTGGATCCTGCAGGCCGTGCTCATTGCCGCCGGCGCCCTCATGGTTCTCATGTACTTCATCGGCGCGGGGTTTGCCGCGTTGTGGGTTTACTGTTTTGTGACCGGCCGACGACTGGATGCCCGAAAGGCCGCGACCGACCTGGCCGCGCGCTCCGATTCCGAACCGAAGGAGAACTCGTGAACGACCCCGTCGAAGAAACCCTGGTACTCGTCAAACCCGACGGAGTGGCCAGAAGCCTCACCGGCGAAATCCTGCGCCGCATCGAGGCCAAGGGATATCAGCTGGTGGACATCCGGCTCGTTCAGGCCGATCGAGATCTGCTCGCCCAGCACTACGAAGAGCACCAGGGCAAGCCGTTCTACGAACCGCTCGTGGAGTTCATGGAAAGCGGGCCGGTCGTGGCCATGCGGGTGGCCGGAAACCGCGTCATCGAGGGGTTTCGCATTCTCGCGGGTACGACCGACCCGACCACGGCGGCGCCCGGGACGATTCGCGGCGATCTCGGGAGGGACTGGGGGCTGGCCGTGCAGCAGAACCTCGTGCACGGCTCGGACTCGCCGGAAAGCGCAACGCGCGAACTCGCCCTGTGGTTCCGCTGAAGACCACTCAGGTAACGAATAGGCAACATCCTCACCCATCGGGCGACGATAGGATCTGTTGCAAAAGATGCTCTGATCTGGTGTTTCGTTCAGTCATGCCCGCGCCGTAGCACACCCTGGGCGGTCTGCGAGCCTTTGCTACTGTGGGGAACGCAAGTTTAGACCGCGCTCGTGCCTGACTTTCGCGCAAGCGAACGTCCCACGATCGTATGGTTGGCGCGATGAAGCTGATCCCATGATCGCTTCGGCCCTGGCCGGCCACCGAATGACCATTCTCGGTGTGCCGATGAGAAGGAGGGGGCAGTTGGCGACAACCCGGGCGTGACCAAACCACCGCGCAGGCGTGCGTCGCTGCGGGGTGCGGAGGAACAGTGACCGAACCCGACAGAATCGCCGTCAAGGCCCACAAGCTTTACAAAGTTTTTGGACGTCGACCACTCGACGCAGTTCGAGGCCTCGAAGCGGGGGCGAGTCGCGATGACGTCGCCGCACACGGCACCGCCGCGGTGATTGACGCGAGTTTCGAAGTCAAAGCTGGCGAGATTTTCGTTGTCATGGGCCTGAGCGGGTCCGGGAAATCCACCCTGATCCGGATGCTCAATGGGTTGCTCGAGCCGACTTCGGGCACCGTCACGATTGGGTCCACCGACATTTCGGGAATACCGGCAAGGGAGCTGCGCGACGTTCGCCGCAAGAAGATCTCCATGGTTTTCCAGCACTTCGCACTGCTCCCGCATCGTACCGTTCTCGACAATGCGGCCTACGCGCTCGAGGTGCAGGGGATGCCGAAGGCTGAGCGCGAAGCACGCGCACAGCGCGTGATCGACGTCGTCGGACTCGGTGGCTGGGGAGACAAGCTGCCGGACGAGCTCTCCGGTGGAATGAAACAGCGCGTTGGGCTCGCACGGGCACTCGCCGCGGAGACCGACATCCTGCTGATGGATGAAGCGTTCTCCGCTCTTGACCCGCTGATCCGACGCGAAATGCAGGAGCAGCTCGTCGAACTCCACGCGGACCTCGGCAAGACCATAATCTTCATCACGCACGACCTGAACGAAGCGATGTTCCTCGGAGACCGGATCGCGGTGATGCGCGACGGCCGCATCGTCCAGGTCGGCACGCCGGAAGACATCCTCACCGACCCGGCCAACGACTACGTCGCCCAGTTCGTGCAGGATGTGGACCGGGCGCGAGTGCTCACGGCGGCCAGCGCCATGGAGCCCGCGCGATCCGTGGTTTCCCACACTGCGGGGCCCCGCGCCGCTCTTCGCGAAATGCGTGACCTTCAGACTTCGGCAGCGTTCGTTGTCGGGCGCGGGCGGAAGCTCCTCGGCGCGGTGCGCGACCGGGACGTCATGAAGCTCGTAACGAACAAGCAGACCGAACTTGAATCCGCCATCGACACGGACGTCGCCGCGGTCGCGGGAGACATCGCGCTCGCCGATCTGTATGAAGTCGCGGTGGAGAATGATCTCCCCATCGCCGTCGTCGACGATGAACGGCGCCTCCTCGGCGTCATTCCGCGAGTGACCCTGCTCGCCGCGCTGGGCAACATCGACACCACGAACGGCGATCCGAACCCGCTGGAGCCGCCGTCCACGATTCCCACTGATGTCATCACGGAGACCCTGCTGGAGACTGCGCCGAACGGAGTTGACGATTCCGAGGGAGCGGATCGCGCGAGGGAAGGGGCCAAGTGATGGTCGACGTGCGAATTCCCCTTGGCGCCTGGGTTCAGGACTTCGTCAACTTCATCACCGAGTACTTCTCGATCGTTTTCGACGCCATCAAGAACGTGTTCAAGGTGTTCTATGACGCCGTCGACTGGGTGGTCACGGCTCCACCGTTCTGGGTGATCATCATCATCCTCGTCGCCCTGTCGGTCTATGTGCGCGGCTGGAAATTCGGGATCGGCGTCACCGTCGGCCTCCTGTTGATCGAGTTCGTCAACCAGTGGAACAACGCAATGGACACCCTCGCCCTGACCCTGGTTGCCGCATTCATCGCCGTCGTCATCAGCATTCCGCTGGGGATCTGGGCCGCGCGCTCCGACACGGTGTCGAAAATCGTGAAGCCCATCCTCGACTTCCTGCAGACCATGCCGGCGTTCGTGTATCTGATCCCCGCGATCATGCTGTTCCGGGTGGGCGCCGTGCCCGGCATCGTGGCGACGATCGCGTTCGCGCTGGCACCCGGCGTTCGGCTGACGGAGCTTGGCATCCGCGGCGTGGACAAAGAGGTCGTGGAGGCGGGCCAGGCGTTCGGGGCATCGCCCGGCCGCATCCTGCGCCAAATTCAACTTCCGCTGGCGAAGCCGAGCATTCTGGCTGGCGTCAACCAGGTGATCATGCTCTCGCTGTCCATGGTCGTCATCGCCAGCATGGTCGGCGCGCCCGGCCTCGGCAAGGACATCATTCAGGCCCTCAGCCGGATCGACATCGGCCTCGGGTTCGAGGCGGGCCTGGCCGTGGTGATCCTCGCGATCATCCTGGACCGCGTCACGGCGACGCTCGGCAGCGGGAGAACCTCGGGCTCTTTCCTGAAGCTCATGAAGAACAAGGCTGGCGAAACGTCAGCCACTGTGAACTCGGTCGACACCTCGTCGACTGACACGGTGCCCGTCCGGTAGATGGCGCGAGCCATCCATACTGACGCGGTGCAACACCACCAATCACCCCCTCTCGAGTGGGGCCGAAAGGAACATGTATGAAGAAGCGACTACTGGCGGCACTGGCAATTGGTGCCGTCGCGACACTGGGCCTTGGCGCCTGTGCAACGGGTACCGGCACTGACACCGGCAACCAGGGGCAGACCGGCGACAAGAAGTCCCTCACGATCGGTGTCTTCAACGGCTGGCCCGAGGGTGAAGCCGCCTCGATCCTCTGGAAGCTCGCACTGGAGAAGAAGGGCTACAGCGTCAAGCTCGAGTACGCTGACGCCGGCCCCGTATTCCTGGGCCTGAGCCAGGGCGACTACGACGTAGCGTTCGACGGCTGGCTTCCGCGCACGCACGCCACCTATATGAAGCAGTATGGCGACAAGCTCACCGACCTCGGCGCCTGGAACGATGAAGCTGCGCTCACGATGGCCGTGAATGCGGATGCTCCGATCGATTCACTCGACGAGCTTGCGGCCCACGCCAGCGAATTCGGAAACCGGATCGTCGGGATTGAGCCGGGTGCCGGACTGACCGAGGCAGTGCAGAAGGCGGTCATGCCCGAATACGGTTTGGAGAAAATGGACTTCGTCACGTCGTCCACTCCGGCGATGCTCGCCGAACTGAAGTCGGCTCTTGACAAGAAGGAAAACATTGTTGTGACGTTGTGGCGTCCGCACTGGGCGTACGACGAGTACAAGATCAAGGACCTCAAGGACCCGAAAGGCACCCTGGGAACCGCCGAGTCGATCCACTCGATCGCCCGCGGCAGCTTTGCGACGGATTATCCGCAGCTCACGAAGTGGATCAACAACTTCACGATGAGTTCCGACCTTCTGTATTCGATGGAGAACGCGCTCTACAACAGCGGGGCAGACTCCAGCGACTACGAGAAGATCGTTGCCAGCTGGATGGCTAACCACCAGGACTACGTGGACGGACTGACCAAGTAGTAGATGCGTCACGAGCAGGGCGGGCACCTCCGGGTGGCCGCCCTGTTTCTTTCCTGGCTGCTTGCCCCTTAGTGGAACAGGGAGTTGATGACATCCAGCTTGAGCTGGGCGATAACCGCGACCACGAGGTAACTCGCAAGCGTGAGGAGGGGAACCCACCCGTATGCTGCGGCGAAGAATTTTCTGGCCCGTCCTGCCGCACTGTTCCCCTGCGAGAGGTTGTACAGCGTGACGGCCCAGAACAGGGGAATCGTGACGCTCCAGACGACCATGCACCACGGGCACAGCGTGAACAGGTGGAAGATGCTCTGGTAAATCAGCCAGCACACGAACGCGAGGGCTCCCGCGATCCCGGCATTGAACAGGATCCAGAACCAGCGCGAGAATCGGGCGCCGGCGAGAAGTCCGACGCCAACGGCGATGGGTGCCACGAATCCGCAAAGGCCGAGAAGCGGGTTGGGAAATCCGAACACCGACCCCTGCCACGCATCGAGGTTTTTTCCGCACTGGACGAGCACGCTGAAGTCGCAACCCAGATTCGTGTCGGGCTGGAGGAGAGTCTGGAACTTCGCCAGGGTCAGTTCCCATGATGCGTACAGGCCGATCCCGCCTGCGACGATGAGGAAGACTGCGAGAACAATCGGGCGATGCGCTTCACGGTTCTGGCTCACCTCGTGATTATTGCACGCGCCGGAATCGGGTTTGCGGCAAGGCGTGCGATAATGGCTTCAGTCAGCCGGGCCGCGCTCGGATGACCAGAAAAAGCTTCCCGGTCTGTGAACCGGGCAACGGCGGATCGCGTGGCGGTTCGTACGAGAAAGCGTGTAGACGCAAAGGATTTGTGGTTGCCGACCGAGGTTGGCGACTGCACGAGAACATTACCCGGCGGGGTGGCGCGGCTTCCCGCGGAGGGCACTAGGAGTGCACCAGCAATGGTGGAGACAAACGAAAACAAGAAGAAGTCCCGCATTTTTGGCAGCCGCAGGGCGAAAAGCGCGCCCACGGCAGCGGAGTCGGCAGCGCCTGCTCCCGCGGAGTCCGGTTCAGTAGAGGCAGCCACTGGTGCTGCAGGCGGACCGCCAACCGCGGCGCAGGATTCGGCGTCGAAGCCTTTGGCGGAAAAGAAGTCCGCGCCGGCACGGGCGGTGACCGCGAACGCGCACACCGCGACGGCGCCGGCCGCGAAGACTGCACCTGCGAAGAGTGCGACCGCGAACAGTGCGACCGCGAAAACAAAAGCCGCAAAGGCCGCTCCGGCGAAGGCCGCACCGAAGAGGACTGCGCCGCCCAAGTCAGCTGCAAAAGCGGAGGCATCCAAGCCGCGGACTACCGCGGGCGCGTCCGGCCTGGACAAGGCCGCCTCTCCGGCGAATCCACCGCAAGCTCCGCTGGTCCCGTCCACGCCTCTTGCACCGCTCTTCCAGGCGCCGGACCTGCCGCCCATGACCGGCAAACGGAACCAGAATGCCAGCGGCGACGGTCAGGAGCAGTCCACGGTGCGGCGCCGCACCCGCCGCCGCTCGGGCGAAGAGGGCACAGAGGACTCGGCGCAGCCCAATACCGTCGTGAAGGTCCGCCAGCCGCGCCAGCAACCGGCGCCGAGCAATGAACCGCAGCGGGTCAAAGGGTCCACGCGGCTCGAGGCCAAAAAACAACGTCGCCGCGACGGGCGGGATGCGGGCCGCCGCCGCCCGGTCATCACCGAAGCGGAGTTCCTGGCTCGACGCGAAAGCGTCGACCGTGCGATGGTGGTGCGCGCGAAAGAGGACCGCATCCAGATCGCCGTTCTGGAAGACGACGTTCTCGTCGAGCACTACGTCGCGAAGGCGCAGGAGGCGTCTCTCATCGGCAACGTGTACCTGGGGCGCGTCCAGAATGTCCTGCCCAGCATGGAAGCAGCGTTCGTGGACATCGGCCGCGGCCGCAACGCCGTGCTGTACTCCGGTGAGGTGGACTGGGATGCGGCCGCAGAAAATTCGAGCGACGGCAAGCAGCAGGCGCGCCGCATTGAGCTCGCTCTAAAGCCGGGCGACAAGGTGCTCGTGCAGGTGACGAAGGATCCGGTCGGCCACAAGGGCGCCCGGCTCACGAGCCAGGTGTCCCTGCCGGGCCGTTTCCTCGTGTATGTGCCGAACGGTTCCATGAACGGAATTTCCCGCAAGCTGCCCGACACGGAACGCGCCCGGCTGAAGAAAATCCTGAAAGAGGTTCTTCCCGAGAACGTCGGGGTCATCGTTCGAACGGCGTCCGAGGGCGCCACCGAAGAGCAACTCACGCTCGACGTGAATCGCCTCACCCAGCAGTGGACCCACATCAGTTCTGCGGTGGAGAATTCGCAGGCACCCGCGCTCTTGCACAGCGAGCCGGACCTGCTCATCAAGATCATCCGCGACGTTTTCAATGAGGACTTCCACAAGCTCGTTGTGTCCGGGGATGACGCGATGACAACGATTCAGGCGTACCTGAGTGCCGTCGCGCCGGATCTCGCCGACCGTGTCCTGCGTCACGAAGGTCCCGCCGACCCCTTCGACGAGTACCGCGTGACGGAGCAGATCGAGAAAGCTCTGGATCGCAAGGTGTGGCTCCCATCCGGCGGTTCGCTCGTGATCGACCGCACCGAGGCGATGACGGTGGTGGATGTCAACACCGGCAAGTTCGTGGGCTCCGGCGGCAATCTGGAGGAAACCGTCACGAAGAACAACCTCGAAGCCGCCGAGGAGATCGTGCGGCAGTTGAGGCTGCGCGATATCGGCGGGATCATCGTGGTCGACTTCATCGACATGGTTCTCGAATCGAACCGCGACCTCGTCCTTCGCAGGCTCGTGGAGTGCCTGAGCCGCGATCGCACCAAGCATCAGGTCGCCGAAGTGACCTCGCTCGGCCTGATTCAGATGACGCGCAAGAAACTGGGCCTCGGACTGATCGAGTCGTTCAGCGAACCGTGCGACGTGTGCGCGGGGCGAGGAATCATCGTGCACCATGACCCGGTCACGAAACACCGGCAGTCTCCGCAGCCCGAGCCCAAGCGCCAGGGTCGCAAGGGCAGCCAGCAGACCCAGAAGAGCTCGAACGGGGCGGGCGCAGGAACCCATGCGATCACGGACGACGTGAAGAATGCTTTGGCGAAAATCGCCGCGAGCACGATCGCCCCCGTCGTCGAGTTGGCCGATCAGGCACCGCCGGAAACCGATACCCCGTCGATTCTGGACATTCCGATCACGAAGTCGCCTCGTCCAGCGCGAAAGATCGATGCGAAGGATGCGGAGCAATTGCTCGACTCGGTGCTGAATTCCCTTCCGGGATCCGCGAGCGCTGCTCCGACGAAGGACGACTCCGCGCGCGACGAGTCGGCCCCCGTTGAGGACCCGCCACGCGTGCAGGATCCGGAACCGGTCGCAACCGGAGCCCCTCGCGCCCGCACCTCGCGCCGGGCCTCCTCGGACGGGGTTACGTCGACGTCGACCGAATAGCGGCGCGGCGCTCCCTCTGGGTGACGCGCAAACCGCTGGATTGCAGGCGTTTCACGAGTTCTCGATTGCTGACCGGCAGCGCACCGGCGGCAACGAGTTCGTCGTACCGGTGCTCTGGGGCGTCGTAGTGGTCGAGGTCGAAGGATCGCGGAGGCAGGCCGACGGCTCGTGCGAAGGTGTGCAACTCCTCAAGGGATTCGTCGCTCACGACGTGCGACCAGAATGTGCCGTGCGCCGGCCAACGGGGCTGGTCGATTAACACGGTCATGGGTGAGAGTCTAGAAGGATGAAACGGTTCCGACGCTTCGCCAGTTTGTTTGGTCGCCGCGGAGTTCTGGCAGCGGCAGCAGCAGCTCTCATCGTGCTGGGCACGCGGGTTGTGCTGCAGCTGCTCACCACCGCCGTCGATGCGGGACTGGCGCTCACCCAGAGCAACAGCAGTCAGGTTCTCTCCCAGTTGTTCCCGTATTACGCGTGGGGACTCGTGCTCGGGATTCTCCCGTTCGCCATCGGAGTCTTCCTCTGCTTGTGGCTGCTCGCGCCGATTGCGGCGGAGCTGCACATCGCCCACGTCATCACGAGATCGTTGCTGGCGGCCGCCGCGGGCGCGGTCGTCGTGTTCCTCGTGCAACTGCTGGGATCGCTGTTCCAAAACTTCGACGACTCTGCCGGGCGAGTATTCGGCTGGGCGCAGGGCTTTTTCACGACCGTCTCGTCGAACGCGGGATGGGCGTTTTCCAATTCGCTCTATACGGCGCTGTCAACGGCGATCAACCTCATCCCGCTCACGGTGCTCGCCGGAGTTCTGCTCTGGGTGTGGCTCCGCGCGCACCCCGCAAAACATGAGGTCTCCGGCCTCATCGACCAGGTTTGACCGCTCACCGGAGAATCCAGTAGTATTGACCCTTGGTGTGTGCTGGGCTGAGCCCGCTTTCAACGCCGCAGTCTGGATTTTGGACAGTCTTTTCAACAGTTAGGGTTCCACGTGGTTTACGCAGTTGTGCGCGCCGGCGGTCGGCAGGAAAAGGTCGAGGTCGGCTCGATCGTCGTTCTCGACCGCATCAAGGCGGACAAGGACGGCAACGTTGAGCTCGCACCCGTGCTTTTCGTGGATGGTGACAAGATCACCCACGATGCCAAGGCGCTCGCGAAGATCACCGTGACGGCCGAGGTCGTCGGCGACCTGCGCGGACCGAAGATCAACATCCAGAACTACAAGAACAAGACCGGGTACAAGCGCCGCATGGGGCACCGCTCCGAGCTCACCCGCGTCAAGATCACCAGCATCAAGTAAAGGGGCTCGCACTCATGGCACACAAAAAGGGAGCAAGCTCCACTCGCAACGGACGCGACTCGAACGCGCAGCGTCTCGGCGTCAAGCGTTTCGGCGGCCAGGTCGTCAGCGCCGGCGAGATCCTCGTTCGGCAGCGCGGAACGCACTTCCACCCCGGCGTGAACGTCGGTCGTGGCGGCGACGACACGCTGTTCGCCCTCGCGGGCGGTGCGGTCGAGTTCGGCGCCAAGGGCGGCCGCAAGGTCGTCAACATCGTTACCGCCGAATAGCACATCATTTTTCCCGTGGGCGAGCTTCGGCTCGCCTTACGGCGTTTAAGGGCAAGGAGAACCCATGGCGACGTTCGTCGATGAGGTGACCCTGCACCTTCGCGCGGGCAACGGCGGCGATGGTTGCGTTTCCGTCCGCCGCGAGAAATTCAAACCGCTCGCCGGTCCGGATGGCGGCAACGGGGGAAACGCGGGTGACGTCATCCTCGTGAGCGATCCGCAGGTCACCACGCTGCTGGGATACCACCGCGCCCCCCACCGCAGGTCAGACAATGGCGGACCGGGCATGGGAGATAATCGGAGCGGATTCAGCACGCCGGATGTCATCCTGCCCGTGCCGGTGGGCACCGTCGTCAAGGATGTGGACGGAAACGAACTCGCCGACCTTGCCGAACCTGGCATGCGGCTGGTGGCCGCCGCCGGCGGCCAGGGGGGACTCGGCAACGCGGCCCTGGCGAGCACGAAGCGCAAAGCCCCCGGTTTCGCTCTGCTCGGAACCCCCGGGTGGCAGGGCGACATCGTTCTCGAGCTCAAGGTCGTCGCGGACATTGCGCTTGTGGGTTTCCCCTCTGCGGGCAAGTCGAGTCTCGTCGCGGCCATGTCGGCGGCGAAACCGAAGATCGCCGACTATCCGTTCACGACGCTGCACCCGAACCTCGGGGTCGTGCAGGCGGGGGACACGAGGTACACCGTGGCGGATGTCCCCGGCCTCATCGAGGGTGCAAGCGCGGGGAAAGGGCTCGGCCTGGAGTTCCTTCGCCACGTCGAGCGCTGCTCTGCGCTCGTGCACGTTCTGGACTGCGCGACGCTGGAGCCGGGCAGAGATCCGATCAGCGATCTGGATGTGATCCTGAAGGAACTCGCCGCGTATCCGGTGCCCGAAGGTCAGCTTCCCCTGCTCGAGCGTCCGCACGTCGTCGCACTCAACAAGATCGACGTCCCGGAGGCGCGCGACCTCGCAGAATTCGTGCGCCCGGAACTGGAGGCGCGCGGACTGACGGTGTTCGAGATCTCCACCGTGAGCCGGGAGGGTTTGAAGCAGCTCTCCTTCGCGCTCGCCGAGCTCGTCACGACCGCCAGGGCATCAGTCGAAACGGCAGGTCCGCGGATCGTGCTGCGGCCGAAACCCGTCGATGATGGTGGCTTCCACGTTCGAGTGGAGGGCGGTTCCGGCGGTAACACCTACCGGGTGATCGGGGCGAAGCCCGACCGCTGGGTCGCGCAAACCGACTTCAACAATGATGAGGCGGTGGGCTTCCTCGCCGACCGGCTCGCGAAACTCGGCGTCGAAGACGAGTTGTTCAAGGCGGGAGCCGTCGCCGGGTCTACAGTGGTCATTGGCGCTGGCCACGGTGTCGTCTTCGACTGGGAGCCGACCCTGACGTCGACAGCCGAGCTGATCACAAGTCCGCGCGGCGCAGATGCCCGCCTGGACGCATCGGAGCGTCCGACTCGGAGCAAACGCCGCGACGACTACTTCGCCCGCATGGACGCGAAGGCCGATGCCCGCGCGGAACTCATTCGCGAGCGCGAGGCCGGCCTGTGGACCGATGACGAAGGATTTGCGGTGGAGCGAGAAAAGGACGACACGAACGAACATGACTGATCAGATCACGACGCGCGCGCAGATTCCTCTGGCGCGAAGAATTGTTGTGAAGGTCGGTTCGTCCTCGGTGAGCGGGGCAAATGCTGCGCAGATCCCACTTCTTGTGGATGCGCTTGCCGCCGCTCACGCGCGAGGCACCGAGGTCATTCTCGTTTCCTCGGGCGCGATCGCCACGGGCATGCCGTATTTGAAGCTCAATGGGAGGCCGAGCGACCTCGCGACGCAGCAGGCTGCGGCCGCCGTGGGGCAGAACGTGCTCGTGTTCCGCTACCAGGAAAGCCTCGACCGATACCGAATAGTCGCGGGTCAGGTTCTCCTCACCGCGGGGGACCTGGAAAATCCGGCGCACCGCTCGAACGCGCAGCGAGCGATGGAGCGACTGCTGTCTTTGCGCATCCTGCCGATCGTGAACGAGAACGACACTGTTGCGACGCATGAAATCCGGTTCGGCGACAACGATCGCCTCGCGGCCCTCGTCTCCCAGCTGGTCGGCGCCGACCTTCTCTTGCTGCTGTCGGATGTCGACGCACTGTATACGAAGCCGCCGCGCGATCCCGGCGCGGAACGCATCGAGGACGTGGACGTCGACGATGCACTCGAACGGGTCGAATTCGGCGGCATCGGGGACACCGGTGTGGGAACCGGCGGGGCGAGAACGAAGGTGTCCGCGGCCAAACTGGCGGCCTCCTCCGGGACGCCCGTGCTGCTGACGTCGACGGATCTCATCGGGGAGGCTCTCGCCGGGCACCACCTCGGTACCTGGTTCGCGGCCGAAAACGAGCCGAGCCAGCCCGTTCACGATAGATTAGTGAGGGCGCGAGGCACCCAGCCGGCCGCGCCGGCCGAACGGAGAGAGAAATGATTCAGCTTGCTGTCGCTGCCGCCGAGGAGCACGCAGCCCCCCTGTTGATGCCGAACTGGGCCTTCGCGCTGACCGCGTTCATCGTCTTCCTCCTGCTCGGCATCGTCACCTGGAGTTTCCGTGACGTCGCCAACCGTCACGCCCAGAAGGTGGATGCGGCTGGCGCCGACCACGGTGCACACTCCGGCGCAGGCGAGCGCAGCGGCCACTAGGGCCCGTTTCGATGTCCGCCATCGCGCATCCGCGTGCTCGCATCGGCGTGATGGGCGGAACTTTCGACCCGATTCACAACGGCCACCTCGTCGCCGCGAGCGAAGTGCGGCAGCATTTCGACCTTGACGAAGTGATCTTCGTGCCCACTGGCCAGTCGTACCAGAAGCGCGACGTGTCGGCTCCGGAGCATCGATACCTGATGACGGTGATCGCCACCGCGTCGAACCCGGATTTCACGGTGAGCCGAATCGACATCGAACGGGGCGGACCGACCTACACTTTCGATACGCTGACCGAAATTCGTGCAACGCATCCCGACGCCGATTTGTTCTTTATTTCCGGTGCGGATGCGGTGGCGGAAATTCTGGAATGGAAGCACGCGCCCGAGCTTTTCTCGCTTGCACACTTCGTTGCTGTGAGCCGGCCGGGACATCCGCTCACCGTTTCCGGATTGCCGGAGGAGCACGTAAGCTTGCTGGAAGTGCCTGCGCTGGCTATATCGTCCACTGACTGTCGTAGCCGGGTCAGCCGGGATTTCCCGGTGTGGTACCTGGTTCCCGACGGCGTCGTGCAGTACATCGCCAAGTACCATCTGTATCGGAGTTCCACGTGACAACCTGGCAAGATCAGCAGCCGATGAGTCGGCGAGCGCTTCGCGAGAGCGAGCGTGCTCACGCCCAGGTCGTGATGTCCGATTCTCATGAGCTTGAAGAACCGGAAACCGGTTCTGATCAGCAAATTTGGCCCAAGGAATCCTTCGCGGAACCTTTGGATTACACCACGCAGGCTCGGCAGCCCGTCACGCCACCGGTCGCGCCCCTTCGGCGCCCGCGACCAACCCCCACGGATCAGCCAGCCACCGAATCGGCCAGCTACCGATTGCGCGATTTCTCACCCGAGTCGCGCGGATCCTCCTTCTCCTCGACGCAACCAGCCCCCTGGACTCCGCCCTCGGCAGGCAGCGAGGACCTGAATTATCACACCTCCGTCGGCGCCGAGAGACCGGGCCAACCGGGCTACTCAGCCCCGGTTTCCGCCCCCCCAGTCGTAGTCACACCCGAAGAGGTGCCACCGGCACGTTCCGAGTCGGCAGGCGCACCGCAGAACAACCCGGAAGAGCACACACTCACGCGTCGGGAACTTCGGGAAATGCGAAATGCCGCAGCACCGAGCATGCCTGCCGAAGCTGCAGCCCCCACCCAGCTTCCCGAGGAGTTCAAGCCTGCGCAGAACGAGGAACTGACTGCGGCGATGGCGGAGTTCGACGCCATGTTCCAGGCGCGGAGTATCCCGCCGCTTGTTGAACCGCCAGCCCCCCAACGGCCAAGCACACCGCCGGTTTCTGAAACTCCAGCACGGCCAGTAGCAGCGGAGCCTCCCAGTTTCGAGGATCGTCTGGAGGCTCCTCGAGCCGAGGACCGTCTGACGACACCGAGTCCCGAGAATCGTGTCGAGGCCCCTGTGGCCCGGGAATCCGCACCACCAGCACCGTCGGCACCTCCGGCACCGCTTGCGGCACCGGCACCCACCGCCGCGCCCGCGCCGTACGCGGCACCGGCACCCACCGCCGCGCCCGCGCCGTACGCGGTACCGGCACCCGTGGCACCACCGGTCCCGGATGCTCAGCCCGCCTCCCACCCGCTGCCCGAACCTCCCGTGTCGGAAACACCAGCACCAGCGGCACCCGAGGCGCCGGCAGAGCCGTTGCGCGAAGTGATTTCGGCACCGGAAGTGTATGCGGCCCCCGCCGGGCACTGGTCCAATCAGGTCGACATCGATGAGAACGTGAACAAGTCACGCGGGCCGCACAAGCGGGATCTTGCCTCCAGCGATGCCATCACGACGAGTGCACTGATTCTGCCGGGGCTCCCCGCAACTGGCCCTCTCACTGGTCCCATCAACGGAACCGGCCAGTTGCTCATGACCGGGTCCATTGAATTGCCGCGCAGCCTCGGCATCAGCGGGCTGCACCCGTCGCGTTACGATCGCGCCGACATCGACTCCATCATCGACGCGGGTGATCGCGAGGATGCCGCACCGGATTCCGCGCCGGTTCGCGCAGTGAGGGCAGTGAGCACCTATACCTCGTCAGAGGGAATCATTCAGACCAAAGAGCCTCGTGGAAACAACCTTCCGATGGTGCTCTCCATTACGGCAGGGGTCATGATGATTGGTGTCGTTGTGCTCGTTGTCGCCGGAATGATTTTCAAGATCTTCTGATTCGTGATCATTTCACTGACTTTCGGATTCTCTTCCCTGTGACCGCATCCGACCACGCTCGCGAACTCCTCGCGGTTGCCGCAGAGGCCGCGGACGCGAAAGGGGCCGAAGATCTGGTCGCATTGGATGTGTCAGGACCGTTGCCGTTCGCAGATATCTTTCTGGTCGTCAGCGGGCGCAATGAGCGCCAGGTCCAGGCCATAGCGGCGGAGATTGAGGACAAACTCGTTGGGCACGGTGCGAAGCCGCTGCGACGCGAAGGCAGAACGCAGGGGCGATGGGTGCTCCTCGATTTCGGGGACCTGGTCGTTCACGTTTTCCATGATGAAGAGCGCATGTTTTACTCGCTCGAACGACTGTGGAGCGACTGTCCGGTAATTCCGTTCGGCCCGTGAGCACGATCGAGCTTCCGCGGTGGGACGGACGGCCCGGCGACTCGCAGCGCTGCCTCACCCTCGTCGACTCGTGGGCCGAGGCCCTGCTTTCCACTGGAATCGTTGACGCGTTCTCGCCGACGGAGGGCGCCAGGCTGGCAACGCTCACGGGTTCGCCGCTTTTCGATCGCCTTGACGATGTTGCGGCGGAGTTCTGGGATTTTCGTCGCGGCCGGGAGCGAAACCTCGCGATCGTGCCGCAGTTTTCGTCGGCGCAGCAACGGGCAATAGTTCGCGCAGCGGCGGATCTCGGACTCGATGGCACCCCACCGCCAACCCGCACCCACTATGACGCTGTCATCCTTACCGGCGGGATGGTGCGGGCCGGGATTGTGAAGCCCCGATTCCTCCGCGAGCTGCACGATAACGGGCTCGGCTGGCGTGAGGGCGTGTTCCTCGGTGCATTCCGCACGTTTGCGGGGGATGAAGCAGCTCTCGCGGCTGCCCTCGGAGTGGAGGGGAACGACGAGTTCGACGCCATGGTCACCGGGATGCGCGGCGCATTCGACCTGGGTGCGCCCGACCACGTGGAGGGGTCGGATGAGGTGGGGTCGGCTCGCCGCGGTACGTCAGCATGGCGAGTGGAAAGCTGGACCGTGAACGACCGGATGCTTCGCGTCATCGCCGCCCCATCATCCGATCCTGAGCATCGCCGCGCGAACACCGTCGACACCTACCGGTTCTGGGCCCGCCGCGCCCACTCCATCCAATCCGTGCTCGTCATCACGACTCCCGTGTACGTGCCGTATCAGGCTGCGGGCGCGATCGAGGTGCTGGGGCTCGAGTTCGGCCTTTCCGTGGAGACGGTCGCCGTGAGCAACACCGCGAGTGACCTTGGAGAGCACACGCAGCCGTTCCTGCCCATGCATCAGGTGCAGGAACTGCGCTCGGCGGTGCACGGCTTCCGGCAATTGCGGCGGCAGCTGGCGGACAGCATCTGAAACAAGCCTGGCCGGGCAGGCGGTGGACATGGGATGATGGACCCGTACGACACACGAACTCCATAAAACCTGAGGGCACATAATGAAGTTCCGCGCTGCTGTTGTCCCCCTTGCCGTTGTGCTGGCGATTTCTGGTTGTGTTCCGCGGGCCGATGAGCCGGCACGGAGTCCGTCTCCTGCTGCGCCGACGCCTTCTGAGAGTGTGAGCGAATCACCCGCGGCGCTCGAGCTTCGTTTACCCGGTTCCTGCGACGCTCTGGTGCCGCTCGCCACTATCCGAGCGCAGTTCGAGGTGAGTTTCGAGCCCATTGCTCTTCACTCCCTCTCCGGATACGAGGGTGCACAGGATTTCGCAGCTCGCGGTGGGATCACGTGCCTGTGGGGGATCCCCAATTCGGATGGCGGCACTGTCACGGCATTTGCCGCGGCGCGCGCGACGGACACCGATGAACAGCAGGTCGACGCGTGGCGGAGCGCAGGGTTGTCGGAGTGCCCGCCGTTCCTCGATGCCTGCTTCTTCGAGCAGGTGGTGTTCGAGGAGGGCGAGTATTGGACGGCTCACGTGCTCGTCAAAGGATTCGAGTTGTGGATTCAGGGGTCATCAAGATCGCTTGACCCGTTGCTCGTGGTAGCTCGGGCTGTCGCAACCAGCATGGGTTACGTGTGACCCGTACCGATCGAACCCTCGCGGTGTAGTAATCTGAGGAAGTTGTGTGCGAGCGATCGCACGCTGCGGGGCTGTGGCGCAGTTGGTAGCGCACCTGCATGGCATGCAGGGGGTCAGGGGTTCGAATCCCCTCAGCTCCACAAT
>OEIU01000307.1_pt1 | contig 49011 bp, 41 predicted proteins | sample 1539221 | NCBI WGS metagenome assembly OEIU01 (sample SAMN03792071, study PRJEB22550) | activated sludge metagenome | feature: wastewater treatment plant; material: activated sludge; isolation source: Wastewater treatment plant of a petroleum refinery complex | place: Argentina: Zarate | collected... | reverse complement strand
GCGTTGATTTATAACGACCGGGTGTCTTCAAAACCCGCCAATCCGCGAAGACGGGTTAAAGGGGTGAACCACGCGGCGGCCGGCCATTCGATCAAGCGAGCCAATGCCGCAGGGGCGGTGACACCTAATCCTTCGTCCCAGGCCCGGTCGCAAACTGCGGGAATTTCGCCGCGACGATCGGGCCGTCGGCGCGCCAGGAATGGCAGCCGCCGATGAAGAACGGACGCTTGCCGGAGGTCTGCTGGTTCTCCAGCGCGTCGCGGCCCTCCGGCTGCTTGCCGTGCGACATGGTCTGGTACAGCGTGGTCACGGCGGGCCCGAGCAATTCCATCAGATGCGTGCAGGTCTCGATCCGGCCGATCTTGCGCCGCAGGATCTCGCGCCAGCCCGGGCCGATGCGCTCGCCGACCAGGCGCGCCAGGATCGGCTCGACCTCGATGCAGGTCGGGTAGGGCGTCTCGCGCATCATGGCCTGCGCTTCGCGGATGGTCATGCCGTCGTCAATCGCGAGCCGCAGGCCGATGTCGTGCACGGGATCGCCGGGCTTCAGTTCGCCGCGAAACTGGTCGGCGGATTGGAGGAACGGCTTGGTGTCGCGCAGCCACGCCTCGACTTCCCAAAACCCGTCGTCGCGCAGGAAGCCCTCGCAGATGACCGAGCGCGTATGCATCGGGCGGCGCCGGCGGGCTGCGTGCCCCTCTGATGTCAAAGCCATTGGTTTTTCCTGTTTCGAAGCCGAAGCGGCCGGGCGGTCTGCGCTTCAGCCGAATGTGACGATCATCTTGCCGAGCGCGGAGCGCGACTGCATGGTCTTGAATGCCTCGCGGAAATCCGCGAACGGCACGACCTTGCCGACCACGGGCTGCAATTTTCCCGAGGCCAGCCAGTCGAACAATTGCGTGATCAGCCTTGCGTGGGTCTCCGGCTCGCGCCGCTGGATTTGCGCGAGGTCGACGCCGAGCAGCGCACCGCCCTTGAGCAGCGGCAGGTTGAAGGCCAGCGCGGGGATGGTGCCCGAGGCGAAGCCGACGACGAGATGACGCCCGCGCCAGGCGATCGAGCGGAACGCCTGCAGCGCTACTTCACCGCCGACGGGGTCGAAGATCACATCCGGCCCATGTCCGCCGGTGAGTTCCTTCAGCGTGTCGCGCCAATCGGCCTTGGTGTAATCAATGGTCTGATCGGCGCCGAACCGGACCGCGAAATCACGCTTCTCCGCCGTCGAGGCGGCGGCGATCACCCGTGCACCCATCAGCTTGCCGAGCTGGACCGCGGCAATGCCGACGCCGCCGGCGGCGCCGAGCACCAGCAATATCTCGCCGGCCTGCAGCGCGGCGCGGGCATCGAGCGCGTAAAGTCCGGTCAGATAATTGGCCTGAAACGAGGCGCCGGCCTCGAAGGGGACCTGCGGCGGCAGGGGCTTGAGCGCCGCCGACGGCACCGAGATATATTCGGCGAGCGCGCCGGACCTGACCATGCCGATCACCGGCGTGCCCGGCCTGAACGCGGTGACGTCGCCGGCCACGGCATCGACGATCCCGGCGAACTCCGTCCCCGGAATGAACGGCAGGGGATCCCTGGTCTGGTAGAGCCCTTGCACCTTCAGCCCGTCGACGAAGCCGACCGCGGCGGCGCCGACCTTGACGCGGACATTGCCGCTGGAGACGCCGGGCGTTTCGATCTCCCTGATCGAAATACCATCGATGGAATCATAGTTCTCGACAAGGACGGCCTTCATGCAAATTCTCTCATGCGTTTTCTCGTCCCGCGCCAACGACTTGCGTCGGCGTATTAAGATGCGTGCGGGGCCAGGGTAACTCTATTCGGCGGCCTCGGCCTGCCGGTCGATCGCCAGCGCGCCGTCCTTGATCAGGGGAATCAGATCGCGGCCGATCGCCATGGTGTCATGCGGATTTTCGAAGCCGCGCAGCAGGAAAGAGTGGATACCGAGCCGGTAATATTCCAGCACCGCCGCCGCGATCTGCTCGGGCGTGCCGACGAGGCATGACGTATTGCCGGGGGCGCCGGTGGCCCGGGCAATTCCCATCCACAGCCGTTCATCATGGACGTCGCCGCGCGCGGCATAGCCGAGCAGGCGTTCGGCGGAATGGTTGGTCGGCTGCGGCGCCGCGCCGGTCTTGCGCTCGACATCCGCAAGCAGGGCATTGGCCTTGTCCCACGCCGCGCCTTCGGTCGCCGCCATGATCGGCCGCAGCGACATGTTGAAGCCGACCTGGCGCCCGAAGGCCGCCGCGCGGCGGCGGAAGTCCTGCACGCGCTCCCGCGTCTCCTTCAGCGGCTCGCCGAAGATCGCGAACACGTCGCAATGCCTGGCGCCCATTTCCAGCGCGCCTTCCGACGAGCCGCCGAAGAACAGGCTGGGGTAGGGCTGCTGATGCGGCTTGATGTCGGAATAGCCGCCCTCGACCCGGTAGAATTCGCCCCTGTGATCGATCGGGCCGTCGCTGGTCCAGAGTTTTCGCATCACCTCGAGATATTCGCCGGCGCGGCGGTAGCGGTCGTTCTTGGGCAGGAAGTCGCCTTCGCTGGCCTGGTCCGCGTCGCTGGTGCCGGCGATGATGTGCAGCGCCATCCGGCCCTGCGTGAGCTGGTCGAAGGTTGCGATCTGCCGCGCCGCCAGGGCGGGGGCCACCGAACCCGGCCGGTGCGCGATCAGGAACTTGATCCGCTCGGTGTGGTCGGCCGCATAAAGCGCAATCGCAAAACCCTCGGCGGCGGAGGCGTAATACCCGACCAGGACGGCATCATAGTTCCACTGTTCGTGCAGGCGGGTGAAATCGACCACCCATTGCCGGGATATCTGTCCCTTGATCAGGTGAACCGCAATGCCTTCCTGCTGGGTGCCGATCATGCCGATGATTCTTGCGGGCATCGCATCTCCTCGGGTCTTTTTGCTTTGGACCGAATGAAACGCGCATCGCCGTGCGAATGCAAGCACTTAGCGATTTGTGTTTAGGCGTCGCCTTCGCGTTCCGCGCCCGCCGCCACCGCTTCGCCGTTTCTGCGCCGTGACAGGGCGGATGTGATGTTGCGCTCGGTCAGGTCCATCAGGCGGTGCATCGCGCGCCGCGCGCCGTCAGGATTGCGCGCCCAGATCTCGTCGAGGATCGCGCGGTGGAAGGGCAGGCTCTTGCGCGGCGCGCCCGGGTTCAGCGTCGACAGCTCGAACGACATCCGCAAGGCGGCCTCGACGGTGGCGCCGAACGCGACCAGGAATTCGTTTCCGGTCGCGGTCAGTATGCCGCGATGAAAGCGAAGGTCGGGATCGGAATAGGCGCGGCTGTCCATGCCGGCGGCATCCATCTCGCGGTAGGCGCGCTCGATGCGGGCGAGGTCGGCATCCGAGCCGCGCTCGGCGCAGATCGCGCACGCTTCCGGTTCCACGATCCGGCGCACCTCCGTGAGCTGGCGGGCGAATTCCTCGCTTCTGCGTTCCGCCCAGGTCCATTCCAGCAGTTCGGCATCCAGCATGTTCCAGTTGATTCGCTCGCGGACATGCGTGCCCGCCTTCTGACGGGCGGCGATCAAGCCTTTTGCCTTGAGAAGGGAGAGCGATTCCCGGATCGAGGTGCGGCTGACCTCGAATTGCGAGGCGAGCTCGATCTCGCGGGGCAGGGTCCAGCCCTCCTGCCATGCGCCGGTCACGATCAGCTTTGCGATCTCGCGCGCGACATGGGTGTTGGACTGGCGGGATTCGGCGTCCCTGGGCAAAGCGAGACCCTCAAGGCGATGAAAGAATATTGTCTGCTTTATTGGATCACGATGTCAATCCATAGCAATTTTCTCGTTGGTATCTGAACGTCCTTCCTTTGACATGCGATTTTATGTCGGTCATATTATCCAAAAAACAAACAGGGAGGCTGCCGTGACCCACAACAATTCCAGCCGTCGCCTCAGCCGCCGGAGCCTGCTGCAGGCCGGCGCCGCCACGCTCGGCGCCGCGGCGTTTCCGATGCCGGCGATTGCGCAAGCCAAGCCCTTTGCCGGGGTCACGCTGCGCGGCGCGTCGTTCCAGCACCGCTTCTTCACCCTGCTGCAGAACTACATTCCGGAGTTCGAGGCACAGACCGGCATGAAGGTCGATCTGCAGCTTTCGGCCTTTCCGGTCTACAACCAGCAGGCCAATCTCGAACTGTCGTCGGGCGGCTCGGCGTTCGATTTCGTCAACGTCACCTTCATTCTCGCCGCGCGCTGGGTCGCGGCCGGGCTGCTCGCCAATCTCGATGAATTCACGTCCGATCCCAACCTGACGCCCGCGGAATGGAATCCGAAGGATTTCGTCGAGGGCGCGCAGGTGCCGTACCGCGACGCCAAGGGTGCGACCTACGGCTATTCCTGGGAAGGCGGCGCCATGGTGATGGGCCTGTCGCGGATGGACCTGATGGAGAAGAAGGGCCTCAAGATTCCCAAGACCTTTGCCGAGCTGCAGCAGGTATGCGCGGAACTTAACGGCACCGACAATGTCAACGGCATCGTCAGCTTCCAGCTCCATCACTGGTGCCTGCCGCCCTACATCCAGGGTTTTGGCGGCAACATCTTCCGCAACCCGCCCGCCGACATCATGCCGGCGCTGAACTCGCCGCAGGCGGTTCAGGCGGTGGAGTTCTATTCTAATCTCCTGAAGAACTACGCGCCGAAGGGCGTGCTGACCTATACCGAGGACCAGGCGCGGCAGGCCCTGCTCACCGGCCGCTCCAACATCTTCATTCACTCCAGCGCCTGGATCACGCCGATCCTGATGTCCAGCGAGAGCAAGGTGAAGGAGACCTCGCGCGTGGTGCGGATGCCGGCAGGGCCGGTCAATGATTTCCCGGCCGCCAACAGCCAGGGGCTGGGGATTCCCAAGAACGCCAGGAACAAGAAGGCGGCGTGGGAATTCATCAAATGGGCGGTCAGTCCGGAAATCTCGATGCGGCTGGTCAAGGAGCACGGCCATTCCTCGGTCTGCCGCCGTTCGGTGATCGAGAGCGAGGAATATCGCAGGCTCAATACCGTCAATGGCCAGGACCTCGGCGCGCTCTATCTGGAAGTGCTGGGACTGCCGGCCAAGGGCCAGAACTACATGGCCTATCGCACCGTGAAGGAATTCCCGATCGTCGGCGACGTCCTCAACAAGGCGTTCGAGCAGGTGGCGACCGGGCAGCTCGCGGCCGGGCCGGCGATGAACGCCGCGCAGGAACAGGCGATCGCCAATCTCCGCCGGGCCGGGACGACGCTTTGAGCGAAAACACACTGGCCGACGCCGCGCGTCGCCGCTTCAATAAAGTCGCGCTGGCGCCGAGCCTGATCGTGCTGTTCGCGATCGCGGGTCTGCCTGCGATCTATCTGGTCGTGACCAGCCTGACGCCGTTCCAACTGGTCAATCCGGGTTCGGCGACCGATTTCTCCTCGCCCTTGCGCAATTATCGCCTGCTGCCCGACGATCCGCGCTTCGTCAATTCGCTGTGGGTGCAGGCGAAGCTGTCGTTCTGGGGCGTCCTGTTTCAGGTCCTGCTCGGCATGCTGCTGGCGCTGCTGTTGCACACGCAGTCGCGTTTCGTGGAGTTCGCGCGCACCTTCTTCCTGATCCCGATGGTGCTGCCGCCGATCGTGGTGGCCGTGATCTGGAAGCTGATCTATACGCCCGACATCAGCCCGCTCTATTACGCGGCCAGCCTGCTCAACATCACCATGCCCTCGCTCACCTCGAGCGTCGACTTTGCGCTGACCGCGATCATCATCGCCGATACCTGGGAATGGCTTCCCTTCACCTTCCTGATGGTGCTGGCCGCGCTGCAGACCATTCCGGACGAGTTCTCCGAAGCCGCTCTGGTCGATGGCGCCAACCGGCTGCAGATCTTCTATTACGTCACGCTGCCTTTCATCGCGCCGGTCTTGGTGATCTCGGGCATGTTCCGCCTGATCGACAGCGTCAAGGCGTTTCCGCTGATCTTCCTTTTGACCGGGGGCGGGCCGGGCAGCGTCACCGAGGTGACGAATTACTACGCCTATCTGCTGGCGTTCGATTTCAACGAGATCGGGTATTCCAGCTCGGTCACGGTGGTGCTGCTGCTGCTCGTCGTCGTGGTCTCGTTCGGCGTGGTGTGGATGGGCCGCCGCCGGGAAACCACGGCATGAGCGGCGACAGCGGTCCGATCCGCCATTCGGCAAGCTGGGGCCGGCTCGCCGCGATCGGCGTGACGCTGCTGGTGCTGCTCTCGCCGTTTCTCTGGCTGCTGCAGATGAGCTTCAAGTCCAACGACCTGATCCTGCAGTTTCCGCCGCCCCTGATTTTCACGCCGACGCTGCAGAACTACACCTCGCTCTGGCAGGGCGCCTTCCCGGCATCCTTCGTCAACAGCCTGATGAGCGCCTCGTTCTCGACCGCGCTGGCGCTCACGCTCGGCGTACCCGCGGCCTATGCGCTGTCGCGCTGGACCGGGCGCGGCCGGCACGCGCTCAGCTTCGCCATCCTGGTCACGCGAATGGCGCCGCCGATCGCCTTTACGATTCCGTTCTTCCTGTTCTATCGCTGGATCGGCCTGCTCGATACCGTGACCGGGCTGGTGCTGGTCTACACCAGCTTCAACCTGCCGCTCGTGATCTGGATGATGCAGCCGTTCTTCGACACGGTGCCGCCGTCGCTGGAAGAGGCGGCGCTGGTCGACGGCGCTCCGATACGGGTGATCTTCCTCGAGATCATGCTGCCGATGGTCGCGCCCGGCATCGCGGCCACCGCGATCCTCTGCTTCCTCTACGCCTGGAACGACTTCTTCTTCGCGCTGATCCTGACGCGGACAAATGCGCGCACTGCGCCGGTCGCCGTGGTCAACTTCATGAACTACGAGGGCTGGGAGTGGGGCAAGATCGCCGCCGGCGGTTCGCTTGTGATGGCGCCGGTGCTGATCTTCTCGCTCGCGGTGCGCCGTTATCTCGTGAGCGGGCTGACCGCCGGCGCGGTGAAGGGATAGGGTGGGCCGTGCAGCTTCCGACCGGGGCTTCGCGCTTCGTCTTCATTTTCGCCCATCCGGCCGGGCATGTCGGCGCGCCGCGTCATTACACGCCTTACTTTCAAGGCGCCGGGCTCGACTGGCACATGGTGCCGCTCGACATCGCGCCGGAAAATCTCGCCGCGACGATCCGCACGCTTGCGAAATCGCCGAGCGTCGCCGGCTTCAACCTCACCATGCCGCACAAGCCCGCGGCGTTCGAACTCTGCGATGCGGTCGGTCCCGCCGCCGAGTTCGAGGGCGTGGTCAACACCATCCGGATCGAGCCCGGCGGACGGCTGGTCGGCGAATCCTTCGATGGCGGCGGCTTCCTCAATGCCGCGCGCGAGGCCGGGATTTTTGATCCCGATCGCCGCTGCGTCGTGATCGGTGCGGGCGGCGCCGGCCGCGCGATCTGTCACGCGCTCGCTGCGGCCGGCCTCAGGCGATTGCGCATTCTGAACGAAGCGCCGGGCCCGGTCGAAATCCTCGCCGCGAAACTTCGCAGCCGTTTTGCCGACCTCGACATCAGGCTCGACGAGAAATTCGACGACGCCGGCCTTTTGGTCAACGCCACGTCGCTTGGCCTGCACGAGACCGACGCCATGCCGATGAATCCCGCGCGGCTGCCGGATGATTGCGCGGTGTTCGATATCATCGCCGCGCGGCGGACCGAGTTCATGCAGGCCTGCGCCGCGCGCGGCCTCAAGGTGGTCGATGGCGTCGCGATGATCAAACACCAATTGCCGCTGCAGACGGCATTCTGGCGTGGCGAGGCGTGAACTCAGCGCGCGCGATTGAACTGGGGGCGCCGGTCCGCGCCCGCACAATCCCGGGTCTGCGCTGCGTCAAACTGTCAAAGAGGGCCTCGAATCGGCCTTGCGTCGGCTTGGTCCGGCTGCGATTGATATTGCTGAAACCTTGTCCTCGACCCGTAGAAGAAGAGATCGATGAGCCACCTGATTGTCCGCGCCGGTGAATTCACCTTCGAGGCCCGTTTCGAGGAGCAACTTGCGCCGAAGACGGTCGCCGCGTTCCGCAAGGCGATGCCGTTCGAGAGCCAGGCGATCCATGTCCGCTGGAGCGGCGAGGGGGTCTGGATGCCGCTCGGCGATCTTGATTTCGGCGTCTCCTACGAGAACCACACCAGCTATCCGGCGCCCGGCCAGATCATCCTCTATCCCGGCGGCATCAGCGAGACCGAAATCCTGCTCGCCTATGGCGGCGTGCATTTCGCAAGCAAGATGGGCCAGCTCGCCGGCAACCACTTCATTACCCTGACCTCGGGACTGGAGAACCTGACCGCTTTCGGCAAGACCGTGCTGTGGAAGGGCGCGCAGAAGATCCGCTTCGAGGAAGTCTAGGCATGGCCGCGCCGTCTTATCCGCGCGACTTCCGCGGCTACGGGCGCAACCCGCCCGATCCGAAATGGCCCGGCGGCGCGCGCGTGGCCGTGCAGTTCGTGGTGAATTTCGAGGAGGGCGGCGAGAACAATATTCTCGACGGCGATCGCGCCTCGGAGGCGTTCCTCTCCGATGTGCTGGGCGCGCAGCCCTGGCCGGGCCAGCGCCACGCCAATATCGAATCGATGTTCGAATATGGCTCGCGCGCCGGTTTCTGGCGGCTGTGGCGGATGTTCACCGAGCGCAACCTGCCGGTCACCGTGTTCGGCGTCGCCAGGGCGCTGCAGCGAAATCCCGATGTGGTGGCGGCCATGAAGGAGGCCGGCTGGGATATCGCGAGCCACGGTCTGCGATGGATCGAGCACAAGGACATGTCGGTGAGCGAGGAGCGGACCGAGATCGCGTCCGCCATCCGCATCCACACCGAGGCAACGGGCGCGCTCCCGCTCGGCTGGTACACCGGACGCTCCTCGATCAACACGATGCGGCTTCTGATGGAAGTTGGCGGCTTGCTTTATCTCTGCGATTCCTATGCCGACGACCTGCCGTACTGGATCAAGTCGCGTGGCTTGAAACCGCATCTGGTCATTCCCTATACGCTCGACGCCAACGACATGCGCTTCATCAACCCGCAGGGTTTTGGCGGCGGGGACGAATTCTTCAGCTATCTGAAGGACGGTTTTGACGTTCTTTACCGGGAAGGCGAAACCGCGCCGAAGATGATGTCGGTCGGGCTGCACTGCCGGGTGGTCGGGCGTCCCGGCCGGGCCGCGTCGCTGATGCGCTTCCTCGATTACATCCGTCAGCACGAGCGCGTCTGGGTGCCGACGCGGCTTGAGATCGCGCAGCACTGGCACGCGCATCTCGCTTATCTCGCCGACGATGCGTTCGACATTGGGTAGGTCGATGCTCGGCGACGAGATCGTGGGCCGCATCAACCAGCTCGGGACGATTTCCGAGGCGGCGGAGCATCTGGCGCGCGTCTTCCTGTCGGCCGAGCACCGCATCGCCGCCGATCTCCTGATGTCATGGATGGAGGATGCCGGCATGGCCGCGCATCTCGACGGCATCGGCAATGTCTGCGGGCGCTATGAGGGCAACCGGCCCGGCCTGCCGTGCCTGATGCTGGGCTCGCATTACGACACGGTGCGCGACGCCGGCAAATGGGACGGACCGCTCGGGGTGATCACGGCGATTGCCTGTGTCGCCGACCTGAACCGGCGCGGCGTGCGGTTGCCGTTTGCTGTCGAAGTCGTCGGCTTTGCCGACGAAGAGGGCGTGCGGTTTTCCTCCACGCTGCTCGGCAGCCGGGCCATCGCCGGAACGTTTGACGAAGCCGTGCTCGACGCCCGCGACGCCAGCGGCGTCTCCATGCGCGAGGCGATGGCGCAGTTCGGGCTCGACTCCGGCCGAATCGGCACGGCGGCACGAAAGCGGAGCGAACTGCATGCCTATGTCGAACTGCACATCGAGCAGGGGCCGGTGCTGGAGCAGCGGAACCTTCCTGTCGGCGTGGTCACGGCAATCGCCGGAGCGACGCGGCTGGCGGTGAGCCTCTCCGGCCTGGCCGGCCACGCCGGCACCGTGCCGATGGCGCTGCGGCGCGACGCACTGGCCGGCGCCGCCGAATGCATCGTCGCGGTCGAGCAGTTCTGCGGGGACGACGACGCCGGCCTGGTCGGCACAGTCGGTGCCATCACCGCAATGCCCGGCGCGACCAACGTCATCCCGGGGCGCGTCTCGTTCACGCTCGACGTTCGCGCGCCGACGGACGACCACCGCAGGCTTGCGGTAGCCGGGATCGTGCGGCAGATCGAGGCGATTGCGAAGCGTCGTGAACTCTCGCTGCAGGTCGATATCACCCACGAGAACCGCACCGTGCCCTGCGCGTCGTGGCTGAAAGCGCAGGTCGCGGAAGCGGTCGCGGCCGAAGGTTATGCCGTGTTCGAACTGCCGAGCGGGGCAGGGCATGACGGTATGGCGATGATCGATGTCGCAGATGTCGCCATGCTGTTCGTGCGCTGCCGTGGCGGCATCAGCCATAACCCGGCCGAGCACGTCGCATCGGCCGATGCCGACGCCGGCGCATGCGTGCTGCTGCGCTTCATCGAGAACTTCCGGCCGCTGCCTAGTTCGTGAGCAGTTGCACGTCCGGCAAGCGCCGGACGCGGAACGCGTCGGCGCGGCATCCGCAGTTCAACGAATTGAAACAACGATCGAATTCGCCGTCGTTCATCGCATGCCGCCATTGTACACAATGGCATGCGCCTTGCTTGCCCTCTTGTCGAGAGTTCTCGTTCGGGGCGCGCAGGTCATGGCGAACTCAAGAAAGCTCGCTGCGGAGCCGGAGCCGATCGAGCTCGATTGGGCGGCGACCGCGCTCCTCATCATCGACATGCAGCGCGACTTCATGGAGCCGGGCGGTTTCGGCGAGACGCTCGGCAATGACGTCAGCCAGCTTGCCCGCGCGGTAAGGCCGATCGCGGCGGTGCTGGATGCGGCGCGCGCGGCCGGCATGCTGGTGGTTCACACCCGCGAGGGCCATCTGCCCGATCTCTCCGATGCGCCGCCGGCCAAGGTCGAACGCGGCGCGCCGTCGCTGCGTATCGGCGATCCCGGGCCGATGGGGCGCATCCTCATTCGCGGCGAGGCGGGCCACGACATCATTCCCGAGCTCTATCCGACCGGCGGCGAGATCGTGATCGACAAGCCGGGCAAGGGCGCGTTCTACGCCACCGAGCTTGGCGATGTGCTGCAGCGCCGCGGCATCGAAAATCTGCTGGTCTGCGGCGTCACCACCGAGGTTTGCGTCAACACCACCGTGCGCGAGGCCAACGACCGCGGCTACCGCTGCGTCGTGCTGGCGGACGGCTGCGCATCCTACTTCCCGGAATTCCACGAGATGGGCCTGAGGATGATCAAGGCCCAGGGCGGCATCTTCGGCTGGGTCTCCGATTCAGCCGCGGTGCTATCGGCGCTCTTACCGGAGATTTCAACAGCGGAAACGGGGACATCACGATGAGCACGAGCGGGACAGGGACTGCAGGCACGTCAGGATTCAAGCCGGTATTATGGACGCCGGGCGACTGGAACGCGCTGTTCGGCTTCGGCACCAACATCCTCGTCAACATGCTGGTGCTGACCGGCTTGCTGCGTTTCGTGCTGAAGATGCCTGACAGCATCGTGTTCGGCCGCATCCTGCCGGCGCTCGGCCTGATGATGTGCCTCTCGACCTTCTATTACGCGTGGCTTGCCTACAAGCTCGCGCAGAAGACCGGCCGCGACGACGTCTGCGCGCTGCCGTCGGGCGTCAGCGTGCCGCACATGTTCATCGTCACCTTCGTGATCATGCTGCCGATTACGCTGAAGACCGGCGATCCCCTCAAGGGCTGGTCGGCGGGCCTGGTCTGGGTGTTTTTCCAGAGCTTTATCCTCATGCTCGGTGGCTTCATTGCGCCTTACATCCGCAAGATCACGCCGCGCGCGGCGCTGCTCGGCACGCTTGCCGGCGTCTCCGTCACCTTCATCTCGATGCGGCCGGCGCTCGAAATGTACATGACGCCGCAGATCGGCCTCGTCTGCTTTGCCATCATCCTGGTGAGCTGGTTCGGCGGCGTGAAATATCCGAAGGGGATTCCCGCGGGCCTCGTTGCCATCGCTGCCGGCATGCTGATCGCGTGGGGCTCGAACCTGTTCGGGCTCGGTCTCGGCGGTTTGAGCCTGAAGGGTCTCGGCGATGCCTTTGCCAATTTCGGCTTCTCGGTGCCGCTGCCGGCGTTCGGCCAGGTGTTCTCCGGCTTCGAATTCCTCGGCATCATCCTGGTGACCGCGATTCCCTTCGGCATCTACGATCTCGTCGAGGCCATGGATAACGTCGAGAGCGCGGAAGCCGCCGGCGACGAATATCCGACCACGCGCGTGCTGACCGCCGACGGCGTCGTCAGCCTGATCGGCTGCCTGATGGGCAATCCCTTCATCAACGCCGTCTATATCGGCCATCCCGGCTGGAAGGCGATGGGCGGCCGGATCGGCTATTCGGCGGCGACCGGCCTGATGGTCGTGCTGCTGTCGTGGTTCGGCATCATCTCGGTGCTGCTGGCGCTGGTGCCCGTCGTCGCGATCTCGCCGATCCTGCTCTATATCGGCATGCTGATCGGCGCACAGGCGTTCCAGACCACGCCGGTCAAGCATGCGCCCGCCATCGTGCTGGCGCTGACGCCGCATCTCGCGGCCTGGGCCAAGCTGCAGATCGACACCATGCTGGCCTCGACCATGACCGCGGCGCAGACGGTCGGCGGTCTCGCCGCCGACAAGGTCGATGCGGTCAAGGCGGCCGCCATCGCCGCGCTGCCGCAGCAGGGCGTGATCTATCACGGGCTGGAGGTGATGGGCGGCGGCTCGATCCTCGCCGGCCTCGTGCTCGGCGCGATCGGCGTCTTCGTGATCGAGCGCGATTTCATGAAGGGGTCGGCGTTCGCACTGGCCGGAGCCGTGATGACCTATTTCGGCTTCATGCACGGCGAAGCCGTCGGCATCGGCGGCGGTCTCGGCGTCACGCCGGGCGTGGCGCTGGCCTACGCCGTGATGGCGGCGGGGCTGTATGCGCTGGCGAGGAGCGGCGAGGGCGTCGCCTACAGCGCGCACACCGAACCGGTCGCCGCACCCGCGGAGTAATTGATCCTCATGGTGAGGAGGCGCGTTAGCGCCGTCTCGAACCATGAGGCCACAGACGGGCCTTCATCCTTCGAGACGCCGCTTCGTGGCTTCTAAGGATGAGGGAGATGACGGCGCTATCCCTTCACAAACGCCAGCATCGTGCCGTTGCCTTCTGCCGGCGGCACGATCACGCCGCCGGCGCTCTTGACGCCGACCGCGCCCAGCGCCTTCTCCGCGGCTGCGACATCAGCGACGATCACGAGCCCCGCGCCGCCGCGCTCGGGCAGGCCGGCGAGCGATACGCCGGGATAGCGCCTGGCGATCTGCTCCTTCGTCAGGAACACGAAATCCGCGCGGTCGCCGCCGGAGGGCACCGCGACGGCGCCATCCGCCTCGCCGCGCGTCTCGCGGTCGATCATTTTGGCCAGATGCGCCGCTTCCCTGGCGGGCTCCGGCGCGACCATCAACACCTGCTTCAGCCGTTTCGCGCCATTGGCGTGCTTCATCAGTTCGGGAATCCACACCGTCTCGCGCGTCTTGTGCTGGCAGGCGAAGATACGCACGCCGCCGGGCGATTCCGCCGTTGGCCACTGGAAGGTGCGGAATTTCGCCGCCGACACCGTACCGTCGGGCATCGTCACCGGACGTTCGAAATCGGTCGGGCCGACCGGCGGATAGCCGCGCGCGCGGATTTCTTCCGCACCTTCCGCGGAGTCCACCGCGGTGAACGCGATGCGCTCGATGCCTTCGCCGTTCTTCTCCAGATAGGCCCGCGCCGGAGCATTATGTTCCGTCGGATTGAGCACGCCGAGCAATTCCATGTAGTCAGGATCGAACATGATGGTGTAGTTGCCCGACCCCATATGCGCGCTGTGGGTGCCGCGCGGCGACACGGTGAAGCCGAGCCGCTTGTAGTTTTCGGCGGCCTTGTCGAGGTCCTTCACCATGATCACGGCGTGATCGATCCCGATGACGTTCTTGAGTGCCACTCTCTTGTTTCCCTGGAGCTGGTTAGGGGACTAAACTAAGCAGAACGACCAGTTGCCTGCAAGGAAGGATCCCGATGAATACGAGTAACGTCCGCTGGCCCGATTCACTGTGGGCGGCCGTGACGCCTTCGGGGCCCGAATTGCCCGAACTGATCGGCACGCAGCAGGCGGACGTGATCGTGATCGGCGGCGGTTTCACCGGCCTTTCCACCGCGCTGCATCTGCGCGAGGCCGGCGTTGACGTGGCGATCGTCGAGGCCGCGGAGCCCGGCTGGGGCGCCTCGGGCCGCAACAACGGCCAGGTGATCCCGACGCTATCGCGGCCCGATCCGGAGGATATCGTTGCAAAGCACGGCGAGACCGGAGAACGTTTTGTCGGCATGCTGCGCGACAGTGCTTCGTATCTGTTCGACCTGACGCGGCGCTACAAGATCGACGCCGAGGGAGAACAGGAGGGCTGGGTGCAGCCGGTGCACTCGCCCGGCCGCATCAAGATCGCGGAGCGGCGGGTGCGGCAATGGTCGAACGTCGGCGCGCCGGTCGAATTGCTGTCGCGCGAGCAGATGCGCGACATGCTCGGCTCCGACGCGTGGTACGGCGGCTTCTGGAACAGGACCGGCGGCCATATCAACCCGCTGGCGCTGGCGCGCGGCCTGGCCCGCACCGTGCTCGATCTCGGCGCACGCATCTACGCCCGCTCGCCGGCCGAAAGTTTCGAACGCCGTGGCGACCGCTGGGTGGTGAAGACCGCCAAAGGCGAGATTTCCGGCCGCGCGCTTGTGATGGCCACCAATGCCTATAGCGGCGAGTTCTCGAAATCACTGGTGCCGGAGATCGCGCACGAGGTGATGCCGGTATTGTCGTGGCAGATGTCGACGCAGCCGCTGTCCGATAACGTCCGCAAGACCATCATCCCGGGACGGCAGGCGATGTCGGACACCCATGGCGAACTCTATTTCGCGCGTTATGACGCGCGAAACCGTCTCGTCACCGGCGGCGCCGTACTCGGCCCCGGCAACAAGGTGGAGCGGATCAAGGCGCGCGTCACCGAGCGCCTGCAGCGGCTGTGGCCGCAGATCGGCGAGGTCTCGTTCGATTATGTCTGGAACGGCTATGTCGGGATGACGGCGGACTTCCTGCCGCGCATCCATCGTCTCGGGCCGAACGCCTATGGCTGGACCGGCTGCAACGGCCGCGCCATCGCGCTGACGATGCCGCTCGGCCGCGAATTGGCGAAGGCCGTGCAAGGCGTCCCGGAAAACGAGCTGGCGCTGCCGTTCACGGCGCCGATGACATACGTGGCGCACGGCCTGCTGCGCAAGATCGCGCCCTGGATGCTGGTGCTTTACCGGTATCGCGATGCGCAGGAGCCGGTCAAAGGCGACCGCTTCGAGTTGCTGCGATGGGCGGAATATTTCCTCGCTTCGGCCAATAAGAGCGGAACGTCACGCTCCAGCTAACCCCGCTGTATCGTGCTCCCGAGCAAACTCACCGCCGGGAATCGAGTCCAGCAGCGCCTGCGTATAGGGATGCTGCGGATTGCCGAACACATCGGCCGCGCGGCCGTGTTCCACCACCGCGCCATCCTTCATGACGGCGACGAGGTCGCAGATCTGCGCGGCGACACGCAGGTCATGCGTGATGAAGACGATGGAAAGCCCGAGCCGCTCGCGCAATTCGCTGAGCAGTTTCAGCACCTGTGCCTGCACGGAAACGTCGAGCGCGGAGACCGGCTCATCCGCCACCAGCACATCAGGCTTCAGCGCCAGCGCGCGCGCGAGACCGATGCGCTGGCGCTGGCCGCCGGAGAATTCATGCGGATAGCGGTCGCTGGCGGAGGGATCTAGCCCGACCAGCGCGAACAGCTCCCTTGCACTGGCAAGTGCCTCCGCCCGCGGCGTGCCGTGTACCATCGGGCCTTGTGCCACCAGTTCGGCCGCTTTGCGGCGCGGATTGAGGGAGGCAAACGGGTCCTGGAACACCATCTGGATATGGCGCGTCTCGCGCCTGACCTGTTCGCGCGACAGCTTTGCCCAGTCGTTGCCATCGAGCTCGATCGAGCCGGTGTCGGGATCGATCAGCCGCACGATGCAGCGTGCCAGCGTCGACTTGCCGGAACCGGATTCGCCCACGATGCCGAGCGTCGCGCCGCGCGGCAGGCTGAGCGACACGTTCTTCACGGCCGGCGTCACCCGCGCGCCACGTCCCAAAAACCCGCCAGTGCGGTAGGTTTTTGAAACATCCGTGATTGCCAGAATATTGTCGGCGGCAAGCACGCGCGGCGGCGGCGCCTTCAGCGGCGGTACGGCGCCGACAAGCTGCTTCGTATAGGCATGCTGCGGCTGGTGCAGCACCTCTGATGCCGTGCCCTGTTCGACGATCACGCCATGCTGCATCACCACGACGCGGTCGGCGATCTCGGCGACGACACCGAAATCATGGGTGATGAACATGACCGCGGTCCTGCGGCGCTGCTGCAGGTCGCGGATCAGCTTCAGGATCTGCGCCTGCGTGGTGACATCGAGCGCCGTCGTCGGCTCGTCCGCGATCAAAAGCTTCGGATCGAGCGCCAGCGCCATCGCGATCATGGCGCGCTGGCGTTGCCCGCCGGAAAGCTCGTGCGGATAGGCTTTAGCTGCCAGCTTCGGGTCGGGAATGCGGACATCAGCCAGCAGCGCCAGCACCCGCCCGTTGATTTCGGCTTTCGACAGATCGGTGTGGATCGAATACATCTCCGCGATCTGGTCGCCGATGGTGCGGAGCGGATTGAGCGCCGTCATCGGCTCCTGGAAGATCATCGCAATGCCGTCGCCGCGCACCTCGCGCATCTCGGCGGGCGACACCGCGCAGAGGTCGCGGCCCTCGAACATCACCCGGCCGCCGTCGATCGTCACTTCATTGGGCAACAGCCGCATCACGGCATTCGCCATCATCGACTTGCCGGAACCGGACTCGCCGACCACGCAGAGGATCTCGTTCGAGGCAATGTCGAGCGACACGTCCGTGAGCGCATGGGTCCGGTCGGCGCCGGCGGGCAGGCTGACGCTGAGGCGATCGAGCGAGAGGATGGTTTCGTTCCCGCTCATCGGCTCTTGAGCCTCGGATTGAGCGCGTCGTTGAGGCCCTGGCCGACCAGCGACACCGCGAGCACGGTAACGAGGATGGCAATCCCCGGGATCGCCGAGACGTACCATTGCACGCGCAGCACGTCGCGCCCGAGCCCGATCAGATTGCCCCATGACGCGACGTTGGGATCGGACAGCCGCAGGAAGGCGAGCGCGCTCTCCAGCAGGATCGCGACCGCCATTACCACGCTGGCATAGACGATGACCGGGGGCAGCGCGTTGGGCAGAATCTCGCCGAAGATGAGCTGGATGTTCTTCATGCCGAGCGTGCGCCCGGCCTGGACGAATTCACGGTTGCGCAAGGAAAGAAACTCGGCGCGGGTCAGGCGCGCCGGTGCCGGCCACGACACCACGCCGACCGCGATGGTCACGGTGGTCAGCGTCGAGCCGAACACGGCGACCAGCACCAGCAGCAGCACGAAGTTGGGCAAGGTCTGGAACGCTTCGGTAATGCGCATCAGCACATTGTCGACCCAGCCGCCGTAATAGCCGGCGAACGCGCCGACGAGGATGCCGATCAGGATCGCAATCGCGGTGGCGATGCCGCCGATCAGAAGCGATATCCGCGCGCCGTAGAAAATCTGCGCGGCGATATCGCGGCCCGAATTGTCGGTGCCTAGCAGGAAGCGCGGGTTGGAGAACGGCCAGACCAGCGGCCGGCCGGCGAGCGCCAGCGGATCGCGCGGATAGAACCAGCCGGCGGTAACAGCCATCGCGATCACGACCAGCAGCAGGATCAGGCCCGCGACCGCGGCGGGACTCCGGAAGTATCGCTTGACCGCATCCATCGCGCTAGCCCTCCGCCGAAATGCGCGGATCGAGCCGCGCATAGATGAGGTCGACGACGAAGTTGACGGTAATGACCAGCAGCGCCGAGACGAAGACGATGCCGAGCAGCGTATTGAGATCGCGCTGCACCACCGATTCATAGGCGAGCCGTCCGAGCCCCGGCAGCGAGAACACGCTTTCGACCACCACCGATCCGCCGAGCATGGTGCCGGCCTGCAGGCCGATCAGCGTCACCATCGGGAGCAGGGCGTTGCGCAGCACGTGCCGCGTCACCACGCGCGTCTCGTCGAGACCTTTGGCTCGCGCGGTTCTGACGTAATCCAGATTCAGCACCTCCAGCATCGAGGCGCGCATGATGCGGAGGTAGATGGCGAGGAAGATCAGCCCCAGCGTCAGTGTCGGCAGCACCAGATGGCCCGCGATATCGAGCAGGCGCCAGATGCCGGTCTGCACCGCGCCGATGTCCTCGAAGCCGCCGGGCGGCAGCCATTGCAGGTAAACCGAGAACACCACGATCGCCATCAGCCCGAACCAGAACGAGGGCGTGGCATAGAAGATCAGGCCGAGGGTGGAGATCAGCGTATCCGGCCAGCGGTTGACGCCGCGGGCGGCGATCACCCCGAACAGCAGGCCGAAGAAGAATGCGAACGACAGCGACGCCGTCATCAAAAGGATCGTCGGCGGCAACCGCTCCAGGATGACGGAAGCCACCGGCTTGCCGTAGATCGAGGAGAAGCCGAGATCGAGCCGCACGAGCCGCCAGAGGTAGTTGCCGAGCTGCGCCGGGATCGAGAGGTCGAGCCCGTAGAATTTGCGCAGTTCGCTCGCGGTCGCGGCGTCGCCGCCGCCCATCTGCGCCATCATGGCGTCGACAGTGTCGCCCGGCGCGAACTGCAGCAGCAGGAACACGCCGATCAGGATCAGGACAAGGGTCGGAATCGAGGCGGCCAGCCGCCGCCCCGCAAGGCTCAGGATGCGCATAACCTATCTTGGCGGATATCAGCCTAAGCGGAAAGCCAAAGATCGTGCCAGCTCGCCGAACCCCAGCGCGGCGTATTCGAGTGGTTGCGCGCCTTTGCGGTGATCGTGGTGAGGAAGATCTGCTCGATGGGCATCCAGACCGGCAGCTCCGTGTTCACCTCCTTGACGAACTGGGCGTAAAGCGCCTTGCGCTTGGCCGGGTCGACTTCGGTCGCGGCGTCGTCGATGGTCTTGTCGACGTTCTTGTCTTCCCAGCCCCACTGGTTGGTCCAGGGCGCGCCCTTGGGCTGGCCGGAGCGATACCAGACCGTGGTCGAGACGGCAGGGTCGTTGCGGTACTGGTGCCAGCCGGTCGCGATGTCGAAGGCGTGATCGTCATAGACCTGCTTGAGGAAGCCGCCGCCATCGTTGCGGACGATCTCGACGGGAATGCCGATCTCGCCGAGCGATTGCTGGATGAAGGTCGACCACAGCGAGATGTCCTCGCCCCAGGGCGCCGGCAACAGCCTCAGCGAGAAGCGCGTGCCGCCGCGGCCGGCCTTGAAGCCGGCTTCGTCGAGCAACGCTGCCGCCTTGGCCTTGTCGTAACGGTATTGCGGCGTGTTCGGTCCGGGATAGAAATCGGTCGAGGTGGAGGGGATCGGCCCGGTACCAAGCTTGGCGAAATCGCCGAGGAAGTTCTCGATGAAGAACGGCACATTGATCCCGTGCGCAATGGCGCGACGAACCTTGATGTCCGACAGTTCCTTGCGGCGGAAGTTGAACTCCAGCGTGTTGGTCCGCGCGTTGCCTTCATTGCCCTTGGTCGAGACAATGAAGCGCTTGTCCTTGCCGAGCCGGGCGAGATCCGAGAGCGTCAAGCTGGAAAACGGCGCATAGTCCAGCTCGCCGGCTTCCATCTGCGTCGCCGCCGCGGAGCGGTCGGTGATCACCTTCCAGACAATGCGGTCGAGATACGGCGCGTTCGGCCGCCAGTAATTTTCGTTGCGGTCGGCGATGATATATTGCCCGCGCTCATATTTGACGAATTTGAACGGGCCGGTGCCGACGGGGGCAAGGTTGGTCGGGTTCTGCCTGATGTCGCCGCTCTCATAGAGATGCTTGGCCGAGACATAGCCGAGGTCGGGCAGGGCGCGCAGCAGCAGGTTCAGCGGCATCGGGCGCTCGTATTTGAAGATCGCGGTATGCGCGTCAGGCGTCTCCACCGCGGTGAGGAAGAGCTGCAGCGTCGATCCGTAATTGAGGATCTTCTTCCACATGTTCATGGCGGTGAATTCGACGTCGGCCGAGGTGAACGGCTTGCCGTCGTGCCAGGTGATGTCCTGGCGCAGCTTGAAGGTGACGGTCTTGCCGTCGGGGGTGGCTTCCCAGCTTTCGGCGAGCACGCCGACCGGCTGGCCGCTGGCGTCGAGATCGACGAGGTTTTCCTGGATCTTGCCGCCGATGATGTAGACGCCGGTGGAAGCCTGGATGCTCGGGTTGAGCTGGCGCTGCTCGGCGGCGTAGTGGACGTTGAACACGCCACCCTTGCGCGGCGTCTCCTGGGCAAAGGCCCGCATCGGATTGATCACGTTGGCCGCGATGGCTGCGGACGTCAGCAGCGCGGTGCGGCGGTTGATCTCAAGGCGCGTCAAATCCATGCGAAGTCTCCGGACACATATTGATGGCGAACCGTTCAAGCGTCCGCCTTTAACGGCGATGCTACGATGGAACGCCGACGCGAGTCATTTTCAAATCAACGCGCGGAACGGAAAATCCTTCCGAAAACAATGTGCTTGCCGGCCGATCCATCCGTGCTTTTTGTCTCGCGGAGGGGCGGATTCCGGCTCGTCCCGATGGACGCGGGGACGGCAGGGCAGCCCCGGATTGTCCGAAAAAGGGACATCGGGCGCGCAAAATCCCCATAAAAATAGGGGCAAGACGGCTTCGGATGTCAAAAAACCCCGGAAAAATTGGACGAATCACTGCAAACCGACTAGCGGATAGGTGTGCAGAATGTCGGAAACCCTGTTTTTTAGGCGCTTTTCGCCATATCGTCGCCCTGTGCCAGAATCAATGGAGCAACCATGGCCACCCAAATGTCTAAGTCGCAGCTGATCGAGAAGATCGCGACCACCACCGAACTTTCGAAGAAAGAGGTCAAGAACGTGATGGACACGCTCGTTGACGTCGGTCACAAGGAGCTCAAGAAGAACGGGCTATTCCTCGTTCCTGGCTTCGCGAAGTTCGTCGTGGTCAAGAAGCCCGCGACCAAGGCTCGCAAGGGCACCAACCCCTTCACGGGCGAGGAAATGATGTTCAAGGCCAAGCCGGCCCGCAAGATCGTGCGCGCCCGCCCGGTCAAGGCCGCCAAGGACGCGGTCTGAGATCAAGGGGCCGCTTGACCAAGCGGCCAGAGCAAGCGGAAAGGCCTCCGGCGACGGGGGCCTTTTTGTTTTCTTCACCTCGTCCCGTCGTCCCTGCGAACGCAGGGACCCATACCGCGTGATTTCTCTTGTGGCACCGTGGCAGACGCCGTCCTTCCAAACGAAGGCCTGTGGTTATGGGTCCCTGCGTTCGCCGGGACGACGTGGGGAGAGAGTTCGTGCAAGTCATCCCCGCCACAGCTTGTCATCCCTGCAAGAGCGGGGCGAGGGAGATGCAACCACTACACCACCGGCGACCGTCCGCCGTCGACATTGATCGCCGTTCCCGTGATGTACGACCCCTGATCGGACGCAAGGAAGCATGCGAGGTTGGCGAACTCCTCTGCCGTCCCGATCCGCCCCAGTGGCGTGCCCCTGGCGAGAGTTTTGGCGAACACCTCGAAGTCCGTGTCGGGCGCCTGCGCGGCGTGGCGCTTCACCCATTGATCGCTCATGATCAGGCCGACCAGCATAGCGTTGACCAGGATGTTGTGCTCGCCGCCTTCGTTCGCCATCACCTTGGTCAGCGCCATGCCCGCGGCCCGCGACACCGAAGTCGGCGCGGATGAGGCGGCCGGCGCCTTGGCGTAGGTGTTGAGCACGTTGATGATACGGCCCCATTTGCGTGTCTTCATGCCCGGCCAGACCAGCCGGCTGAAACGGATCGCCGCGAATAGCTTGAGGTCGAGATCCTCCTGCCAGGCCTCGTCGGAGATGTTCTCAAACGCCATCGTCCGCGCCGTGCCGGCATTGTTGATGAGAACGTCGACCGGGCCGAGATCCCCGACGATCTTGTCATGTGCGCTTGCAATGTCCGACGCCTTCGAGACGTCGCAGACATAGTCGCGAACCGTCAACCCTTCCTTGCCGAGATCTTCCCGCGCCGCCTTGAGATCCTGCGCGCCGCGGGCGAGGATCGCCACCTTGGCGCCGGCGCCGGCAAATCGACGCGCAACCGCGATCCCGATCCCCTTGCTGCCGCCGGTGACCACGGCGACTCTGTCCTTCATCGTGACTTGCATGTTGTTCTCCCGAGCGCGGTCTTGCTGCCGCCGGCTGGCCGATGCGGATGATCGGCGGACAGTCCATCATGGGGGCCTGCGCCGGCATGATCAAGCCGCCGGCAGGCGAGGGCAGCTTCGCGCCGCACGCAATCGAACTCGGAGATGACGCTGTCGTGAACGGCGGAAATTCCATCCGGTTTCGACGGCGCCCTGGCAAGGATTTTTCCCGTTTGCCGCGGGCGGGAATGGCATCGTTGCTTTTTCTGCCGCGACCTTGTGGCGGCTGACGGCCTCGCCAAGATCAAGAGAACAACAATGGAGTCCAGGAGACCACCATGGGCCTGCAGCAAGCCAAACTCGAATCGCTTCCGTTCGTTACCGCCGAGCTGAACTATCTGGCGCCGACAGAAGGAAAGCCTCGTACCTACGCTTTCGATCCGCCGCCGGGCGAGCCCAAATCCACCGCGCTGCCCGAGCCGCACAATGTCCCGATCTTCGATGCACGCCTGATCGCCGCCAACCTCTCGCTGGACCGCGAGGGCTTTGCGCTGGTCCGCCATCCCACCATCGTCAAGAATTTCTACGACGATAAGGAAGTCCGGAACATCTACTATCCGGCCGTGGAAGCCTTCCTGAAGGCGACGCTGAAAGCGGACCGCGTTGTCATCTTCGATCACACCGTGCGCAAGCGCGTCGAGGGCGCCGCCGATATCAGGGGCGGAGGCCCGCGCCAGCCGGCCACCCGCGTTCACGTCGACCAGACGGACAGATCAGGCGCCAACCGCGTGCGCGAACATCTGCCGGATGAGGCGGAAGAACTGCTGAAGGGGCGCGTGCAGGTCGTCAATGTGTGGCGGCCGATCCGCGGTCCGCTGCGCGATGCACCGCTCGCAATGGCCGACGGCCAGACTGTCGAGCCGGGCGATCTCATCGCGTCCGACCTGATCTATCCGAACCGCAGCGGCGAGACCTATTCGGTCAAATACAACCCGAACCATCGCTGGTATTACATTCCGGAAATGCGGACCGACGAGGCGCTCCTCCTGAAGTGTTACGACTCCGCAACCGACGGTCGCACGCGGTTCGGGCCGCATACCGCCTTCATCGATCCGACCACGCCGGCCGATGCGCCGCCCCGCGAAAGCATCGAGTTGCGGACGCTGGTGTTCCACCGGAACTGACAAGCGGATTCGCGTTCCCGCGCCATTGATGCTACCTCGCCCCAGGAGAGTTTGGGGCGAGACGGCTTATGGACGGCAAGGCCGATAGCGCGGGCGGCAACTTCCGCGCACTGATTTTTGCGCTTCTGGCGCTGGCCTGCGGCCACATGCTGTCGACGCTGTTGCGGACCATTCCGGCCGTCAGCCTTGATGTGATGGCCGCCGACTTTCGCACCGCCCCGCAAAAGCTGGCGAGCCTCACCTCGGTCTATCATTTCGCCTTCGCGGCCTCGCAGATCCCGGTCGGCGCGGCAATGGACCGTTTTGGCGTCCGCCCGGTCTCGTTGAGCCTGCTCGCAGGAACGGTTGTCGGCGCGCTGGCCTCAGGGCTCGCCACCGGGACGGCGAGCTTTGTATTCGGCCAGCTCCTGCTCGGCGTCGCCACCTCGGGCATGCTGATGTGCCCGATGACGCTTGCTGCCAAGCAGATGTCGGCGGCGCGCTTCGGCCTGTGGTCCGGCATCATTCTCTCGATCGGCAATATCGGCATGCTGCTGTCGGCGAGCCCGCTCGCCTTCGTCGTCGAGCATTATGGCTGGCGCGCGGGTTTCTGGATCTCCGCCGGTTTCGGCGTCGCGGTGGCTCTTGCCGTGTTCCTCCTGGTCCCGAAGCAGCCGGCCGAGCATGGCGATCCATCCTCGCCACTGTCGCAGATGGCCGAAGTGCTGCGCATCGGCCTGTCCCGACCGCTGCGCGGCCTGATCGGGCTGGCGCTGGTGTCGCTTGCGGCCTCGCTGGTGCTGCGCGGATTGTGGGGCGGGCCGTGGCTGATGGAGGTCAAGTCGCTCGGCCGCATCGAGGCCGGCAACGTGCTCGGCCTGTTCACGCTGGCGCTGATCGTCGGCCCCGTGCTGATGGGGATCGTCGACCGCTCCATCGGCCATCGCCGCGAAGTGCTGGCCGCGACGCATTCGTTTGCCGCCTTGCTGCTCGCGCTGGCGGCGGCGGGCGCGCCGAACTATCCGCTGTCCGATCTCTTCGGGGTAAAGGCCGTGCCGGCGCAGATCGACGCCGTGCTGTTCGTCCTGATGGGTATCGCGATATCGACGCAGCCGCTGCTGTTCGGCATGACGCGGCAGTTGGCGGGCGCGCAGAACGCCGGCAAGGCGCTGTCGGCCATCAACCTCGCATTCTTCCTCGGCGCTGCCCTGATGCAGTCGACGACCGGCGTGGTGGCAACGATTTTCGGGCTTCCCGCCGTGCTGCTGTTCATGGCAGCAAGCCTGATCGTCGGGGTAACAGTCTTCATTGCCTATACAAGGCCATCGAAGTCCTAGATCGTACGCGCCTGCCTCCGGACCTCGTTGGCGATCGGCTTGAGGGATTCGGCTGCGGCCTGTCCCACCAGGCTGTAGCCCATCCCGTCATCGGCCCAGCTAAAGCCCGAGATGTTGCCTCCCGAATTCGGCGCCATCGGCGCGCTTTGTTCCGACGCCATTGGGCGTGCCAGCACGACGAGCCGCTGTCCGCGATCGTCGTCATACATGAACATCGCGGCCGGACCATGCGACGTCGCGATCAGGCGTCCGCCCATCAGGCGAAAGCCCGATCCCGTCAGGTCCGGCAGCTTCACCGGCTGGTTCAGGCGGTTCGACACCCACTGGACCAGTTGCGCGCTGTCGGCTGCCCGCATCTCGACCGGCTGCACCCGATCCGGTGCATAGACGTGATAGGTGTCAGCGGCTTCCTGGGCGAGTGCGGCAAGTCCGCCAGGCGACATCTGCAGGGTGCCCCGCATCACCCAACCGCCGACACCGCCGATGCTCAGCATCAGCATGGCTGCGACCGCCCACCAGACGGGCGAAGGCCGTCGCTGCCGCTTCTCGATGATCCGTGACAGATTGAGTTGCGGCGGCAGCGGCTCGTCCGCAATGGGCGCCAGTGCCTTGCGCAAGAGATCGCGCTGGTCCGTAAAGGCGACGGTGCGCCGGGCGACGTCGGGGTGGTCGGCCAGATAGACGCTGACTTCCGCCCGTCGCTCGGGTTCGAGAACGCCATCCACATAGGCGTGGAGATCGTCTTCCGTGATGGGACGATGGCTCATTTCATGCTCCGCAACTGCACCACGTTCCTCGTCGCGCCGTCCGCGGTCCCGTCGATTTCCTGCTGCAACCTTTCGCGCGCCCGCGACAGGCGCGACATGACGGTGCCGATGGGAATGCCGAGAACCTTGGCTGCTTCGGAATATGACAGGTCTTCCACCGCGACCAGGAGCAGCACGGCACGCTGGTCTGCCGGCAGCCGCGCAAGCTTGTCGAGGACATCCCGGTACATCAGTTTCTGTTCCTGCACGGCGTCCTGCCCGAAATCACCTTCATTGGCCTCGTCGATGGCGATGTGCGCGCCCCGGCTTGCGGAGCGGCGGAACTGGTTGACGGCAAGGTTGTGCAGGATCGTGAACAGCCAGGGGCGCGGATCGCCGTCGCGCCGTTGTCCCCAATTGCCGACGGCACGTTCCAGGCAGTCCTGCACCAGATCGTCGGCCGTGGCACGATTGCGGACCAGCGCCCGCGCATAGCGGCGCAGGGCCGGTATCACCGGCTCGACCGAGCGCAGCATGTCGGTCATGGCACCTGGACCTGCACGGCCTCTCCGAACTTCGAAGGCTCGCCCGGCGCGATCACCAGATATCGCCGCTCGGCCGCAGTCGAATTCTGGACGAGCTGCCGGATCGGCCCGACCGCATTGACAATGGCCGAACCTGCGGGGTTGGTCATGAAGGCGGCGAGTGGTTGCACCGACCCGGCTCCGTCGTTCCTGCTGGCCAGCGCCAGCACGTAGCGCTGCTTCGGCTGCAGGCCGGTCACCGACGCCTGCAACACCTGGATCAGGCCCTGGTCGAACAGCGAGACGCTGGTCGGCGGCTTTTCCGTCTTCGTTTCAGCCTTCGGCCCAAGAGAAAGGTGGGCGACCTGACCTGCGATGCCGAGGCTTTGCAGATTCTGGCGGTCGTCGGGATTGGGCGCAGCGTCAGGTACATAGACGATGGCCTGCGGCGCCTGTCCGACCGGAATGTTGGCCACCACCTTGTTGCTGGCGGTGTCGATTGCGGCCAGCGCATCGGCATTTTCGAGTCCGACATAGATGCGTGTGCCGTCGCCCGACGGCCAGAGGCCGTGTGGCAGGCTGCCGACCGGGATGGTCGCTACCTGCGAGAAATCATCGGTGCGAAATACCTTGACCTCGTTGGTGCCGCCGATCGTGATATAGGCGAACGATCCCTTCGGCGTGCGCGCGAAGTTGACGTGATTGGTGATCGGGCCGGTCTCGATCGTCCTGATCGGATTGAAGGGCGGCCTTGCATTGAACACCTGCGTCTTGCCGATGTCCTTGAGCGTGAACCAGACCTGTTCGCCGTCGGGCGTAGCGGCGATGTCCGGGCAGAACGGGCTTTCCTGCTTCACGCGCGCGACGATGGAATGGTCGGCGACCGACACCACGACCGTCTCCGGGTTGAAGGACGAGCAGATGTAGCCGTATTTGCCGTCGGGAGAGAAAATCTGCATGCCGGGTCCGGCCGGCACCTCGATGCGGGTCTTTTCGGCAAAATTCGCGGCGTCGATGACGCTGACATAATTCTCGCCGCGCACGGTGACCCAGACTTCCTTTCCGTCCGGCGTAAAGAACGCTTCGTGCGGCGAGCGCCCCAGATAGGTGACGTGCCTGACGGCGTTCGTCGCGGTGTCGATGAACGTCACCGAATTCGATCCGATCGACACGACGGCGAGTGTCCTATGGTCGGGCGAATAGCCCATGCCGTGGACCAGCACCTGTCCCTTGTAGAGGGGGCTGAAATTGCCGGGCTGCGGATCGCCCAGGCGGATGACGCCGAGCAGCTTGTTGTCGACGGGATCGGTAACGGACACCGTGTTCGAAAACTGTTCCGCCGCATAGACGCGGTCGCGATGGCTGATCGGAATGTCCGGGGAGGACGCGGCGGCGGGGGCCTGGCCGGCCCAGGCCGGAGCAGGCGGCACCAGCGCCGCCATGGAGGTCGCAACGATCGTGCAGGCCAGCAGGCCGCTTCGCAAAGCCGAATGGTTCATCTGTCGCTCCTATTTCTTCATGCCTGCTGGCATCGTCGTGTGATGATGGACCGCCGGCGCCTGACTGGATTGCGTGGGCGCAGGCGTGGAGGCCGGGGCCTGTTCGCCGATCGCAAGCTTCATCGCCGCGATCTCCTGCATCTGGCTGACGATGATTTCCTGCGCGATACGCCGGAGCTGCTCGTTCTGGCCGTAGCGCAGTTGCAGCACGGCCATGTCGATCGCCCCTTGATGGTGCGGCGCCATCATGGCGACGAAGTCGCGGTCGATGTCTCCGGTCGGCTTTGCCTCCATGGCGCTCATCATCCTGTTCATCGCGGCCTCGTTGTCGGCGAGGAACGCGCTTTCCTCCGGGGTCGCCGCATGTTGTGCCGGCGAATGAGCATCATGCGCGAACGCCGGCGGCAGTGCGGCGAGGGCGAAGAGCAGGCGCATGCCGAACAGCGCCGCACTCTGGCCGGGCTTGAGGAATTGCAGCATCGTCGCAGCACCTTTTCGGATTGGTTCCCATGATGAAAGCAGCTTGCATGGGTGGTGACGCGTCGCGACGCGTTCTATTCCGTCACCCGCGGCCATTTTGCCGGGATAGCAGACACGTAATCGTGAGCCGGTGCCTTGCGCCGTGCGGCATTCGCAGGTGGCGGCCGCGACAAAGCGATGGTTTGCGGGCAGAAATCCAGCGGCTATAAGGGTTTGTCCCATCATTTTCTGGAATGGCGCATGTACCCGGATCCGGACTCGGCCTCGCAAAAAATGTACGACCGCGCGCTGGCGAGCCTTCCCGGCGGCAACACCCGCACCACCGTCTTCATGAAGCCCTATCCGGTCTATGCGGCGCGCGGCGAGGGCTGCCGGGTCTGGGATCTCGACGGCAACGTCTATATCGACTGCATCAACAATTTCACCTCGGCGATCCACGGCCACGCCCATCCCGCGCTTATCAAGGCGGCGACCGCGCAGCTTGCGCTGGGATCGGCGTTCGGCCTGCCGACGGTTTCAGAGGTCGATCTCGCCGAACTGCTGGTGTTGCGGCTGCCCTCGGTCGATCAGGTCCGTTTCGCCAATTCCGGCACCGAAGCGGTGATGATGGCGCTGAAGGCGGCGCGCGCGCATACCGGACGGCCCAAGATCGCCAAGTGCGAGGGCGCCTATCACGGCTCCTATGACTACGCCGAGGTGAGCCTCGATCCGACGCCGGAAGCCTGGGGCCGCAACGCGCCGGTCTCGGTCGCCTATGCCAGGGGCACGCCGGAAAACGTGCTGGCCGATGTCGTCACCATTCCCTTCAACGACACCGAAGCCGCCGTCAGCCTGATCCGCGAGCACGGGCCGGAGCTTGCCTGCGTGCTGGTCGATCCCATGCCCAACCGCGCCGGGCTTGCGCCGGCCGATCAGGCCTATCTGGAGGCGCTCCGGAAAGTCACGCGCGAGGTCGGCGCGCTCCTGATCTTCGACGAAGTCATTACGTTCCGCCTCGGCTATCGCGGCGCGCAGGGGCTGTGGAATATCGAGCCTGACCTGACCACGCTCGGAAAGATCATCGGCGGCGGCTTTCCGGTCGGCGCGATCGGCGGCCGCCGGGATGTGATGGCGGTGTTTGACCCCAGGTCCGGAAAACCCGCGCTGCCGCATGGCGGCACGTTCTCCGCCAATCCGGTGACGATGCGCGCCGGCATCGCCGCGATGCAGTTGCTCGATGGCGCAGCCTTTGCGCGGCTCGACGCGATGGGCGAGGCGGTGCGCTCCGGCATCGATGCTGCCTTCAAACGCCACCGCGTGCCCGGCCGCACCGTCGGCCTCGGCTCGCTGCTGAAGATTCACTTTGCCGATCGCCCGATCCGCGACTACCGCTCGGCCTATCTGAGCGAGGAGGAGGCGCAGCGCCAGACCGTGTTCTCGCGCGCGCTGCTCAATCGCGGCGTGCTGGCCGCCGGCTACGGCCTGATGGCGTTGTCGACCCCGATGACGGATGCCGATATTAATGCCATCATCGAAGCCACGTCGGGCGCGCTCGAGGAAGTCGCGCGCACGCTCTGACACATCTTGCGAACCAACGAATAATAACGGCACCGAATGTCCGCCAGGATCGATCCCATCACACGTTCCGTCGTCCAGCACCGCCTCAGTTCGATCGTGAAGGAAATGGGCGAGGCGATGCTTCGCACCTCCTATTCGCAGATCCTCAATTCCAGCCGCGATTTCTCGCTGGCGATCTGCGACACCAGCGCGCGGCTGATCGCGCAGGCGGATCATCTGCCCGTCCATGTCGGCGCGCTGCCCTGGGCGACGATAGCGGTCGAGGAGCGCTTCAAGGACGTGAAGCAGGGTGACGTCATCCTGCTCAACGATCCCTATCACGGCGGCAGCCATTTGCCTGATGTGACGGTGTTCGTGCCGGTATTCGCCGACCGCAAGCGTCTGCTCTGGACCGTCGTGCGCGCGCATCAGAGCGATATCGGCGGCGGCACCCATGGCGCCTATAACCCCGCGGCCACCGAGATCTGGCAGGAGGGGCTGCGCATCCCGCCGATCAAGCTCTACGAAGCCGGCAGGCTGCGCGACGATCTGTTTGACCTGCTGGCGCTCAACGTCCGTAACCCCCGCGAATTCCGCGGCGACCTCGCGGCGATGCTCGGCGCGGCGCATCTTGGCGAACGGCGGCTGTCGCGGCTGTTCGCCGAATTCGGCGCCGCCGTGGTTGAAGCCGCCATGGAAGCGATACTCGACGCGACGGAGCAGCAGACCCGCGCGGTCGTCTCGACCTGGAAGGACGGCGTGTTCCACGGTGAGGCGTTCCTCGACGACGACGGTCACGGCCGAACTGATTTGCGCATCGCCGCAAAGGTCACCAAGAAGGGCAGCGATGTCGAGGTCGATCTCTCCGACTCCGATCCGCAGTCGACCAGCTTCGTGAACTCCTCGCACGCCAACATGCAGGCGGCGGTGGCGATGGCATTCGCCTATCTGATCGACGCCGGGATTCCGAAGAACACCGGCGCGCTGCGCCCGCTCAGGGTGGTCGCGAAGCAGGGCACGGTGGTGTGGGCCGATCCGGGCCGGCCGGTGACGCTGTGCACCAGCCATCCGTCCAATGAAATCGTCGAAGCGATCGTCAAGGCGCTGTCGGCGTCATGCCCGGAGCGCGCGATGGCGGGCTGGAGCCGGCGCTTCCGGATTGCAATCCAGGGCGAGGACCCGCGCAGCGGCAGGAATTTCATCTGGCACCTGTTCCAGGCGCGGCCCGGCGGCGGCGCATCGTCAGGCGGCGACGGCTGGTCCTCGATCGGCGAGTGGCATTCGGTCGGCGGGCTGAAGTTCGGCAGTCTCGAAGTCGCCGAGGTGCGCTTTCCCCTGCATTTCCGCCAGCACGAGTTTCGCCCGGGCTCCGGCGGCGATGGCCAGCATCGCGGCGGTCTCGGCGTGTCCCTCGATCTGGTGCTGGAGACGGAAAAGATCGCGAAGGGCAACACCGCCGGCGACGGCGCGCGCCATGGCCCCTGCGGCATGCTCGGCGGCAACGACGGCAAGCCGCATCATTATCGTCTGTTGTCCGAGGGGCGCGAGCCGCGCGTGCTTCGTACCAAGGAAGTCGGCATCGAGCTGCGTCCCGGCGACTGTCTCGAAATCCGCTCCTCCGGCGGTGGCGGATGGGGGCCGCCGGACAAGCGATCGGCGGAGGCGCGCCGGCGCGATCGTGAGCAGGGCCTGACTGACATCGCGACGGAGCGGATGTCCTCATGATGTTCAGGATAGGTGTTGACGTCGGCGGGACCTACACCGATCTCGTGGCGACGGACGAGGGCGGACGCACCATATTCGCGAAATCGCCGTCGACCCCGGCGGACCAGTCGCTCGGCGTGATGGCGGGGCTGGAAGAACTGGCGCGGCGGCTGAACGTCACGCGCGCGCAGATGCTCGCGGCGACCGATCGTCTGGTGCATGGCACAACGGTTGCGACCAATGCGCTGCTGGAGCGCAAGGGCGCGAAAGTCGCGCTGATCACGACCGAGGGCCATCGCGACGTCATCGAGATGCGCGAAGGCCTCAAGCCCGACCGCTACGACCTGCGCTCGCCACCGCCGGCGCCGCTGGTGCCGCGCGACCTGCGCTTCGGCGTCAAGGAGCGGCTTCGGGCGAGCGGCGAGGTTCTGATTCCGCTCGATGCAAAGTCGCTCGATGACGCGATTGCCGGGATCAAGAAGTCGGGCGCGACCTCGGTCGCGGTGTGCTTCCTGCATTCCTACCTCAATCCCGTCCATGAACTCGCCGCCGTCGCGCGGCTGCAGCAGGCATTGCCCGACATCAGCATCTCGCGCTCCAGCGACGTGCTGCCGCAGATCAAGGAATATGAGCGCGTCTCGACCACGATCGTGAACGCCTATGTCGAGCCGATCGTGCGGCGCTATCTGACCAACCTCGAGTCACGGCTGACCGAAGCCGGCTTCAAGGGCAGTCTGTTCGTCGTGCTGTCGCATGGCGGCATGGCGCCGGTGGAGGAAGCTTCGCGCCTTGCGGCGGGCACCGTGCTGTCGGGGCCGGCCGGCGGCATGTCCGGCGGCCGGCGCTGCGCTGACCTGGTCGGGATTCCCGATCTTGTACCGTTCGACATGGGCGGCACCTCGACCGACATCTCGCTGATCTCAGGCGGGCAGGCATCGCTCTCGGCTGACGGCATGCTGGCCGGCCAGCGCATCGCGCTGCGCAGCCTCGACATCGCGAGCATCGCCGCGGGCGGCGGCTCGATCGCCAGCGTCGATGCCAGCCGCACGCTGCGGGTGGGGCCGGAGAGCGCAGGCTCGGTGCCGGGGCCGGCCTGCTACGGCAATGGCGGAGAGGCCGCGACCGTGACCGATGCCAACGTGGTGCTTGGCTATCTCGATGCCGCGGCCTTCATGGGTGGCAAGCGTCCGCTCGACCGCGCGGCGTCGGAAGCCGCCGTCGATCGCATCGCCAAGTCGATGGAGCTGTCGCGGGTCGAGGCCGCGGCCGGCATCTATCGCATGATCAACCTCAACATGGCCGACGGCATCCGCCTGATGACCTTGCGCCGCGGCGTCGATCCCCGAAAGTTCGCGCTGCTCAGTTTCGGCGGCGCGGCCGGCCTGCACGCCGCCGAGGTCGCGCGCGAACTCGAGATCAAGCGCATCATCGTGCCGACGGTGGCCTCGGTGCTGTCGGCATGGGGCATGCTGACCAGTGACCTCCGCTACGAAGTCAGCCGCACGCACTACGGCGCCGGCGTGCGCATCTCAGCCGACGAAGTGCGCGAACTCTTCGCCGGGCTGGAACAGCAGGCCGCCGGCCGGCTGCGTTCATGGTTCAACGGCCCGGTCTCGATCGAGCGCTCCGCCGAAATGCGCTATGGCGAACAGATCTTTGAGATCGACGTCTCGCTCGACGGCCTCGACTGGAACGCGCCCGATCTGGTTGATCAGATCGAGGATCGTTTTCATATCAGGCACGAGGAACTCTACACCTACGCCTCGCGCGGCCAGGAAGTCGTGTTCGTCAACGCCCGCGTCGCCGCCGTCGGCGCAGTCGAGAGGCAGGACGAGGGCGCGCGCAAGGCCGCGTCATCCAGCGCTGCTTCTCCGCGCAGCAAGCGTCAGGCCTTCCTCGGCGGCTGGCGCGAAGTTCCGGTCTATGCCCTCGACGAACTGCAGCCCGGCCACACCCTGAGCGGACCCGCGATCATCGAAGCCGAGACCACGACGGTGCTGGTGGATACGGGGGACCGCGTGATCGTCAATCCGCTGGGCTGGCTGGACATCGCGCTGCGCTGATACGACCGAAACAATTGATTTCAACAGCCCCATTTTGCGCGCTATCATCGGCGCCGCTGGGCGGCGTCACAAGTTCCTGGTAGCTTGGCGTTCGAGGGCATGTTGATGCAAACAATAGCAAGAGCCGCAGCGGCGCTGTGGCTCGTCTTCGCATTGATAGCCGTTACCCCCGTTCCGCAGGCCCGCGCCGCCGGCGTGACCGACACCGAAATCCGCATCGGCAACATCATGCCGTACACCGGTCCGCTCGCCGCGTTCGCCTCGATCGGCAGGGCGGAGGCCGCCTATTTCGACATGATCAACCAGCGCGGCGGCATCAACGGTCGCAAGGTCAGGTTCATCTCGCGCGACGACAGCTCGAATCCGAAAACCGCGGTTGAGCACACCCGCGACCTCGTCGAGCAGGAGCGCGTACACGTGATGTTCGGCTCTTTCGGCACGCCGAGCAACCTGGCGACGCGAAGCTATCTCAACGAGCAGAACATCCCGCAGCTCTTTGTCGCCTCCGGCGACGAGGAGTGGGCGCATCCGAAGCGGTTTCCGTGGACGATGGGCTGGCAGCCGACATTCCGCTCCGAGGGCCGGATCTACGCCAACTACATCCAGGCCGCCTATCCGAGCCGGAAGATCGCGGTGCTCTGGCAGAACGACCAGTTCGGCCGCGATCTGTTCCGCGGCTTGCAGGAAGGCCTCGGCATCACCGCCAACATGATCGTGGCCGATATCGCCATCGATGCGGACATGTCGATCGATGCCCAGGTCGATATTCTCAAGAACTCCGGGGCCGAGGTGCTGGTGCTCAACTGCGCGCCGCCGATCTCGGCGCGTGCCATCCGCAGGGCGGCCGATCTGGGCTGGCATCCGGTGCTGGTGCTGGTCAATGCGGCGGCCTCGATCGCCAACGCGCTGCGGCCCGCGGGCTTGCAGAATTCCGTCGGCGTAATCTCGACCTCGTTCCTGAAGGACGCCAGCGACGCCACCTGGAAGGACGACGCTGGCATCAAGGAATGGCTCGCCTTCATGGACAGGTACTATCCCGACGGCGACAAGGACGACAGCAATGCCATCTTCGGCTACGCGGCAGCCGAAACGCTGGCGCAGGTGCTGACGCAATGCGGCGACGACCTGTCGCGCGAGAACATCATGCGTCAGGCCGCGTCGCTCCGAAACTACCACAGCACGGTGGCGCTCCCGACCATTGCGATCAACACCGGGCCGTCCGATTTCCATCCGATCAAGCAGATGCGGCTGGTGCAGTTCGACGGCAGCGCCTGGCAGCCGATCGGCGACGTGATCGAGAATGCGTTTCTGGGTGTGGCGGGCGATAAGTGAATGCGACAGAATTGTAGGGTGGGCAAAGCGAAGCGTGCCCACCATCAACTGCGCGAATGGATAGATGGTGGGCCCTACTTCTTCTGCCCGTAATTCAACAGCCCGCCCTGGCTCTTCGGCGGATGGGCGCGCAGGCCTTCCTCGTTGGGCTCGGTGCCCCAGCCGGGGCGGTCCGGCATCACCAGATGACCGTCGACGATGTCAGGAACATGCGTGAACAGTTCGTGGTCCCACGCCAGGCGATCGATGTCGGTTTCCATGATGCGCAAATTCGGCACGGCCGCGGAGAAGTGCGCGTTCTGCATGGTGCAGAGATGGCCGTAGAAATTATGCGGGGCGACGTTGACCTCGAAATGCTCGGCGGCAGCCGCGATCTTCATCGATTGCCACACCCCGTTCCAGGGCGTGTCGATGATCGCGACGTCCATCGCCTGCTGGTCGAAATAGGGCAGGAACTCGCGCAAGCCCAATAGCGTCTCGCAGGATGATATCGGGTGCGGGCTCTGGCGGCGGATATAGCCGAGCGCCTGCGGGTTGAAGGTGTCGATCTCCACCCAGAACATGTCCATGTCCTTGATGGCGCGCAGTATCTTCAAATAACCTTCGGTCTTGGCGTTGAAGTTGAGATCGAGCAGCAGGTCGACATCGGGTCCGGCGCCGTCGCGGATCGCCTCCAGGTGCATGCAGAGATTTCGCAGCACCTTGCGGTCGACATTGATCTCCGGCTCGAACGGCGAGCCGAAGCCGGGCCGCCAGCCCTGCGGCTTGCCGTCGGTGTAGACGAAGATGTTGGTCTTCATCGCCGTGAAGCCTTTTTCGCGCACCTCCTTGCCGATGGACGTCACACCGTCGAGATCGGTGATGGCGGGCTTGAACCAGTCGGGATGGTTGATGCGCCAGGTCGCGCAGTGCGACCAGTAGACGCGGATGCGGTCGCGGATCTTGCCGCCGAGCAACTCGTAGCAGGGCACGCCGAGCGCCTTGGCCTTGACGTCGAGCAGCGCGTTCTCGACGGCGCCGAGCGCCAGCGCCACCACGCCGCCGGCGGCCGGCCGCGTCGCGGAGAACAGTTCGGCGTAGATCCGCTCGTGCTGGAACGCATTCTTGCCGACCACGCGCGCCCCGAGCCGCTCGATCGCCGCGGTCACGCCGGGCGCGCCAAAGCCCTCGTCATACTCGCTCCAGCCGACGAGGCCGTCCTCGGTCATGATCTTGACGAAGTGGTAATTCCGCCAGCCGGCGTCGCATGCGAGCGTTTCGACGCTTCTTATCTGGGTGGCCTTTTTCATGATTTTTCCTGCCCCGGGCTTGTTGTTGTGATTGGCCGATAACAACAACGGTTTGCGCGAAGCGTCAATGACGGGTGGCCCGGTGATTTCCCGTTTCGCGGAACAAAATTCCGCTTGCATCGGAATTCCTGCAAGGCTGTCATGTTCGCCAACAAGAATCTGAATCGACAGCGGTTTTCGCTCGCGAATTCGGGCCGTGAACGCTAGGGGCCAACGGAACGTCCATGTCTTTCCACAAACTGCTGATTGCCAACCGCGGCGAGATCGCCATCCGCATCGCCCGCGCGGCGGGTGACGCCGGGCTCGCCGCTGTCGCGATTCACTCCGCCGACGACGCCCAGTCGCTGCATGTCCGCGCCGCCGATGCGGCCTGCGAAATCCCCGGCCGTGGCGCGCGGGCCTATCTCGATATCGAGGCGGTGATTGCGGCGGCCAAGGCGACCGGATGCGACGCCATTCATCCCGGCTACGGCTTCCTCAGCGAGAACGCCGCGCTCGCCCGGCGCTGCATCGAGGAGAGCATCGTCTTCGTCGGGCCCTCGCCGGAAGCGCTCGACCTGTTCGGCGACAAGGCGCAGGCCAAGGCGCTGGCAAAAGAGTGCGGTGTCCCGGTCATCGAGGGCACCAGCGGCCCGACCAGCCTGGAGGAGGCGAGGGCCTTCCTCGAAGCGCAGGGCGAGCGCGGCGCCATCATGATCAAGGCGATCGCCGGCGGCGGCGGCCGCGGCATGCGGATCGTCGACGATCCCTCGCGGCTGGAGGAGGCCTATGCGCGCTGCCAGTCCGAGGCGATGGCCGCCTTCGGCAGCGACGGCGTCTATGTCGAGCGGCTGATCCGCAACGCCCGCCACATCGAGGTGCAGATCATCTGCGACCATCACGGCGCGATCAGCCATCTCTGGGAGCGCGAATGCACCATCCAGCGCCGCAACCAGAAGCTCATCGAGGTCGCGCCGAGCCCGTCCCTGAGCGACGCGTTGCGCGCCCGCATCATCGAAGCCGCCAAGGAACTCGCCGCCGCCGCCGACTACGACAATCTCGGCACCTTCGAGTTCCTGGTCGATAACGACGCCCGCACCAGCGACAAGGCCTTTGCCTTCATCGAGGCCAATCCGCGCCTGCAGGTCGAGCATACCGTCACCGAGCAGGTGCTCGGCGTCGACCTCGTGCAGTCGCAGCTTGCGGTCGCCGCCGGCGCGACGCTTGGCTCGCTCGGCCTCGCGCAGGGCTACATCCCGCGGCCGCGCGGCTTTGCGATGCAGCTCCGCGTCAACATGGAGGTGATGGACGAGACAGGCGCGACCAGGCCGACCGGCGGAACGCTTGAGATGTTCGACCTGCCGTCCGGCCCCGGCGTCCGCGTCGATACGTTCGGCTATTCGGGGTACCGCACCAGCGCCGCCTTCGACTCGCTGCTGGCCAAGGTGATCGTGCATTCGCCCGGCGGCAACTGGACCGATATCGTGCACAAGGCCTCGCGCACGCTGCGCGAGTTCCGCATCGGCGGCGTCGCCACCAACCTGCCGTTCCTCGCCGCGATCCTGGCGCATCCCGATTTCATCGAGAACCGCCTCTCGACCGGCTTCATCGATCGCCACGCCGCCGGCCTCGTCGGCGAAGCCATGCGCGCGGCGGAGGAGGAAGCAGAGACGGCGCTGGTCGAATCCGGCAGTGCAGCCGACGACGAGACGCTCGCGGCCGCGGTTGCGGCATCGGCGACCGGCCCGGCAGGTTCGGTAGCCGTGCCGGCGCCGCTGCAAGGCACGATCGTTGCCGTTGACGTCAGGGAAGGCGACCTCGTTCGTCCCGGCCAGCAGATCGCCGTCCTTGAGTCCATGAAGATGGAGCATCTGGTCACGGCGCCGCATGGCGGCCGCGTGACCGACATCGCAGCCGCCCCCGGCGTGACGCTGATGCAGGACGAGGCGATCCTCTATCTCGAGCCGGCCGAGATCGACGCCCATGACGTGACTGAAGAGGAAGATGTCGACCTCGATCACATCCGCGCCGATCTGGCCGAACTGATCGAGCGCCACGCCATCACGCTGGATGAAAGCCGGCCCGCCTCGGTGGAGCGCCGCCGCAAGACCAACCAGCGCACGGCGCGCGAGAACGTTGCCCATCTCGTCGATGACGGCTCCTTCGTCGAATATGGCTCGCTCGCCATCGCCGCCCAGCGCCGCCGCCGCAAGGTCGACGACCTCATCCGCAACACCCCGGCCGACGGGCTGATCTCCGGTGTCGCGACCGTAAACGCGGACAAGTTCGGCGCGGATGCCGCCCGCTGCATGGTGATCTCCTACGACTACACCGTGCTGGCCGGAACCCAGGGCCACATGAACCACAAGAAGATCGACCGCATGCTCAGCCTGACCGAGCAATGGCGGTTGCCGCTGGTGTTCTATGCCGAGGGCGGCGGCGGCCGTCCCGGCGATACCGACCGGCTCGGCATGACCGGCCTCGACGGCCCGTCCTTTGTGCAATTTGCCAGGCTGTCCGGGCTGGTACCGGTGGTCGGAATCGTCTCCGGCTATTGCTTCGCCGGCAACGCCGCGATGCTCGGCTGTTGCGACGTCATCATCGCCACCAAAAATGCGTCGATCGGCATGGGCGGCCCCGCGATGATCGAAGGCGGCGGCCTCGGCGTCTATCACCCGGCCGAAGTCGGCCCGGTGTCGTTCCAGTCGCCGAACGGCGTGATCGACATCCTGGTCGAGGACGAGGCCGAAGCGACCGTCGTCGCGCAGAAATATCTGTCCTATTTCCAGGGCGCGGTTGCCGACTGGAAGGCGCCGGACCAGCGCCTGCTGCGGCGGGCGATCCCGGAAAACCGCCTGCGGGTCTACGATATCCGCAACGTCATCGATCTCCTCGCCGATGAGGGCTCGGTGCTGGAAATCCGCCGGGATTTCGGCGTCGGCATGATCACCGCCTTCATCCGCATCGAGGGCAAACCGTTCGGCCTGATCGCCAACAACCCAAAGCATCTCGGCGGCGCGATCGACGCGCCCGCGGGCGACAAGGCCGCGCGCTTCATGCAGCTCTGCGATGCCTTCGACATTCCGATCGTGTCGCTGTGCGACACGCCGGGCTTCATGGTCGGCCCCGAGGCGGAAAGGACCGCGATCGTGCGTCACGTCGCGCGGATGTTCGTGACCGGCGCGAGCCTCACCGTGCCGCTGTTCGGCATCGTCCTGCGCAAGGGCTACGGGCTCGGCGCGCAGTCGATGATCGGCGGCGGTTTCCATGCCTCCTTCTTCACGGTGGCCTGGCCGACCGGCGAGTTCGGCGGCATGGGCCTCGAAGGCTATGTGCGCCTCGGCTTCCGGAAAGAGATGGAAGCGATCGAGGACCCGGTCGAGCGCGAGAACTACTATAAGGCCAAGGTCGCCGAACTCTACGCCAACGGCAAGGCGGTCTCGATCGCCTCCGTGCTCGAGATCGACGAGGTGATCGATCCGGCCGACACGCGGCACTGGATCATGTCGGGCCTCCGCTCGGTGCCGAAGCCGCCGGCGCGCACGACGAGAAAGCGGCCGTGCATCGATGCGTGGTAGTACCCTCGGGTAAAATGTATCGTGAGACTGCGAAATTCAGACTCAGTTGTCGTCACCCGCCTTGTGCGCAATTGCGCACTGGGGCGGGTGACCCAGTATTCCAGGGACGCCATTGATTGAGCCGAGAGGCCGCGGCGTACTGGATCCTCCGCATGCGCGGAGGATGACAGCAATGTGTGCGGCGCGATCTCCAGTCGCCGGCTGCGGATGACTCTAGCTCAGCCGCAACTCCGCATACCCCTTCGCCGCGACATCGTCGCATCTGGCGCGGTACGCGGGGGCGCTGCCGCTGTAGCGGGCGACGATGCGGGTCTGTTTGCCCTCGACGTTGGAATTGATGCCGGTCATCCAGGAATCGACCTCGTTGGACAGCATCCCCTCGCCAAGCTCCCTGACGTGGTCGGTCCAGGATTTCACGCCGTCCGGCGTTGCCTCCAGCCGCGTCAGTCCCTTTTCGATCGCGAACTCGATCAGCCCGGTGACCCAGTCGACGCTGTATTCGATGCTGCGCGGAATGTTGCCGAGCGCGGTGTGCGGGCCCATCAGCATCAGCATGTTCGGAAATTCATGTACCATGATGCCGAGATAGGTCTCCGGGCCGCGTTTCCATTTGTCCTTCAGCCGCGTGCCGCCGACCCCGCGAAAATCGATCTTGTCGAAACTGCCGGTGATGGCATCAAAGCCGGTCGCGTAGATGATGATGTCGAATTCGTATTCCCGATCGCTGGTCTTGATGCCCTTTGGCGTGATCCGCTCGATCGGCGTCTCCTTGATGTCGACCAGCTCGACATTGTCCTGGTTGTAGACCTCGTAATAGAGGGTTTCGAGCGGCAGGCGCCGGGTGCCGAAGCCGTGATTCCTGGGGATCAGCTTCTCGGCGACCGTCTGATCCTTCACGCGCTGACGGATCTTGCGCGCGACAAAGTCGGAGATCGTGGCGTTCGCCTTGCGGTCGATCAGGATGTCGTTGAAATTGCCGATCCAGATGCCGAAGCCGCGCTCGCCGTAGAGCCGTTCGTAGTTCGCCTCGCGCTCCTCGTCGGAAACCTCGAACGCACCGCGCGGGTCGGTGGTATGAATGAAGCAGGCAAAGGTCTCGCGGCAGCGCGCGAACATCTCGGGATAGCCGGCCTTGATCTTCGCCTGCGTCTCCGCGTCGATCTTGCCGTTATGCAGCGGCGCGGCCCAGTTGGCCGTGCGCTGAAACACCGTGAGATGGCCGACCTGGCCGGCGATGGTCTGGATGGTCTGGATGCCGGTCGCGCCGGTGCCGATCACGGCGACGCGCTTGCCCGCGAAATCCACCGGCTCCTTCGGCCAGCGCGCGGTGTGAAACGACGCGCCCTTGAAATCGTCGCGGCCGGCGATGTTCGGCAGCGTCGGCGTCGAAAGCGGTCCGATCGCGGTGATCAGGAAACGCGAATTGACGCGGCTGCCGTCCTCCAGCGTGATGGTCCAGCTTCTGGAGTCCTCATCGTAAACCGCCGTCGTCACGCGGCTGCGAAACTGGATATCGCGGCGCAGGCCGAACTTGTCGGCGACATAGTTGATGTAGCGCAGCGTTTCCGGCTGGCCGGCAAAGTGCTCGGACCACTCCCATTCCTGCAGCAGCTCCTTCGAGAACGAATAGCCGTAGGAATAACTCTCGGAATCGAAGCGCGCGCCGGGATAGCGGTTCCAGTACCAGGTGCCGCCGACGTCGGTGCCGGCTTCGAACACGCGCACCTTCAGGCCCTGTTCGCGCAAACGATACAGTTGGTACAGGCCGGACAGGCCCGCACCGATGATAATGGCGTCAAAGTCCGGAATCGGCGTCGCCTCCATGTTCGTGGTTGGGGTCGAGCCTATCCGCTCCGATGCCGGCGGACAAACCCCGTATCGGCGCGTGGCAGGGTTGCAGCTTTGCCGCCGGCCTGTCGGCTTTACTCGCAGCCGCATCTGCCCCTATCGTCAGGGCTCGGATCGCGCGGCAAGCGGCGACGGCACAAGGGGAGGGAAGCGATGGCCCAGGCGGCTCGGCGCGAGCTGGCTTCGATCGACGTCAGCGATCCCCACCTTTATCAGGACGACACCTGGCGGCCGCTGTTCGAGCAACTGCGCCGCGACGACCCCGTGCATTATTGCGAGGCCTCGCCGTTCGGCCCGTACTGGTCGGTGACGCGCTACGACGACATTTTTGCGGTCGAACTCGACCACGGGACCTACTCGTCGAGTTCCGAACTCGGCGGTATTCAGGTGGCCGACCAGCCCAAGGGGCAGGAGCGCGTCAGCTTCATCCGCATGGACCCGCCCGGCCACACCGCGCAGCGGCGAACTGTCGCGCCGATGGTGGCGCCGTCCAACCTAGCCAATTTCGAATCCGTGATCCGCAAGCGCACCTGCGACGTGCTGGACGCATTGCCGCGCAACGAGACCTTCGACTGGGTCGAGCGGGTCTCGACCGATCTCACCAACATGATGCTGGCGACGCTGTTCGATTTCCCCTGGGAGGATCGGGCGAAGCTGACCTGGTGGTCCGATGTCGCCATCGCCAATGTCGATTCGCCCGATGCTGTCGTGCATTCGGAGGACGAGCGTTTCGAAGAGATGATGAAGATGGGCGAATATTTCCGCAAATTGTGGAATGAGCGCGTCGATGCGCGTCCTACCTTCGACCTCATTTCGATGCTCGCGCATTCGGACGCCACGCGCAATCTGCAGAACCGGGAATTCATCGGCACCATCGGGCTTCTGATCGTCGGCGGCAACGACACCACCCGCAATTCCATGAGCGGCGGGCTGATGGCGCTTTGCGAAAATCCCGAACAGTTCGAGCTGGTCCGCGCGCGGCGCGAACTGGTCCCGAACCTGGTTTCCGAGATCATCCGTTACCAGACGCCGGTGCTGCACATGCGCCGCACCGCGCGCCATGACACCGAACTCGCCGGCCGCCGCATCGCAGCAGGCGACAAGGTCGTGATGTGGTACATCTCCGGCAACCGCGACGAGAGCAAGATCGACCGCGCCGATGAGTTCGTCATCGACCGCGCCAAGCCCCGGCAGCATCTCGCCTTCGGCGCCGGCGTCCACCGCTGTGTCGGCGACCGCCTTGCCGAACAGCAAATCCGCATCCTCTGGGAGGAAATATTGAACCGCGACCTTCGCTTCGAGATCACGAGCCCGCCACAGCGGCTCTATTCGAATTTCATCCGCGGTATTCGTACCCTTCCAGTGAGGATTGTTAGCTGATGTATCTCCGTCATTGCGAGCGCAGCGAAGCAATCCACCTGCACGGCTTGCAGAGGCATGGATTGCTTCGTCGCTGCGCTCCTCGCAATGACGGTAGAGAGATCCGGGACACGCCGATGAAGCAACCTTGTGTTTACATTGTAGCGAGCCGGCGTCACGGCACGATATACACCGGTGTCACATCCAATCTTCCGAAACGCGCTTTCGAGCATCGAGAAGGATTGGTTAGCGGCTTCTCAAGAAAGTATGGATGCAAGATGCTGGTGTGGTACGAGCTGCACGAAACAATGATCGAAGCAATAACACGCGAGAAGCAGATCAAAGCGGGGAGCCGGGCCAAGAAGCTGGCCTTGATCGAAGCGCTGAATCCAGAGTGGAATGACCTCTACGAGTCATTGATGTGATTTTACCCCGAACCCTATCCCCGTCATTGCGAGCGAAGCGAAGCAATCCATCTCACGGCTTGTGGAGGCATGGATTGCTTCGCTGCGCTCGCAATGACGAACGAAAGAGCTGACCAATAATGAAAAAACTTGATCCCGTTGACGTCCTGATCATCGGCGCCGGTGCATCCGGCGCGGCGGTGGCGTGGAGCCTGGCCGAAACCAAAATGCATATCGTCTGCCTCGACCAAGGCGGCTGGATGAAGCCGTCGGAATATCCGAGCACCGGGCGCGACTGGGAGGCGAAGTTTTACGGCGAGTGGTCGACCAGCCCGAATGTCCGCGGCCGCCCCGAGGATTATCCGATCAACGACGACAACTCGCCGATCAAGGTGGTGAATTTCAACGCCGTCGGCGGTTCGACGGTGATGTACACCGCGCACTGGCCGCGGCTGCATCCTTCCGACTTCAAGGTGAAGACGCTCGACGGCGTCGCCGACGACTGGCCGATCGAATACGATGCGCTGACGCCGTTCTTCGAGGAGAACGACCGGATCATGGGCGTATCCGGCATGTCGGGCGACCCGCTGTCGCCGCAGACCAAGCCGCCGATGCCGGCGCAGCCGCTTGGACTCTCCGGCCCGCTGATCGGCAAGGCCATGAACAAGCTCGGCTGGCACTGGTGGCCGTCAGACACCACGGTCGCGACGACGGATTACGAGGGCAGGGCGCGCTGCATCAATCTCGGCCATTGCACGCCGGCCTGCGCGCAGGGCGCAAAAGCCTCGACCGATATCACCTACTGGCCGCAGGCGATCCGCGCCGGCGTCGAGGTCAGGACCCACTGCCGGGTGCGCGAGATCCTGACCAACGAACACGGCATGGCGTCTGGCGTCGTCTATTACGATCAGGATGGCGTCGAGCAATTCCAGCCGGCGGAAGTCGTGATCGTCGCCTGCAACGGCGTCGGCACGCCGCGGCTGTTGCTGAACTCGGTCTCCAGCCGTTTCCCGAACGGGCTCGCCAATTCATCCGGCCTGGTCGGCAAGAACCTGATGTTTCATCCCTATGCGCAGATCTACGGCTTCGTGAAGGAGCCGACGGATAGTAACCGCGCGCCGCCGACCTGCCTCTGGAGCAAGGAGTTCTACGACACCGACCTGTCGCGCGGCTTCGTCCGCGGCTACGGCATCCAGTTCGGCCGCGGCGCCGGCCCGGTGTTCGAAGCCGTCGCCAGCGAACAGAAGGGCATCCTGCCGTGGGGCGAGGATCATCACCGTGTGTTCCGCAGGCTGAACGGCCATCGCCTCGCAGTGTCGGCGATCTGCGAGGATCTGCCCGAGGAGCACAACCGCGTCACGCTGGATCCCGTGCTGAAGGACAGCCACGGCATTCCCGCACCGAAGATCGACTACACGATCAGCGCAAACAGCCGAAAGATGATGGACCACGGGCTGGCGCGCGGCCGTGAGATTCTCGAAGCCGCCGGCGCGACCGACATCTGCATCAACGACCCGATACCCTGGGGCGGCTGGCACCTGCTCGGCACCGCGCGGATGGGCACCGATCCGGCGCGCTCCGTGGTCAACGAATGGGGCCGCTCGCACGATGTGAAGAACCTCTTCATCGTCGACGGCAGCGTGTTCGTCACCTCCGGCGGCGTCAACCCGACCTCGACCATCCAGGCGCTCGCGCTCTACATCGCCGACCAGATGAAGCAACGCCTTGCCAACCTCTTCGACTGAGACCGTCATGTCCGCAAGCAATGAACTGACTTCAGCCCAACGCAACGATCTCCGCTCCGTCGCCGCGATGATCGTCCCCGCCAGCGATGAATACAAGGTGCCCGGCGCCGACGACCCCATGATCCAGGCCGACATGCTGGCGACGATGGGGCGAGATACCATGCTGGTGCGCGCCGCGCTGGATCATCTCGCGCGTCTCGCCGGCAAGCCGCTGGCGGAACTCGACGCCGCCGGCCGCGAGAGGGTGGAGAAGGAATTCCGCGCCAACGGCGGTGCTCCCGCCGCAACGCTCGTCCGCGTCGTCCTGCAATGCTACTACCGCGACGACCGCGTGCTGCGCTCGCTCGGGCTCGAGCTGCGCGCGCCGTTCCCGAAAGGCTACACGCTGGAGCAGGGCGACTGGTCGCTGCTCGATCCCGTCAAGGGGCGCGGCGGCCATCTCAGGCGGGCGCCGTAGCAAGCCAGCCCTGCGCCGGATGCGTTGCCACCTTGCGCAGGCGGTTTCCGGCCACCATCTGAGGAAGCCGAAGGAATCTCGCCATGCTGGATTTTACCTCAGATATCGCCGATGACGCCCTGTCATCGCGAACGGTCGAGCCTGCCCCGGATGATCGGGTCCTGCTCGATGCCTATTCCAATGCCGTGATCGACGTGACCGAGCGCGTCGGCCCTGCTGTCGTGCGCGTTGAAACCGGGCCGAAAGTGCGGAGCGCGCGCGAGCGCGGCGGGCTTGGCTCGGGCATCGTGATCTCGCCGGACGGTCTCGTGCTGACCAACAGCCATGTGGTCGGCTCAGCGAAGGAGATAAGGCTCCGCGACACCGAGGGCTTTATCACCGACGCGCATGTGCTCGGCGTCGATCCCGACACCGATCTGGCGCTGCTGCGGGCCGATGGCGCGCGCGATCTGCGCTATGCCTCGCTCGGCAATTCCAAGAGCCTGCGCCGCGGCCAGCTCGTGGTCGCGATCGGTAATCCGCTCGGCTTCGAATCGACTGTCACCGCCGGCGTGGTGTCGGCGCTCGGCCGCTCGATCCGCTCGGTGAGCGGACGCACCATCGAGGACGTGATCCAGACCGATGCCGCGCTCAATCCCGGCAATTCCGGCGGGCCGCTGGTGTCGTCGGCGGCGGAGGTGATCGGCATCAACACCGCGATCATCAGCGGCGCGCAGGGCATCTGCTTTGCGGTCGCCAGCAACACCGCGCAGTTCGTGCTGTCGGAAATCATCCGCCACGGCTATGTCCGCCGCGCCCATATCGGCGTCGCCGGCCAGACCGCGCCGATCCCGCGACGCCACGCGGTGGTCGCCGGCGTCGACAACACGATGGGCGCGCTGCTGGCGCAGATCGAGCCGGATAGCCCGGCCGCGAAGGCCGGCCTGTTGCCGGGCGATGTCGTGATCAGGCTCGACGGCGTCGACATCAACGGCGTCGACGACCTGATCCGCGCCCTCGACCGCGACCGCATCGGCCGCACGCTGGCGATGGACGTGCTGCGGATGGGAAGGCTGCGCGGGATCGACATCCATCCGGTGGAGCGGAAGCCTGCGGGGCGGCAATGACTATTGTTGCAGCGCCGCCAGCAACTCGTCCGGTGCTTCGGACATGATCATGTGGCCGGCGCCCGGCACGATGATCGTGCGTGAATTCGGCGTCGCCGCGGCCAGAGTCCTGCCGGCCTTCGCTGGTGTCATCATGTCGCGCTCGCCGAGGATGAAGGTCGCGGGCACTCTTACCTGCGCTGCGGCCGCGAGCGCATTCCGATAGCTGTTGCAGGCGTTGAGATCGTTGTAGAGCACGCCCGGTCGCATCTGCTGCAGCACCCGCTGCGCGCCCTGATGCATCCACAGTCCCGGCGCGAGACTGCCGCCGAGTTCGGCCTTGAAGCCGAGGCCCCAGATCGAGACCATGTCGATGGCGTCGATGCTGTTGGCTTCGGCGGCCTTGAGCAGATCGGGGCCGACCGTCATCGTCGCGGCGGTACCGATCAGGCTGAGGCCGGAGACCCTGTCGGGATGCCGCGCGGAAGTCTCCAGCGCGATCAGCGATCCCATCGAATGCCCGACCAGCTTCGCTTTCGGCGCGCGCGCGGCGTCGAGCAGCGCGGCGGTCCAGTCCGCCATGTCGGCAATGGTCGGCAGCGGCTTGCCTCCGGAGCGGCCGTGTCCCGGCAGGTCGGGCGCCAGCACGGAATGGCCGTGATGGGCGAACCAGCGGCTGTGCAGCGCCCAGGTCGAATGATCGAAGCCGGCGCCATGCAGCATCACGACCGCGGGCAGCGACGGATCGAATGGCCGGCCGCCGGTGGCAACGAAGGTATCAACGCCGTTGACGGAAAGCTGCATGGATCAAACCTTCTGCGATGCGCGGAGCGCCTGGCCGAGATCGTCGATGATATCGGACACGGTTTCGATGCCGACCGAGAGCCGAACCAGTTCCTCGCCGATGCCGGCGGCCTTGAGTTGGTCCGCGTCCATCTGCTGGTGCGTGGTGCTGGCGGGGTGGATCACCAGCGTCTTGGCGTCGCCGACATTGGCGAGGTGGCTGATCATCCGAAGCGACTCGATGAATTTCTTGCCAGCCGCGCGGCCGCCCTTGATGCCGAAAGAGACGATCGATCCGGCACCGCGCGGCAGCAGCCGTTTCGCGAGCACATGGTCGGGATGATTTTCCAGCGCCGGATGCAGCACCCAGCCGACCGCCTTGTTCGCCGTCAGCGCTTCCAGCACCGCGATCGTGTTGCTCATGTGGCGCTCCATGCGCACGCCCAGCGTCTCGACGCCCTGCAGCAGCTGGAACGCATTGGTGGGCGAGAGGCAGGCGCCGAAGTCGCGCAGACCTTCGGTGCGGGCGCGCATGATGAAGGCGGCCTGGCCGAACTGCTCGTCGAAGACGATGCCGTGATAGCCGGCATAGGGCTCGGTAAGCTGCGGGAATTTGCCCGAGGCGTGCCAGTCGAACCGGCCGCCATCGACGATGACGCCGCCGATCGCAATGCCATGGCCGCCGATCCATTTGGTCGCCGAGTTCATCACGAGATCGGCGCCGAACTCGATCGGCCGGCTGAGGAACGGCGTCGCAAAGGTGTTGTCGATCAGGAGCGGGATCTTCGCGTCATGCGCGATCCGGGCAACGGCGGGAATGTCGAGGACCTCAAGCCCGGGATTGCCGATGGTCTCGCCGATCACGAGCCGCGTGTTCGGCCTGATCGCGGTGCGGAATTCGTCGAGCGCGCGCGGCTTGACGAAGGTCGTCGTGATGCCGAAGCGCGGCAGGGTGTGCGCCAGCAGGTTGATGGTGCCGCCGTAGAGCGAGGCGGAGGCGACGATGTGGTCGCCGGCATTGAGGATGGTCGCGATGGCGAGATGCAGCGCGGCCATGCCGCTCGCCGTGCAGATCGCGCCGACGCCGGCTTCGAGCGCCGCCAGCCGCTCCTCGAGCACGGCGGTCGTCGGGTTGGAGATGCGGGTGTAGATGTGGCCGGCGCGCTCCAAATTGAACAGCGCCGCGGCGTGATCGGAATCCTGAAAGACGTAGGAGGTGGTCTGGTAGATCGGAACCGCGCGGGCGCCGGTTGCGGGATCCGGGCGCTGGCCGGCATGCAGGCTCAGCGTTTCGAAGGCAGGCGGCTTGGGTGCGGGCATGCGGGACTCGTCAGGTCAAGTTGTGGAAGGAATTCGATGGCTCAGACGTGCACGGGGGTGCGGACCCGGCCGGCATCCCCGAACACGCGCAGATAGCGTTCGACCTCGGACGGGCTGCCGGTCGCCTTCTCGGGATTATCCGACAGCTTGACCGCCGGCCGTCCATCGACCGACGTTACCTTGCAGACCAGCGAGATCGGATCGAGGTCGGCGGAACCGTCAGGCGCGCAGCCGACGAAATCATTGGTGAGGTTGGTGCCCCAGCCGAAGGAGATGCGGACGCGCCCGGAGAAGTGACGGTAGGTCTCCTCGATCGAGTCGACATCCATGCCGTCGGAGAACACCAGCAGTTTTTCCTTGGGATCGCGGCCCTTCTGCTTCCACCACTTGATGATCTCCTCGCCCGCCGTGATCGGCGGCGCGCTGTCGGGGCGAAAGCCGG
>OEIU01000306.1_pt1 | contig 49217 bp, 46 predicted proteins | sample 1539221 | NCBI WGS metagenome assembly OEIU01 (sample SAMN03792071, study PRJEB22550) | activated sludge metagenome | feature: wastewater treatment plant; material: activated sludge; isolation source: Wastewater treatment plant of a petroleum refinery complex | place: Argentina: Zarate | collected... | reverse complement strand
ACCTGCCCGACCAACGCGATCACCTGTACGCGGCCGTGCATGCGGCGCCGAAGAAACTGCCGGCCAAGGTGGACTTGCGCAAGACCTGTTCGGCCATCGAGGACCAGGGCCAGCTCGGCAGTTGCACGGCCAACGCGCTGATCGGCGCGCTGGAGTTTCTCGAACGCAAGCAGAAGCAGCCGGTGGCGAACCTGTCGCGCCTGTTCGTCTACTACAACGAGCGCGTTATCGAGCATTCGGTCAAGCATGATGCAGGGGCGACGCGCTACTTCAACCTCACCGACGGCGTGACCAGCGCGTTGGAATGGCATGCAGGCGACGCCATTCAATCTTTGCCTTCCAATTCGTTGTATGCGATCTTGCGGCCATGCGACTGAGCGATCAACAAGTCCAGATCATTCGCGCGCTGGTTCGTGAGGGGCTCGGCAGCGAGGCGCGTGTGTGCGTGTTTGGTTCGCGTGTGGATGAAACCGCCACAGGCGGCGACATCGACCTGCTGATCGAACTACCCGAAAAAGCCGCGCTGGCCCGCGAGATCGCCTTGTCCGCCAGGCTGGAGCAGCAACTCGGCCGACCTGTTGACGTGCTCACCACATGGCCCGGCCAACGCGAGCGGCCGATCGTCGAGATTGCGCGCCTGACGGGTGTTCCGCTGTGACCGGCATGCTGGCCCAACAGCAGCGCCTGTTGCAGGAGAAATTGCAGGTGCTCGAACGCCTGCAGAGCGGCCTCGCATGGTCCCTGGAGCGGCTCCCGGAACTGGACAGTGACGCCATTTACAATCCGGCCGTCTCCGAACGTGTCGCCGCCATCGTGGACCGCTTCTGCAAGCTGCAGGACCAGATGGCAGGAACGCTTGCCCACGCCCACTCCATGCTCGGCGAAAAGCGGCGCAGCTTTCATGACGTGGTGGCGTGGACCGTGACCGAACGCATCCTGCGCGACGAGAATACTTGGCTGGAACTGCGCAGCCTGCGCAACCGGCTCACCCACGATTACGATCTCGCGAACGACGAACTGCCCGAACTCATCGCACTGATTAGGAAGGGCGCCACCCCCCTCGCCGCCGCTGCCACATCTCTCAAGCGCCTGTGCGTGCAGCGCGGGTTGCTGCTGTCGACATGAGCAACTTGCGGTAACCCGGAGACCGCTCCGAATAACCATTCCCGAACCATTTCGTGGATTGTAGCCATGCCCACCCGCAACTCCGCCACCACCACCATCCGCAATCCCGCCTGGTACGGCTGGATTCCCGACCTGCCCGACCAACGCGATCACCTGTACGCGGCCGTGCATGCGGCGCCGAAGAAGCTGCCGGCCAAGGTGGACTTGCGCAAGGGTTGTTCGGCAGTCGAGGACCAGGGCCAGCTCGGCAGTTGCACGGCGAATGCGCTGGTCGGCGCGCTCGAATTCCTCGAACGCAAGCAGAAGCAGCCGGTGACAAACCTGTCGCGCCTGTTCGTCTACTACAACGAGCGCGTGATCGAGCATTCGGTGAAAACCGACGCCGGCGCGATGTTGCGCGACGGCATCAAGACCCTGGCCAAGCAGGGCGTATGCACGGAAAGACTCTGGCCTTACGCGATCAAGAAGTTTGCTACCAAGCCGACCGCGACCTGCTACGCACAGGCGACCGCGCACACGATTTCGAGCTACCAGCGCTTGGCGACGCTGGGGGACATGCGCGCCTGCCTCGCCTCGGGTTATCCGTTCGTGTTCGGCTTTACCGTGTACGACAGTTTCGAGTCGGACGCCGTGGCGTCCAGCGGCGTGGTGCCAATGCCAAAGAAAAACGAACATGTGCTCGGCGGCCACGCGGTCTGCGCGGTGGGCTACGATGACAAAGCCAGGCGCTTCATCGTGCGCAATTCGTGGGGACGCGGCTGGGGCCAGAAGGGCTACTGCACGATGCCGTATGCTTATCTGGACAATGGCGATTTGGCTGGGGATTTCTGGACGATGCGCAAGTTGGGTGGGTAGCGGTGGAACTCGGAACTACATGCACCAATCAGGCCGGCAAGCGGGTGCTTTCCGGTGAGACGTTGGTCAAAAGTCATATGCCAAGTTATGTCTGATCCAGTAATCAACAAGGCTGCGCGCGTGGTGGGCGATACGCTCGTTTTCCGGAACGCAAATGTCGGGGATGCGGAATTCATCCTTTCGCTGCGCACGGATGCTGAAAAGTCGAAATACCTCAGCCCCACTTCGAATGACGTGGAAACGCAGCGCCAATGGCTGAAGCAGTATGCCGAAACGACCGGGCAGGCTTACTTCATCATTGAGTATGAAAATGAGCCGATAGGGACTGTCCGTTTGTACGACGCCAAGGAAGATAGTTTTTGTTGGGGATCCTGGATTCTGAAAGAGGGGCGACCACGTCATGCGGCAATGGAGTCCGCATTGATGGTCTATTCTTATGCGACCGACCACTTGGGGTTCAAATCGTGTCATTTCGATGTGCGCAAGGGGAATGATCGTGTCATCAAGTTCCATGAACGCTTCGGCGCGGCTTGCGTTTCCGAGTCGGACGTCGACTATTTCTTTACCTTGAGTGGGAATGCGATTCGGGAAGCCAGACTCAAGTACGCGAATTTTCTTACATCAACGGTTCGAGTAGAGCGACTGATGACCCGCCAGTACGCGATTGGTGAGTGTCGCCTGCTCAACCTTCCAAAGATTTCTGATCCGCGAGGCAATCTGACGTTCGTTGAAAGCGGACAGCACGTTCCGTTTGATATTCAGCGCGTTTACTACCTTTACGACGTTCCCGGTGGTGCGGAGCGTGGTGGCCACGCGCACAAGGCGTTACACCAATTGATCGTGGCGATGTCCGGCAGTTTTGACGTGGTGCTTGACGACGGCCGCGAGAAACGGCGATTCCACCTCAATCGTTCCTATACCGGTTTGTATGTATGCCCCATGGTCTGGCGTGAACTGGACAATTTTTCCTCGGGTTCGGTTTGCATGGTGCTCGCGTCGAACCGATATGAAGAGAGCGACTACTACAGGGATTACGACGAATATCTCGCCGCGCAGGGCCTGAAGTGATGCGCGTTTCCTTTCTCGATTTGCGCGCTGCTTATCACGAACTGAAGACCGACATCGATGCCGCCATTGCCCGCATCGTAGACAGCGGCTGGTACATTCTTGGCCCGGAGGTAGATACCTTCGAGACTGAGTACGCCGCGTACTGCGGAGCGCGCCATTGCATCGGACTTGCCAATGGACTGGATGCACTGCATCTCGCGCTCCTCGCCCTCGGCGTCGAACGCGGCGATGAAGTCATCGTGCCGTCGAATACCTATATCGCCACTTGGCTGGCCGTCAGCCAGTGCGGCGCCACTCCTGTTCCGGTCGAACCCGACAACGATACTTTCAACATCGACCCTGCGCTGATCGAAGCCGCCATCACACCGCGCACGAAGGCGATCCTGCCCGTTCATCTGTACGGTCAACCGGCCGACATGGATTCGATCCTGACCATCGCCCGCAAGCATGGCCTGCTCGTACTCGAGGATGCCGCACAGGCCCACGGCGCACGATACAAAGGCCGGCGCATCGGCGCGCATGGCGATGTCGTGGCGTGGAGTTTCTATCCGGGCAAGAACCTCGGTGCCCTGGGCGACGGCGGTGCCGTCACCACGAACGATCCGGAATTGGCCGATCGAATCCGCGTGCTGCGGAACTACGGATCGCGCGAGAAATACATCAACGAAGTGCGGGGATTCAACAGCCGGCTCGACCCGTTGCAGGCCGCAGTGCTCAGGGTAAAACTCGCGCATCTCGACGACTGGAACGAAAAGCGCAGTGCGCTGGCCAGACAATTATTGACTGGATTGGCCGGTACCGGATTGAGTTTGCCGAAAGTGCCTGAGTGGGCGCAGCCCGTGTGGCATCTGTTCGTGATACGGCACGCGCAACGCGATTCAATCCAGAGCCGGCTCGATCAGGCCGGCATAGGTACCTTGATTCACTACCCGACTCCGCCGCATCGACAAAAGGCTTACGCTGATTCCGGTTTTTCCTCGAATGCCTTTCCGCTGGCAGCACGCATGGCCGCCGAAGTGTTGAGCCTGCCCTTGTGGCCGCAAATGTCGAGCGATCAAATCGCGTTGACGATCAACGCTGTTCGTCAAGCCATGCGGAACCCGTGAGCGAAACCGACTCCTATCGCCAGACGCTGCGCTCGACATCGATCATCGGTGGCGCATCCATCGCGCGCGTGCTGATCGGGTTGCTGCGCACCAAGATCGCAGCCGTTCTGCTGGGGCCCTCCGGTGTCGGATTAATCGGTATCCTTCAGAGTCTGCTCGAAACCGCATCTACAGTCGCGGCCCTCGGTTCCGGAACGATGGGCACGCGACAAATATCCGAAGCCAGCGGACGCAGCGATCCCATGGTACTCGCTGCAGCACGGCGCGCCTTGCTGCTTGGTACGCTGGGTCTCGCGCTTGTGGGAGCTGCCGCGTTTTTCCTTCTGCGCAATACGTTCGCAGTGCATATCTCCCGCGCCGCACCCCTGCCCTTTCCAATGGGGTGGCTTGCCAGCGGTGTGGAAATGATGTTTGTCCCCAGCGCCAAAACCGCCGTACTGACGGGCATGCGCCGCATCGGCGACGTCGCACGCCTGAATGTGTTGTCGATGGCACTTTCCACTGTGCTGGGAATATCCGCGTTGCTCCTTTGGGACGCGAACGGCATTGTGGCGTTCGTGATCTCGCTTCCCTTGTCCGCCCTGCTGCTCGGTTTTTTTTACGTAATGCGACTCCAACGGGAAGCTGCGCCACCCATACCGCATTCCTTGCTGATTACCCAGTGGCGGATGCTGATGCGTTCCGGAGCGGCCTTCATGATTGCGAGCATGGCAGTGCCCCTCGGGCAGCTCGTGGTTCGCACGTATGTAAAGGACAGCCTCGGAACCGACGCGCTGGGGCAATTCCAGGCGGCATGGCTGATTTCGATGACCTATATCGGCTTCGTTCTGACGGCCATGGGCACGGACTACTATCCCCGCCTCACGGCTGCAATGCACGACCATGTCATCGTCAACCGGATGGTCAATGCACAATCGGAAATCGCATTGATGCTTTCTGCACCCGTGTTTTTCATTGCGACAGGATTCGCGCCATGGATAATCGAAGCGCTCTACACGAGCGACTTCGCCGGAGCGACTTCGGTTTTGCGCTGGCAGATATTGGGAGACGTGCTGAAAGTGGCGAGTTGGCCCCTCGGGTTCATCATCCTGGCTGCGGGCGATGCCATGACGTTCATGCTGTGCGAATCGGCCTTCGTTATCGTCTATGTGGCCTTAACCCGATTCATGCTCCCAGAATCCGGCATCGTCGCCACCGGAATTGCGTTTTTCCTGATGTACGGACTGTATCTACCCGTGGTTTACTGGTTGGCACGGCGCCGCACGGAGTTTCAATGGCATGACAAGGTGGTGTGGCTTCTGTTCCCGGTGTTGATAGCCACTGCCGGTATCGCACTGTTGTCGGAATGGTCGGAGCGCATGTCCGCACTAGCCGGAACCATAGCCGCCCTCGTATCCTTCATTTATGCGGCTGACAGGTTGGAAACGACGGCCAACCTTGCGCTTCTGCCCAAACCGCTGCTCGCCATACTACGAGGTTTAGCGAGTACATGGAAAAAGAAATGACGGCTTCTGAAAAACCGCTCGTATCTTTCGTCGTCTTCGCCTACAACCAAGAGGCGTTTGTCAGGCAAGCCGTTGAGGCAGCGCTTGCGCAAACGTATTTGCCTCTGGAAATCATTCTTTCCGACGACGCATCCCAGGACGCTACCGCCACGATCATTCGCGAACTTGCCGAAAAATACCGTGGGCCGCATAAAGTCATTGTCAACATCAACGAGAAAAATCTTGGCATCGGTGGGCATGTGACCAAGACTGTTGCGCTTGCTCAAGGCGAGTTTCTCGTATTCGCGGCCGGGGACGACATCTCCAAACCGGAACGCACGACCATGCTTGTGGACGCATGGCTGCACGCCGGAAGGTGCGCCGGCGCGTTCCATTCCGGATACGATGATATGAGTGAAAATGGAGAGATGCTGGGTACCGTGTCACGCGACCCGAACAGGCCGGTTCTGCCACAAATGTGCATCGAACATAACATCGTGGTTGGCGCCACGGAAGCATGGTCACGATCCATCTTCGATACATTTGGGCCATTACATCCCAGCGTGATCCACGAGGACAGAATCGCAGCACTGCGCGCCGCGCTGCTCGATGGCCTGCATTATGTCGATTATCCGCTGGTTGCCTATCGTCGAGGGGGAATCAGCATGAGCCCACAGTTCAGCCGCCTCCGGGCGCGACGCGATAATTCGCATCGGTACGCCGTAGATACTGCCCATATGATCTGCGACATCGAGCTGGCGCGCCGCAAGAGCCTTCTCACTGATGACGAAGCAGATTCGCTTTTGTCCATTGCCGGCAACCGCCTTCTACGGGAAGCACTCTTGATTCGCACAAAGTCATTGATCTGGATTCCAATCGAAGTAGTCAGGGAAACATTCCTGGCCTTGAAAAGGACTGCGTTCGTTGCCTACAAGTTGTTTTCTCTCTGACACGAATCCTCTCGCCACAGCCCGTCGCGCACGCCTCTTAGCATATTCGCCATCTGCGCTTTTCGTTGCTTATCGAACAAACCATGAATGCAGAAAGTCGCCGATAGTTTGACCACGTTCCAGAACTTCCACACTCGCGGCACATAAGAACGGCGATACAGCCGCATCGCGTTGCGAAAGAGATAGTAATGCCGGCCCGGTGAACGGTGCGGCCACACATGCCAGCCGAAAAACCAGTAGGCGACGCCGCGCTCGCCCATGCTGTGGTCGAAGCGCGCTTGCGGGATTCCGTACGAACGATACCCAGCGGCGCGTGTCCGGAACGACCATTCCGTGTCGATCTGGTCGATGAAGAAATCGGCTTCCAGCCCGCGTAATTCCCGGAACAGCGAGGCACGAACGAGCGTGCCGCTGCCGTTGATGCCGAGGCATTCGACGGGTTCACGCGCGTCCGCGGCGGGAAAGACCCGACGCCGGAAACAACCTTTGATCGTGTGGAATCCATGCTCCAAGTGTGTGGATTCGTCGATGAGCCGAGGCCCGACACCACCCACTCGCGAGCCGGCTTTTTCGATCGCAAAGAACGCACGCATCAGCTCTTCGACAGCCCCTTTGTGGGGAACGCTGTCCTGATCCATGAGCAACAGGAATTCGATTTCCGGGGACACGCGCATTGCATGCCCGGCGCCCTGATTGACGGCCGCGCCCAAGCCCACGTTTTCGACATTCTGGAGCAGGACGGGGTTGTCATGGTTATCGACAAGACGCTTGATTTCGGCGACTTCCTCGGTTGTGGATGCATTGTCCACGATGACGAGCCGACTATTCGATGGCAACGCCGCAATCTGGCGTTGCAGCCTTGCGACGTCGGGATGAAAGGTGACGGTGATTACCGCAATGGTCGCTGAATTTTCCATGTCTTCAATCCTGCGAGCGGGCGTCGAACGCTTCCTTTCTTGCGGTTATTGCCGTGCCCAGCAGATCGGCATGCTGATCGGCGACGATCTCCCAATCGAATTTCGCGACCACACGCTCGCGCAATCTGTCGCGTAGCGAGTCGGCACGCCCGAACGAATCCAATACCGTGAGAATGGCGTCCGCCAGCGCCTCCGCGTTGCCGGGTTCGACCAATCCGACAAGCTCGTTTCCGAATACGTCGCGCAATGCAGGCAAGGCCGACGCAACGACCGGGCAACCGCAGCCAATCGCTTCGACGACGACCAGGCCAAGTCCTTCCTGATCGCCGTTTGCATCTTGAACGAAGGGCGCGACGAATACGGCCGCGTGCCGATACATGTCCGCCAACTTGTCTTGCGCTATCGGCCCGACGAATTCCACGCGATCATGCACTTTCAGGGCGAGCGCTTTTGCGCGCAGCGCCTCCTCGTCGGGACCGAAGCCGGCAACGACAAGTCGGGCTTGCGGACGCCGTGCGAGCACTGCGGGCAACGCGTCCAGCAAGTGCGTCAAGCCCTTTTTCGGCACCAGTCGCCCGACGAACAACAGCTCGCCGTCGGCGCGTTGCGTGCGTGCATCCGGCACGAACCGATTGCGCAAGTCGACGCCCATCGACAGCACTTCGATGCGCGGCGGCCGCAGTCCGATGCGCGCCGCTTCTTCACGCATGGCGCTGCTGACCACTGTCATGATGGCGCAATCGTTCGCGACCAGGCGCTTGAGCCAGCCCGCAAGGCGGCTACGCAATCCGAACAGGTCTGCTCCATGCGAGGTCACTAGGTAGGGAATGCCGAAGCGCTTGCGCAGACGTCGCGCGACCAGCCCTTGCAACAGCAGCCAGTGCGCATGGACGGCATCGACGTGTCGCTTGCGCACGATGGCGCGGGCGGCGAAATACTGCGCAAGAAAAAAACTCGGCACGAGCAGCCATTTCCATTTGTGGCGGCGCAGATTGACGGTGATCCCGCCGTTGTGCGCCAGCGTTTCCCAACGTGCCGGCGCATAGGCATAGCGCACGATTTCGACGCCGTCGATGGTTTCTGCAGCCGCCGCACCGGGCGAACGTGCGGTGAGCACGACGACCTCGAACTGGGCCGTCAAACGTTTGCACAACTCGTGCACGAAGCCGGGCTCATGGTCGCCGGCCCGGCGCGGATATGTCGATGCCAGTACCAGGATCACAGGCTTGCCAGCCGCTGTCACCCTGCGCATCAGACCGGCCGCTGCAGCAAGTAGACATGGGTCGGCGAGAATCGGCGCAACGGGTACGCCAAAACACGCGGAATCCTGCTCGCCAGCACAACGGCGAGACTGCGCCGGGTTTCGCTCGCCGACATCGCCCGGATCGCTTCCCAGCAGATATTTGCGTAGGTCATCCCGCTGGATCGCAACATGGTTTCGAGTTCGGGCATGCTCAGCGGCTCGCAGTCGTAGCAGTCGCCACGACCACGCCAACGCAAATATGCGCTTCGCCTTTTCCTGGGCAGCCAACTCAGGAAAGCCAGCCGGTAATGCGGTTCGACCAGATGCCAGCGATTGGGGGTTGCCAGGTACGCGACGCCGCCCGGCTTCAGCACGCGCGCTATCTCGCGCAGATGCATGCGTTGATCCGTATTGCCACCGACGTGCTCGAGCACATGATTGCTGATCACGGCATCGAAGGTCGCGTCCGCGAACGGCAGCTCGGCGCTGGTCACGACGCGGAAGCGGTAGCCGTCCGCCACCTTGCGCTGATCGACCACGTCCACCGCGTCGACATCGCAGTCGAAGCCGGCGCGAGTCGAAAAATAATGGGCAATGACCCCGGGGCCGGTTCCGACTTCCAGCACCCGCAAGCGCTGGCGGGCGGGTGCGGGACGCAGCGCCAGCAATGCCGCGATTTTTTCTGCCTTGGGCAACCGACCCGCCGGATCCAATGCGGCGTGCGGCAACCGCTCGGACGAATCGTTCACGCCTGCCGCCGGTACGCCAATGCCGTGATCTGCTCCGAGATCAATCCGATCAGGAACACGATCACGGATGCGGAAAACAGCAGCACGCTCATGTTGGTGAGCCGGTGCACGGTCAGATAGGTATGCAGATAGTTGCCGAGACCGAGCAGGAAGAACACCACGCTGGCCGGCACGAACAGTTTCAGCGGCGAATACAGCGTGGCAATCTTGAAGATGATGAGCAGGAAACGGATGCCGTCGCGCAACGGTTTGATGTGGCTTTTGCCTACGCGCTGCGCGGCCGTGATCGGCACGTAGGCAACCGGATAGGCACTGCGGAAAAACGCCATCGTGCTGGTGGTTGGATAGGAAAACCCGTTCGGCAGCAGGTGCAGGAAATCGCGGAACTTGTCCGCGCGCACGGCACGAAAACCGCTGGTCAGGTCGGCCACGGCGTGCCCGGTCATGCGCGAGGCCAGCCAGTTGTACAGCGCATTCGCCACACCGCGCCCGACGCCCGCCTGACCAGACCAGTTGCGGGCGCCAACGGCCATGTCGAAGCCTTCATCGAGTTTCGCGAGAAGACGTGCGATGTCGGCAGGATCGTGCTGGCCGTCGCCATCCATGAAGACGATCGTCTCGCCCTTGGCTGCCCGCGCGCCGCGTTTGATCGCCGCGCCGTTGCCAATAGAATACGGCTGGCGCAGTACGGTCACCGCTTGGCCCGCGCAAACCTGGGCGGTGGCGTCGGTGGATCCGTCGTCCACGATCAGGATTTCCGCGTTTGGCTGGGCCGCGCGCAGGCGTGGCAGCAGGCTTTCCAGCGCTGCGGCCTCGTTTTTTGCCGGTATTACGATACTGATCACGCTTGCTCGCCAGGATTCAGGGGTAGACTCGGGCCAAGCCCGGGGATCGGTTCAAAGAGTAGCTTCCAGCCCGGGCGAACGCCAGCGCCGGAAAGGGATACAATCCAAGCTGGTTTTGCGGTACATTCTGCCGTAGTTTCGGGGATTTACGAAGGATTCTTATGGCGACACAGATGAATCCTGCCGCTGTCGCCGGGCTGTCTGGCGTCGCCAGACGCCTGGTGGTGGAGGGCACGCTCAGCGACGCGGACGCGCGGCGTGCGGTCGAGTCGTCGCTCAAGCAGAAGATCCCGCTTGGCAGCTACCTGATCGAGCAGGCCCTGGCGAACGGCCAGCAGGTGGCGATGGCCGCATCGGCCGAATTCGGCGTTCCCCTGTTCGACATCGCTGCGCTGGATCTGGCGCAGGCACCGATCCGTCTGGTCAATGAGAAACTGATCACCCAGCACAAGGCCCTGCCGCTGTTCAAGCGCGGCAACCGATTGTATGTCGGCGTGACCGATCCGACCAACCTGCATGCGCTGGACGAGATCAAGTTCCAGACCAACCACACGGTTGAACCGATCCTGGTCAGCGAAGAACAGCTTGGCCGCGTGATCGAACGCGCGTTGTCCGAATCCAGCAATACCATCGGCGACCTGGGTGAGGATGCGGAGGGCTTGGAAACCCTGGATATGGAAGGCGGCGACCTGGAGGAAGCTTCCTCGGGTGTCGACGCCACCGGCGGCGACGACGATGCGCCGATCGTCAAGTTCGTCAACAAGGTGCTGGTCGACGCGATCAAGCGCGGCGCCTCGGACATCCACTTCGAGCCTTACGAAAGCAAGTATCGCGTGCGCCTGCGCATGGACGGCATGCTGCGTACCGTCGCTTCGCCGCCGGTGAAGATGACGCCGCGCATTTCCTCGCGCCTGAAGGTCATGTCCGGTCTTGATATCGCCGAGCGCCGCGTGCCGCAGGACGGACGCATCAAGCTCAACTTGTCCAAGAGCAAATCGATCGACTTCCGCGTCAGTACCTGCCCGACCCTGTTCGGCGAGAAAGTGGTGCTGCGCATCCTTGATGGCTCGGCGGCCAAGCTCGGCATCGACAAGCTCGGCTACGAGGACGACCAGAGAGATCTGTTCCTGGCCGCCATCGAGAAACCCTACGGCATGGTGGTGGTGACCGGCCCGACCGGTTCGGGCAAGACGGTGTCGCTGTACACCGCGCTGAACATCCTCAACACCGAAGGCCGCAATATTTCCACGGTCGAGGATCCGGTCGAAATCCGCGTCGACGGCATCAACCAGGTGCAGCAGAACACCAAGCGCGGCATGACCTTCGCCGCGGCGTTGCGCTCGTTCCTGCGCCAGGATCCCGACGTCATCATGGTCGGCGAAATCCGCGACCTGGAAACCGCCGAGATCGCGATCAAGGCGGCGCAGACCGGTCACATGGTGTTGTCCACCCTGCACACCAACGACGCCCCGCAGACCATTGCGCGCCTGATGAACATGGGCATCGCCCCGTTCAACATCACCTCGTCGCTCTCCCTGGTCATCGCCCAGCGCCTGGCGCGGCGACTGCATGACTGCAAGCGGCCGATGGCGCCGATGCCGGCCGCGGCGCTGCTCGCCGAAGGTTTCACCCAGGCCGAGATCGACGCCAAGCTGCAGTTGTTCGAAGCGGTCGGCTGTTCCGGCTGCAACGAAGGCTACAAGGGTCGTACCGGCATTTATCAGGTGATGCCGATGAGCGAAGACATCCAGAAGATCATCCTTGCCGGCGGCAACGCCCTGCAGATCGCCGAAGTCGCAAGAGCCGCGGGCATCCGCGATCTGCGCCAGTCGGCCCTGCTAAAGGCCAAGAACGGCATCACCAGCCTCGCTGAAATCAACCGCGTGACCAAGGACTAACCATGGCAACCGCTACCACCGCAAATAACCGCGCCGCTGCCATCGCCGACCGCGGCAAGTCACGCTCGCAGGTCAGCGAACTGACCAACTACACCTGGAGCGGCACCGACAAGCGCGGCGTAAAGATGAAAGGCGATTTTGCCGCGAAAAACGCGACCCTGGTCAAGGCCGAATTGCGCCGCCAGGGGATCAACCCGCTGTCGGTCAAGCCCAAGGGCAAGCCCTTGTTCGGGTCGACTGGCAAGACCATCAAGGCGCGCGATATCGCGGTGTTCAGCCGCCAGATCGCGGTAATGATGGCGGCCGGCGTGCCCATGGTGCAGGGCATCGACATCATGGCGAACGGCAGCACCAATCCACGCATGAAGAACATGCTCAACGACGTCAAGGCCAATATTGAAGGCGGCTCGTCGTTGCACGAGGCCATGGGCAAGTACCCGGTCCAGTTCGACGAACTGTACCGCAACCTTGTCAAGGCCGGCGAATCGGCCGGCGTGCTCGATACCGTGCTCGATACGGTGGCCACATACAAGGAAAACATCGAGGCGATCAAGGGCAAGATCAAGAAGGCGATGTTCTACCCGGCCATCGTTTTTGCGGTGGCAATCTTGGTGTCGGCGATCCTGTTGATCTTCGTGGTACCGCAGTTTGAAGACGTGTTCAAGAATTTCGGCGCGCAGTTGCCGGCCTTCACACAGATGATCGTCAATGCCTCGCGCTTCCTGACGTCGTACTGGTGGTTCGTCCTGCTCTGGGTCGCCGGCATCATTGCCGCGCTGATATTTGCCTACAAACGTTCTCCGCGCTTCGCCCACTTCCTTGCCCGCGCCGTGCTCAAGCTGCCGGTCGTCGGGCAGATTCTTCAACAGTCGGCAATTGCGCGTTTCTCGCGCACACTCGGCGTCACCTTCGCCGCTGGCGTGCCGCTTGTCGAGGCGTTGGATTCAGTCGCCGGCGCCACCGGCAGCCCGGTCTACAACGACGCGGTACGGCGCATTCGCGACGACGTATCAGTCGGCCATCAGTTGCAGTTGGCGATGCGCCAGACAAATATTTTTCCGAACATGGTCGTGCAGATGGTCGCAATCGGCGAGGAATCCGGTGCGCTGGACAAGATGCTGTTCAAGGTCGCCGAATTCTATGAGCAGGAAGTCAACAACGCGGTGGATGCGCTGTCGAGCCTGCTCGAACCGTTCATCATGGTGATCATCGGCACGATCGTCGGCGGCCTGGTCGTCGGCATGTACCTGCCGATCTTCAAACTCGCCGCCGTGGTCGGCTAGTCGGCGCGCGATCCGTCGTGGATTTGCTCATTGCCCATCCCGGCGCGGCCATCGCCTGCGCCGGGATCCTGGGATTGGTCGTCGGCAGCTTCCTCAACGTCGTCATCCTGCGCCTTCCAGAACGCCTCATGCACGCATGGCGCGCGCAGAGTCGCGAGATGCTGGAGCTCGAAGCACAAGAGACTGCGCCGCCGCCCGGCATCGTGCGCGAGCCGTCCCATTGTCCGCGCTGCAAGCATCGGCTTGGCGCGCTGGAGAATATTCCACTCGTGAGCTGGCTGGCCCTGCGCGGACGCTGCCGGCATTGCCACGCGCCCATTTCCATCCAGTATCCACTGGTGGAATTGCTCACCGCGGTTCTTTCGGCAATCGTGGTGTGGAAGTTCGGCATTGGCTGGCACGCTGCGGCGGGACTGGCGCTGACCTGGACCCTGGTCGCGCTTTCCGGCATCGACGTGCGCACGCAATTGTTGCCGGATCAAATGACCCTGCCACTGCTGTGGCTCGGCTTGTTGCTGTCGCTGGTGCCATTGTTCGTCGACAGTCACGCCAGCATCATCGGCGCCATGGTCGGATACCTGAGCCTGTGGAGTGTGTACTGGCTGTTCAAGCTTGCCACCAGGAAGGAGGGCATGGGCTATGGCGACTTCAAGCTGCTCGCCGCGCTTGGCGCATGGATGGGACCGTTTGCACTGCTGCCAATCGTGCTGTTGTCGTCCTTGATCGGCGCCATCGTCGGCGGGACGTTTCTGGCAATTCGCGGTCACGACCGCGCCACCCCGATTCCGTTCGGTCCGTTCATCGCAGCTGCCGGGTGGACATGGTTCGTCGCGGGCGAGCAGTTGGACCTGGTCTACCGGCACTGGTTCGGCCTGGCCTGACCGGGGATCCACGCATGACCCTTGCCATCGCCCTCACCGGCGGCATCGCGACCGGCAAGAGCGCGGTGACGCAACGATTCGCCCGGCACGGCGTGCCCGTTTTCGACGCCGATGTGGTTGCCCACGACCTGGTTGTCCGTGGGCAACCGGCACTGGCAGAAATTGCCGATGCCTTTGGCCGCGCGATGCTGTCCAGCGGCGGCGAACTCGACCGCGCACGACTGCGCGAAATCGTGTTCGCAGATGCGACCGCGCGCAGAAAACTGGAAGCGATCCTGCACCCGCGCATCCGTGCCGAATTGATCGCGCGTGCGCGGTCCTGCCGTCATCCATATTGTGTGCTGGCGATTCCGTTGTTCGCCGAATGCCGCGCTGACTACGCCTGGGTTGATCGCGTGCTGTGCACGGACGCGCCACGCACCGTGCAGATCGACCGCCTGACGCAACGCTCGGGGATCGACGCGGCGACCGCGCAAGGCATGCTCGATGCGCAGGTCACGCGTGCGCAACGCCTCGCGCTGGCCGACGATGTCATCGACAACACCGGGCCGCTGGCCGCGCTTGATGCCGTCGTCGCGCGGCTGCACCAACGCTATCTCGTGTTAGCGGCCGTTCATCCAAAAGCCTGAAATGCCGGCAATGCCCTGCGCGCCGGCGGCTTTCGCGGCGGGCAAATCGGCTGGCGTCAGCCCCCCGAGCGCGTACACCGGCAGCGGCGCATGCGCGACGAGTTCGGCAAAACGATTCCAGCCCAACGCCTGCGTGTGCGGGTGACTCGATGTCGGCTGTACCGGACCGAGCACGACGAAATCCACGCCGATCGCCGCGGCATGCGCAAGCTCGCGCGCGTCGTGGCATGACGCCGCGATCCAGCGATCCGTTTCGATCGGACGCTGCGTCAAGTGCATCAGCACGGACGATGGCAGATGCAGGCCAACGCCAAGTTCTTCGGCCAGCGATGCATCGCCGTTGATCAGAATGTGTGCGCCGGCATCGCGTGCGAGCGCGCATGCCGCCTGTGCGAATGCGCGACGCCGTGATGCAGACACGTTTTTGCAACGCAACTGGATGCAGCTCTCGCCATGGTCGAGCAGTTGGCCAAATCCGCGCAGGAATGCCGCATCATCGTCACCCGGCTCGGGCGTGATCGGATAGTGCGACGGCAGGCGCAACGCGGCGACTACCGGTTTGTCGGCGGGCGGCATCGGCAGTGCGCGCATTTGATCGACGCTGCACCAACGCAACGCCTGACCTTCGCGGCCGTGCGCGCTGCCGCGCCAGTCACAAACTTCGTAGGCGTCGAGGAGAATTGATTTTTCCGGGTAGTGCCACCGCACCGCGATCAGCGGTTGGACGGCGCCGGTGTCGATGCCGATTTCCTCGGCCAGTTCGCGGCGCAGCGCGACTTCGGGCGATTCACCCGGCTCGCGTTTTCCGCCCGGGAATTCCCACGCGCCGGCCAGATCTTTTCCGGGCGGACGTTGCGCGAGAAGTATGCGTCCTTGCCCGTCGCGGAGAATCCCCGCGACGACATGAATGATTGGAGGTTGGATCAGGCGAGTCTGCCGTGGCACTGCTTGTATTTCTTGCCTGACCCGCACGGACACGGGTCATTGCGGCCGACCTTGGGTTGGTCGCGCGTCACTGGCGTGTGCGACTGCGGAATCGCCTCGGCCGCGCCGGCAGCCGCCTGCACCGCACCCGCGGCCACGCCGACGCTCTCGGCATGCTGGAACTCCAGCGCACGGCGTTCGGCTTCCTGGCGCTGGCGCTCTTCCATCGCCTCGACTTCGGCCTGGCTCTGGATGCGGATGCGTGCCAGGCGCTGCACGACTTCGGCCTTGACCTCATCGAGCATGCGCTCGAACAGGATGAACGATTCGCGCTTGAACTCCTGCTTGGGCTGCACCTGCGCATAGCCGCGCAAGTAGATGCCCTGGCGCAGGTAGTCCATCGCCGCCAGGTGTTCCTTCCAGTACTGGTCGAGTACCTGCAGCAGGAAGAATTTCTCCGCCGCGCGCATGATCTCCGAACCGTACATCGCCTCCTTCTCGCGGAAGAATCGCTCCACTTCCTCGAGCACGTGCTCGCGCACGCCGTCGGCGGAAATATCTTTTTGCTGCTCGACCCAGCGGGGCAGGTCAAATTTGAATCCGAAGTCGGATTCCAGCGCACGCTCCAGACCCGCAACGTCCCATTGCTCGTCCACGCTGTCCGGCGGAACGAAACGCTGGCACAGGGTGGCGAAAACGTCATAGCGGATGCCGGCGATGTTCTGCGAGACATCATCCGAATCGAGCAGTTCGTTGCGCTGCTCGTAGATCACCTTGCGCTGGTCGTTGGCGGTATCGTCGAACTCGAGCAGGTGCTTGCGGATGTCGAAGTTGTGCGACTCGACCTTGCGCTGCGATTTCTCGATGACGCGCGTGATCATGCGGTCCTCGAGCGCTTCGTGTTCCTTCATGCCGAACAGCTGCATCCAGCGCGTGACCCAGTCCGGCGCGAAGATGCGCATCAGCGAATCTTCCAGCGACAGGTAGAAGCGGCTCGATCCGGCATCGCCCTGGCGGCCGGAACGACCGCGCAACTGGTTGTCGATGCGCCGCGACTCGTGGCGTTCCGTGCCGACAATGTGCAGGCCGCCGGCGGCGAGAACCTCGTCGTGGCGCGTTTGCCAGTCGGCCTTGATCTTCTCGCGCTCGGCATCGCCGGTTTCCGGCGGCAAGGCCGCGAGTTCGGCCTCGAGCGAGCCACCGAGCACGATGTCGGTGCCGCGGCCGGCCATGTTCGTCGCGATGGTTACGGCACCCGGGCGCCCGGCCTGGGCGACGATCTGTGCTTCGCGTTCGTGCTGCTTGGCGTTGAGCACTTCGTGTGGAATTGGCGGCTTCTGCTTCTTGAGGAGGTCCGACAACAGTTCCGAAGTCTCGATCGAGGTGGTGCCGACGAGCACCGGCTGGCCACGTGAATGGCAATCCTTGATGTCCTCGATCACCGCGGAGTACTTGTAATTCTGCTTGAGGAAGACGATGTCCTGGTTGTCCTTGCGGATCATCGGCTTGTGCGTCGGGATGACCACCACTTCCAGGCCGTAGATGCTCTGGAACTCGAACGCTTCGGTGTCGGCCGTGCCGGTCATGCCGGACAGCTTCTTGTACATGCGGAACAGGTTCTGGAACGTAATCGACGCCAGCGTCTGGTTCTCGCGCTGGATCGGCACGCCTTCCTTGGCCTCGACCGCCTGGTGCAGGCCGTCGGACCAGCGCCGGCCCGGCAGGGTGCGGCCGGTGAATTCATCGACGATGATCACCTCGCCGTCGCGCACGATGTATTCCTGGTCGCGGTGGTACAGCGCATTCGCCCGCAGCGCCGCGTTCAGGTGATGCACGACCGCGAGGTTCTTCGGGTCGTACAGGCTCTCGCCTTCACCGACGATGCCTTCGGCGCGCAGGATCTGTTCGGCGTGTTCCATGCCGTCTTCGGACAGGTGCACCTGCTTTTGCTTTTCATCGACGTAGTAGTCGCCGGGAACAGGGGGCTTGTCCGGCTCGCTTTCCTTGGCCTGGCGCGTGAGCTTGGGCACGATGCGGTTGATCTTGATGTACAGCTGCGGCGAATCGTCCGACGGGCCGGAGATGATCAGTGGCGTGCGCGCCTCGTCGATCAGGATCGAATCGACCTCGTCGACGATGGCGTAGTGCAGGCCACGCTGGTGGCGCTGCTCGCGCGTGAGCGCCATGTTGTCGCGCAGGTAGTCGAAGCCGAATTCGTTGTTGGTGCCATAGGTGATGTCGGCGGCATAAGCCTGGCCCTTGTCGCCATGCTCCATGCCCGGCCACACGACGCCGACACTCATGCCGAGGAAGCCGTAGATCTTGCCCATCCAGGCCGAGTCGCGCTTGGCAAGGTAATCGTTCACGGTGACCACGTGCACGCCCTTGCCCTCCAGCGCGTTGAGGTACACCGGCAAGGTGGCGACGAGGGTCTTGCCCTCGCCCGTGCGCATCTCGGCGATCTTGCCCTGGTGCAGCACCATGCCGCCGATCATCTGCACGTCGTAGTGGCGCAGCCCGAGCACGCGCCGCGACGCCTCGCGCACCACGGCGAAGGCTTCCGGCAACAGGGAATCGAGTTTGGCGCCGTCGGCAAGGCGCTTGCGGAACTCACCGGTCTTGGCGCGCAATTCGTCGTCGGAAAGGGATTTCAGCCCTGGCTCCAGCGCATTGATCTTCGCCACGGTCTTGTTCATCTGGCGCAGCAGGCGTTCGTTGCGGCTGCCGAAAACGCCAGTCAGGATGCGATTGAGCATGAGGTAAGCGGACTTTGAAGGAAGAATGGAACACGGCAGCGCGTCGGCCGCCGTGGCAAAGGGCCGCGGCATGATACGGCGCTGGGCGCAGTTTGCAAGGGAATGGGGTCGCTCGCGGCCCCATTCAAGGGAATCTCAAAAATAGCGCGAAATCAGATTTTCTTCGTCGCCGCATTCACATAGGCGATGGGATTCACGGCGCGACCGTGCAGCCAGACTTCGAAATGGCAATGCGGACCGGTAGCGCGCCCGGTCGATCCGACACGCGCAATCGTCTGCCCGGCGCGAACACGCTCGCCGACGGTCGCCACGTTCTTGCTGTTATGCGCATAGCGGGTCATGTAGCCATTGCCGTGGTCGATCTCGACCACGTTTCCGTAACCGCTACGCTGACCGACGAAGGTGATCACGCCATCGGCCACGGCGTGGATCGCGGTGCCCGCCGGCGCGTCGAAATCGATGCCGAGGTGGTGTTCGATACTTCCGCCCATCGGATCGGTACGCGAACCGAATCCGGAACCGATATAGCCGTTCGCCACGGGATAGCCTTTGGGCATCAGCTCATTGTCGACGCGGCGATCCAGCAACAGTTGTTCGAGAACGTTCAGGCGTGTTTCTTCGTCGCGGAACTGGCCGCGCAAGCTGGCGATGTTGTCAGCCAGATCGGCATTCAGTGGCAGCGGTTTCGCGTTCGTATCCTCCGGACCGCCAAGGCCGGGTTCGGAGGCAAAATCGAATTCGTCCGGATCGAGCTTGCCGACCTGGGCCAGGCGCTGGCCCAGCGCGTCCAGGCGCAGCGCCCGCGCCTGCAGCGAGCCAAGCTGGACAGCCAGAGCATTCAGGTTACGCTGCGAGGAGGATTCGAGTTGGCTGACGCTTTGTTGTTGCACGCCGATTTGCGCCTGCAAGGCGCGCAGCTCATGCAAGGCGCGGCTTTGCGGGTTGGCGAACAGCAATGCGGCAGCAAACCCCGCGCCGCCGAAACATAGAATGCACAGCAGGGCCAGGCCAGACAGCTTGGCGCGCATGCGCCAGCAGTTGAGGTCCAGCGCCCTGGGTGTGGCGTGCGGCTTGGCGACGATTATGATGTTCATGCCGACGGGCTCTTTCATCTGGTTAACGCCATGCAACGTGCCGCATCCAAAAATCATCCACCCGCCAGAAGCATAGGCGAGGTTCCTGCCGTCGCCGCGCTTGCCGCGCGCGCGAAGGCGTTGGACGCATTGGATCGCACCTTGCGCCAGTGCCTGCCCGATCCGCTGCGCCGCCAGTGTTGTCTGGCGGATCTGCGGGCCGGACGGCTCGTCTTCCTGGCGTCTTCCCCGGCATGGGCGGCCAAGCTGCGCTTTCATCAAGCGACGCTGTTGGCCGAAGCGCGCAAAATCGCGGGCACCCCGGTCGGGAAATTCGCCGTGAAAGTGGCACCCCTGCCCCCCGTTCCCCCGGAGCAGATCAGGCGTAGACCGCTTTCATGTGCCGCTGCCGAGCATCTAAGGACAGCGGCGCATTCCGTCGCCGACCCGGAACTCCGGGCCGCGTACCTCCGTTTGGCCTCCTTGGCCGAAGATTCTTCTTCCCGCGATGGGCGCCGATAGTGCGCCCAGACACCGTTCGTTTCCGCGACGGTGTCGTTAAATCAAATCAGACCGCCTGCGCCGGGTGCGCGTAGGAAATCGGCGCCTTGGCCGGATCCTCGAAAACGACCTCTTCCCAGGCCTTGCTTTCGGCAATCAACGCGCGCAGCAGCTTGTTGTTCAATTCATGGCCGGACTTGTGGCCGTAGAACGCGCCGATCAGGCTGTGACCGAGCAGGTACAGGTCGCCGATGGCGTCCAGAATCTTGTGCTTGACGAACTCGTCCTCGTAGCGCAGACCGTCTTCGTTGAGGACGCGGTAATCGTCCAGCACGATGGCATTGTCCATCGAGCCGCCGAGCGCGAGGTTCTTTTCGCGCAGCATTTCAATGTCGCGCATGAAGCCGAACGTGCGTGCACGCGAGACTTCCTTGACGAAGGACGTGGTGGAGAAATCGATTTCCGCGCTGGAACTGCGGCGGGTGAAGATGGGGTGGTCGAAATCGATGGAAAAACCGACCTTGAAGCCGTCGAACGGCTCGAAGCGCGCCCATTTGTCGCCGTCGCGCACGATGATCGGCTTCTTGATGCGCACGAAGCGCTTGGCCGCGGCCTGTTCCTCGATCCCCGCCGATTGCAGCAGGAACACGAACGGGCCGGCGCTGCCGTCCATGATCGGAACTTCCGGCGCGGACAGATCCACATAGGCGTTGTCGATGCCCAGACCGGCAATGGCCGACAGCAGGTGTTCGATCGTGGCGATGCGTACATCGCCCTTGACCAGGGTCGTGGAAAGACGGGTGTCGCCGACGTTCTCGCAACACGAACGGATCTCGACCGACGGGTCCATGTCCACGCGACGAAAGACGATGCCGGTGTCGACTGCGGCCGGGCGCAAGGTCATATAGACCTTTTCGCCGGTATGCAAGCCGACACCCGTCGCGCGAATCACATTCTTGAGTGTGCGCTGTCTGATCATTTTTTTATGTGTCCCCTGGGGCAGGAGCGGCAAAACGCGCGGAATCGTAACACAGCGGAAACAGCCGGAAAAGTAAAACGCTGCAAATTACCGACATTGTGTCGCAAAAAAGCAACACGAAATCATGATCTGGGCGGACAAGCGCAAAAAAAAGCGGCGACTTGCGTCGCCGCCATGGGCGGAGAATGGCACGACTACGCCGCCGTGCCTGGGTTGGCGACTGCGGAAAGCCGCCGTTGACGGGACTGGTTCAGTCCGCCTGTTTGCGCAGGAACGCCGGAATATCCAGCAATTGTTGCTGTTCGCTTTTCGTCCTCGCCGTCTCCGCGACAGCACGCGTTGCCGGCGTAGTCGGCGTGGCATCAAGGTAATCGACCGGCATGTCGTCGGTTCCGGTGCGCTTGAGTTTGACCAGCTGCGGCCGCTGGGCGACGACCTGCTCTTCGCGGCGCACCACGTGTCGCGCCGTGTTGCGGTTCAAACCGGTCGCAACCACAGTCACGCGCACCTCGTCCTGCATTTCCGGATCTAGGGCCATGCCCATGATCACTTTTGCGTCGTCCGAGGCAAATTCGTGCACGATCCTGCCGATCTCGCTGTATTCCTGCAGGGTCAGGTTTTCGCCGGCGGTGACGTTTACCAGCAGACCGCAAGCGCCAGTCAGATTCACGTCCTCGAGCAACGGATTATTGATGGCCGCCTCGGCCGCGGCAACGGCGCGGTCGTCGCCGCGCGCGCTGCCGTTGCCCATCATCGCCATGCCCATTTCGGACATGACCGTGCGCACGTCGGCGAAATCGACGTTGACCATTCCCGGATGGGTGATCAGGTCGGCAATGCCCTGCACCGCGCCGAGCAACACGTCGTTGGATGCACCCAATGCCGCCTTGAAGGCGACGTTCTTGCCAAGTACAGGCAATAATTTCTCGTTCGGCACGGTGATCAGGGAATCGACGTGCTGGGCCAGATCCTCGATGCCCTTGAGCGCGGCCTGCATGCGCTTGCCGCCCTCGAACACGAACGGCTTGGTCACCACGGCCACGGTGAGAATGCCCTGTTCCTTTGCCAGCTGCGCGATCACGGGCGCGGCGCCCGTGCCGGTGCCGCCGCCCATGCCGGCCGCGATGAACACCATGTCGGCGCCGTGCAGGATTTCGAGGATGCGTTCGCGGTCTTCCATCGCCGCCTGGCGGCCAACCTCGGGATTGGCGCCGGCGCCCAAACCCTTGGTGACCGTGCTACCCAACTGCAAGGTGTTCTTCACACCCGTTGTCTTGAGCGCCTGCGCATCGGTGTTTGCACAGATGAAGTCCACTCCGTCGACATTGGCGCCGACCATGTGTGCGACTGCGTTGCCGCCGCCGCCGCCCACGCCAATGACCTTGATTACCGCATTCGGTGCGAGTTTTTCGACCAGTTCGAACATGATTCCCAACCTCCGCTAGCCAGGGTTATACGCGTTGAAATAGTTTTGGTTCGCCGCCGGCATCTCCTGACGCCGCCAGCCGCATGGAACAGGCGTATGTCCCGTGCGTTGCCCGTTGCCGGGCCTTTGGATCCGTTTCGGACCCTGCCGCGCTTCCGTGCGCGGCATGAAACTAAAACTCGCCCTTGATCCACTGCACCACCCGCTCGAACATGCCGTTCGCACCGTTGCCCGGCGAGGCAATCGGGGTGCGCACGTTGTCCTGCTTGCTGCCGTACAACAGCAGCCCGACGCCGGTCGCGTGGATCGGATTGCCGACCACGTCGGTCAACCCGGTCACGTGCTGCGGCAGGCCTACGCGTACCGGCAGGTGGAATACTTCCTCGGCCAGTTCGACGACGCCTTCCATCTTGGATGAACCGCCCGTCAGCACGACGCCGGCGGCGACCATGCTTTCGAATCCGGAACGGCGCAGTTCGGCCTGCACCATGCCGAACAATTCCTCGTAGCGCGGCTGCACCCACTCGGCCAATGTCTGCCGCGCCAGACGCCGTGGCGGGCGGTCGCCGACGCTGGGCACCTGGATGGTTTCTTCGGCGTGCGCGAGTTGCGCCCGCGCGCCGGCGTACTTGACCTTGATTTCCTCGGCGTGCGCGGTCGGCGTGCGAAAGCCGTGGGCAATGTCGTTCGTGACTTGGTCGCCGCCGATCGGCAGGCTGGCGGTGTGGCGGATCGCGCCCTGGATGTAGATCGCAATGTCGGTGGTGCCGGCGCCGACATCGACCAGGCACACGCCCAGTTCGCGCTCATCCGGCACCAGGATCGACTTGCTCGATGCGATTGCCGCCGGAATCAGGTCGTCCACCTGCAGGCCGCAGCGGTTCACGCACTTGGTGATGTTCTGCGCCGTGCTGACCGCGCCGGTGACGATGTGTACGTTTGCCTCCAGGCGCACCCCGCTCATGCCGATCGGATGGCGGATGTCTTCCTGGCCGTCGACGATGTATTCCTGCGGCTCCTTGTAGAGCACGCGCTGGTCGGCTGGGATCGCCACCGCGCAGGCTGCGTCGAGCACGTGTTCGACATCGGCCACAGTCACTTCGCGGTCGCGAATTGGGGCTGTGCCGTGGGAATTGCGCCCGCTGATGTGGCTGCCGCTGATGCCCGCATACACCGAACGGATCTCGCAGCCGGCCATCAGTTCGGCTTCCTCGACCGCGCGCTGGATCGATTGCACGGTGGATTCGATGTCCACGACCACGCCGCGTTTGAGCCCGTGCGGGGCGTGGGAGCCGATGCCGATGACTTCCACGCTCTCGCCCGGCGCGTACTCGCCGACGATCGCCACCACTTTCGAAGTGCCGATGTCGAGGCCGACAATCAGGGATTTGTCGCTCTTGGCCTTGGTCATGAATGCGCCTCGGGCTTGGGCGACGCTGGCGTGCCCGTCTTGGATGGGTCGTTGGGTTGTGCGGAAGGCGCGGGATTGCCCGCCCACAGCACCGCGAAGCCATTGCTGTAGCGCAGGTCCGCATGCTGGAAACCGTTCGGGTGCGCGGCGGTCAGCTGCGGCAGCACGGCAAGGAAGCGGGTCAGACGCACGTCGGCCTGCTTGTGGCCAAGAGCGATCTGCGCGCCGTTGGCCAGCGTGAGCGTCCAGCTGCCGCGCGGATTCAAGCTCACGCCGGACAACACCAAGCCGCTACCGGAAAGCCGGTGCACGAGATCAGAATAGAAGTCCACGACCTGGGCGCGTGCATCATCGGGTCCATCGAGCAGCGGCAGTCCCTGCAATGCGTCGCCGCCGGGAACCGTGAACACCGCGCCGTCGCGGTCAATAAGACGGTTTTGGCCCCAGCGTGCAAACGGCGCTCGTTCGCGCACCTGCAACACCACCGTATCCGGCCAGCGCTTGCGCGCTTCCACGCTCGCGACCCAGGGCAGGCGCGCGACCGCAGCGCGGACATCGTCCAGGTCCAGCGCAAAGAAACCCTTTCCGAGTTGCGTAGTGGCAGCGGCACGGATCTGCTCGGCGCTGACGTGGTTGTATTCGGCTTCGACTTGCAGAAAACGAACCGGCCAGCGATCCGCTGCAAACCAGCCCTGCAGCACGCCGATAACCGGCAACGCGACGATGGTGAGCGCGATCAGCCACCCCATGGTCTTGAGCAAGATCCTGTTGCTCATCGGCCACCTCCGGCGAAACTCGTTTCCAGGATGCGCCAGCACAGTTCCTCGAAATCGATGCCGACCGCGCGCGCAGCTTTGGGCACCAGCGAGTGGCTGGTCATGCCCGGTGTCGTGTTGACTTCAAGCAGGAAGAATTTGCCGTCGTGATCGCGCATGAAATCCACGCGCCCCCAGCCGGCGCAACCGGCAGCTTCGAACGCGGCTGCCGCCAGCGTGCGGATTTCGCGCTCGCCGGCGTCGTCCAGGCCCGGACACAGGTATTGCGTATCCTCGGCCACATACTTGGCGTGGTAATCGTAGAACTCGCCTTTCGGCACAATCTGGATCGACGGCAATGCCTGGCCTTGCAGGATGCCGACCGTGAATTCGTCGCCGTCGATCAATTGCTCGATCAGCAATTCGCCGTCGTAGCGCGCTGCCTGTTCCACCGCGGCCGCCAGGTCGGCCTGTTTGCGCACGCGCGTGATGCCGACGCTGGAGCCCTCGTGCGAAGGTTTCACCACGACCGGAAGCCCGACCGCCGCCACCGCCGCAGCCACGTCCTCGCCGCTGGCAAGGCGCCGATAGCGCGGCGTGGGCATTCCGAGCGACTGCCACACCTGCTTGGTGCGGATCTTGTCCATCGACAGCGCCGAGCCAAGCACGCCGGAGCCTGTGACCGGCACTCCGAGCGAGGCCAGTGCGCCCTGCAGCACGCCATCTTCGCCGCCACGACCGTGCAGGATGTTGAACACGCGGGAGAAGTGGCCGGCACGCAGCGCGTCCAGCAATGCGGGAATGCCGTCGATGCCGTGCGCATCGACCCCGCGTGCCTTCAACGCGGCCAGCACATTGGCGCCGGAATTGAGCGACACCTCGCGCTCGGCGGAATTTCCGCCCATGACCACGGCGACACGTCCGAATTGTCTGGCATCGGTGATGCGCATGTCAGTTCACTTTTCCACTTTTCAGCATTCCGGCAGCGGCGATTTCGTTCGCCACCGCGCCGATATCGCCCGCCCCCATCATCAGCAACAAGTCGCCGTCGCGCAGCAGCGCCGGTAACGCAGTCGCGAGTTCGCGCGCCTGTGCGACGAACACCGGATCGACCTTGCCGCGCGCGCGCACCGCGCGCGCCAGCGCGCGCCCGTCGGCGCCGGCGATCGGCGCCTCGCCGGCCGGATACACATCGGTCAACACCAGCACGTCGGCCTGCGCGAGCACGGCGGCAAAGTCGTCGAGCAGGTCGCGCGTACGCGTGTAGCGATGCGGCTGGAAGGCGACGACCAGGCGCCGGTCCGGCCAGCCCCCGCGCGCGGCAGCGAACACGGCAGCCAGTTCGCGCGGATGGTGGCCGTAGTCGTCCACCAGCAGTGCCTTGCCACTGTCGACAGCGACCTCGCCACGATTCTGGAAGCGCCGGCCCACGCCCTGGAATTTTTCCAGTGCACGCGCAATCGTCGGCGCATCGATGCCGAGCTGCCAGCCGACCGCTGCGGCGGCCAGCGCGTTGCGCACGTTGTGCAACCCGGGCAAGTTCAATTCCACCGCCTGCGTGGATTCATCTGGCAAACGCAGGTTGAAATGCATGCGTGCACCGTTTTGGCGAACACTGCCTGCGCGCACGTCGGCGTCAGTGTCGATGGCGTAGGTAAGCGTGCGCCGCGCCGTGTCGCGAGCCAGTTCCGCCACATTGGCGTCATCCGCGCACAGCACGGCCACGCCGTAGAAGGGCAGGCGGTGCAGGAAATCGGCGAATGCCTTCTTCACGCGCTCGAAATCGCCGCCATAGTTTTCCAGGTGATCGGCGTCGATGTTGGTGACGATGGCAACCACTGGATTGAGCAGCAGGAACGAACCGTCGGATTCGTCCGCCTCGGCAACGAGGAACTCGCCGCTGCCCAGGCGCGCGTTCGCGCCGGCGGCAAGGAGCTGGCCGCCGATCACGAACGTGGGATCCAGTCCGGCTTCGGCGAGCACGCTCGCCACCAGACTCGTCGTCGTGGTCTTGCCGTGGGTGCCGGCGACCGCGATGCCGCGACGGAAGCGCATCAGCTCGCCGAGCATTTCCGCACGCGGCACCACCGGCATGCGCCGCGCATGCGCGGCAGCGAGTTCGGGGTTGTCCGCACGGATCGCGCTGGAAACGACCAGCACGTCGGCGTCGTCCACGTTCGCGGCAGCGTGTTCCTTGTGGATTCGTATACCCAATCCGGCGAGGCGGCGCGTGGCCGCCGAATCGCTGCGATCCGAACCGGAAACCGCATAGCCGAGGTTGTGCAGGACTTCGGCGATGCCGCTCATGCCGGCGCCGCCGATGCCGACGAAATGCACGCGCCGAAAGTCGGCCATGATGTCGGCATGCGCAGTCAGGCGGCGCGGCGTCATTTGCCCACCTCCAGGCAAACTTCGGCGATGCGCGCGGCTGCATTCGGCTTGGCCAGCGTGCGCGCGGCTTGCGCCATGGCAAGAAGCTGCGCGCGATCGCCGATGGACTCGAAAGCACGGCCCAGGCGGCTGGCGAAATCCGCGCCTTCTGCTACGAGTTTTGCACCGCCGGCGGCGACCATCGCCTGCGCATTCTTCGTCTGGTGATCGTCCACCGCGTGCGGAAACGGCACGAGGATCGACGGCGCTCCCGCGGCGGCGAGTTCGGCCAGGGTCAACGCGCCGGCACGGCAGATGACAAGGTCTGCCCAGGCATACGCGCTCGCCATGTCCTTCTCAAACGGCACGACTTCGGCGTCGATGCCTGCGGAAAGATAGGCATTGCGTGCCTTGTCGAAATGCGCCTCCCCGCACTGATGCCGCACTTCGACCGGAAGCTTCGTCCCGCGCCGGCGCAGCACTTCGGGCAGCGCGGAATTCAGGCTCTGCGCACCCTGGCTGCCGCCGAGCACGAGCAGCTTCAATGCGCCGCTGCGGCCGGCGTAACGCTGCGCGGGCGCGGTGATCCTTGCGATTGATTCGCGTACCGGATTGCCGACCCATTCCGCATTCGGGAAGACCGCGTCGAAGCCGGCCAGCACACGCGTGGCCTTCTTCGCGAGCAGGCGGTTGGTCTTGCCGGGGATGCGGTTCTGCTCGTGCACGACGAGCGGAACCTTCGCCAACCACGCGGCGATGCCGCCCGGCGCTGCCGCATAGCCGCCCAGGGCCAGCGCGCTGCGCGGAGCATGTTTCCTGATCAGTTTGCGCGCGGCCAGCACGGCGCCACCGAGCTTGAACGGCATCGCAAGCAGCGTAGCGATGCCCTTGCCGCGCACGCCGGAAATGTCGATCGTCTCCAGCGCGATGCCATGCTGCGGAACCAGGCGTATTTCCAAACCCTTCTTGCCGCCAAGCCAGATCACCGGCACCTTGCGGCGTTCCAGTTCATGGGCGACGGCGATGCCGGGGAAAATGTGGCCGCCGGTGCCGCCAGCCATGATCAGCACGGGTGCGTCCGCATTCATGTGCGCGCACCCCGCAACAAGGCTTCGGGTTTGACGATCTGCGCGTCTGCCGGCAGCGCCCGCGTGACTTCGTAACTCACGCGCAACAGCACGCCGATCGCGGCGCAGGTCATCAGCACACTGGATCCGCCCGAACTGATCAACGGCAGGGTCAGTCCCTTGGTCGGCAGCACGCCGAGATTCACGCCAATCGACACCAGCGCCTGAAAACCAAGCATCAGGCCGATGCCGAACGCGCAATAGCCGGCATAAAGCTGCCCACGATCGATTGCGCGCAGGCCAAGCGCCAGCGCGCGTCCGACCAAGATCGCGAACAGGCCGATGACGAGCACGATGCCGGCGAAACCGAGTTCCTCGGCGATCACGGCGAGGATGAAATCGGTGTGCGCCTCGGGCAGGTAGAAAAGTTTCTGCACGCTGGCGCCAAGACCGACGCCGAACCATTCGCCGCGGCCAACCGCGATCAGGGCCTGGGTGAGCTGGAAGCCATCGTTGAATGGATCCGCCCACGGATTCATGAACGAGGTCAGGCGCTTGACCCGGTAATCGCTGGTCATCGCCGCCCAGGCAATCGCGGGCATGGCCGGGATGGCGAGGTAAACCAGGTTGCTGATGCGCACCCCGCCAAGCCAGAGCATGCCCGCGCAGACCGCGAGAATCAGCGCGGCGCTGCCGAAGTCCGGTTGCATCAGCAGCAGGACGACAAGCACTCCCGCGACGCCAATTGGCTTGAACATGCCGAGAAACCGCGTGCGCACGGCGCTGCTCTGGCGCACCAGATAACTGGCCAGGTAAAACACGAACAGCAATTTGACCGCCTCGACCGACTGGAAGCCGACCAGGCCCAAGCGAATCCAGCGCCGCGCGCCGTTGACGCGCATGCCGACGACGGGCAGGAACACAAGCAGCAGCAGGATCACCGCAAACAGCAGCAGGCTGAACGCGTTGCGCTCGAATTTTTCCAGTTCGATCGTCATCATCAACCCGCACAGGCCGATGCCGAGCGCGAGGAAGACCAGATGCCGGAGCAGATAGTGGAACGGCCCGACATGTTGCCCATCGGCGACCGCAATCGAGCTCGACGCCACCATCACCACGCCCAGGCTGGCCAGCGCGACGGCGACGACGATCAGCACGGGATCGTACCGACCTTTGCTTTCGTCGCGTCGCGTTGCCTGGCGGTCGAATCCGAACATGTGTGTCAGCGCACCTTCAACGTTGCCAGCCCGATCAGCACCAGCACTACCGAGATGATCCAGAAGCGCACGATCACGCGTGGCTCGGGCCAGCCCTTCAATTCGAAGTGATGGTGGATCGGCGCCATGCGGAAGATGCGCTTGCCGGTGAGCTTGAAGCTCGCCACCTGCAAGATGACCGATGCCGTTTCCATCACGAACACGCCGCCCATGATCAGCAGCACGATTTCCTGGCGCACGATCACCGCCACCGTGCCGAGCGCGGCGCCGACCGCAAGCGCGCCGACGTCGCCCATGAACACCTGCGCGGGATAGGCGTTGAACCACAGGAAACCGAGACCGGCGCCGGCCAGCGCGCCGCAGAAAATGCACAGCTCGCCCGCACCCGGTACGGCAGGAATCGCCAGGTACTGTGAAAACACGCTATGACCGGAAGCATAGGCGAACACGCCGAGCGCCGAGGCAACCAACACCGTGGGCATGATGGCCAGTCCATCCAGTCCATCAGTCAGGTTCACCGCGTTGGAAAAGCCGACGATGATGAAATAGCCAATCGCGACAAAACCCAGTCCAAGCGGAATCGCGACCTGCTTGAACAGCGGTACATACAGCGCAAGCGCAGTCGGCGAGTCCTGGCGCAACACGAAATACAGCCCTAGCGCGGCGGCGAGGCCGCATACCGATTGCCAGAAATACTTCCAGCGCGCCGGCAGCCCGCGACTGTCCTGCATCACCAGTTTGCGATAGTCGTCGTAGAAGCCGATGGTGCCGAACGCCAGCATCACGCCCAGTGCGACCCACAGATAGCGATTGTGCAGATCGCCCCACAGCAGGCTGGCAACCGCGACTGCGAGCAGGATCAATCCGCCACCCATGGTCGGTGTGCCGGCCTTGGACAAGTGCGACTGCGGTCCGTCGCTGCGAATCACCTGCGCGGCCTTGAGTACGGCGAGCTTGCGGATCAGATCCGGCCCGAGCAGCAATGCCACGACGAGCGCCGTCAGCGCGCTCATGATCGTGCGGAACGAGACGTACTGGAACAGGTGAAACGCGTTCAGGTGTCCGCGCAGCAGGTCGGCAAGTTCAAGCAGCATGACGCGCGCCTCCGTGATTTCCATTTGCGCCGGCGCGCAATGCCTGTACGACACGTTCCATCGCCGAGCCGCGCGAACCTTTCACGAGCACGACAGCGCCCGCCCGCACCGCGCCGGCAAGTGCAGCCGCGAGTTCCTTCTGGCTGCCGAAATGCCGCGCCGCCGGTCCGAACGCTTTCGCCGCATGCGCCGACAATTCGCCGACGGTATACAAATGCACAATCCCGCTTTGCCGCGCCAGTGCACCGATCTGCGCATGCAATTTTTCCGCATCCTTGCCCAGTTCGCGCATGTCGCCGAGCACCAGCCAGGTTTCGCCGGTTTCGATCGCCAGCGTCGCGATCGCGGCCGCGGTCGATCCAGGATTGGCGTTGTAGCTGTCGTCGATCAGGCTCCAGCCGCCCGGCATGGCATGGCGGATCAGGCGGCCCGCAACCGGCGCCGCCGTCTCCAGCCCTTGTTGGATTGCCGTCAGCGGCGCGTCGAATGCGAGCGCGAGTGTTGCCGCGGCGAGCGCATTCATCACGTTGTGGCGGCCCGGCAATGGCAGATTCACGTCGACGCGGCCTGCCGGCGCGAGCACTGTGATTTGCGATGACACGCCAATGCCGTGGATTTTGGCGCGCACGTCAGCTTCGTGTTCCAATCCGAAACTCAGGACGTGGCGCGTTCCGGCAACGCCGGCAAAGTACGCGGCGAACGCATCGTCGGCATTGACGATGGCAACGCCATGCACCGGCAGCGCCGCGTAAATCGCACCCTTGGTTTGCGCGATGCCTTCGAGCGAGCCCATGCGCTCCAGGTGCGCCGATGCGACGTTGTTGACCAAGGCGATTTCCGGACGCGCGATCGCGGCCAGGTATTCGATGTCGCCGGGCTTGCCCGCACCCATCTCGAGTACGGCGTATTCGCAGTCTTCCGGCATCGACAGAATCGACAGCGGCAGGCCGATTTCGTTGTTGAGGTTGCCGGCGTTGACGTGGGTCTTGCCGCATTGGGCAAGGATGGAAGCCAGTAGTGTCTTGACCGTGGTCTTGCCGTTGGAGCCGGTGATGCCGGCGACGCGTGCGCGGCGCTGCGCGCGAATCGCGCTGGCCAGATCGCCCAACGCCAGCAACGTATCGGCGACGACGACCTGCGGCAGGTCGACGGCAACGGGATGCGCCACGAGCGCAGCAGCCGCGCCGCCTTGCTTGGCCTGTCCGACAAACTCATGCGCGTCGAAATGCTCGCCCTTGAGCGCGATGAACAAGCCGCCCGCGACCGGCTTGCGCGTATCCGTAAACACGCCATCCACGGCCGTGTCCGCACCGTGCCGCGCACCGCGCGTCCACAAGGCGACATCGCCCAGGCGCAAGTTCATGCGTGCGCCTCGAGTGCGCGGCGCGCGACATCCACGTCGTCGAACGGGCGCTTGACGCCGCCGGTTTCCTGATACGGCTCGTGGCCCTTGCCGGCGATCAGCACGACGTCCCCAGCGCGCGCTGAGCGCAGCGCCAGCGCGATCGCGGCGGCGCGATCGCGTTGCACACGGGCGCGTCGCGCATCGCCAAGACCTGCGACAATCTGCGCGACGATGGCGTCGCCGTCCTCGCCACGCGGGTTGTCGTCGGTGACGATGATTTCATCGGCGAGGCGTTCGGCAATCGCGCCCATCTGCGGGCGCTTGCCCGCATCGCGCTCGCCGCCACAACCGAACACGCAAACCAATTTCCCGGCGCAATGCGCGCGCAGACTGGTCAGCGCCTGTTCGAGCGCATCCGGTGTGTGCGCGTAATCGACCACGACCAGTGGCAGGCCACCACCGCCGAGGCGGTTCATGCGTCCAATAACCGGCTGCAAACCTGAAATTGCATTCTGGATTTGTACAAAGGTATACCCGAGCGCGCCTAGGCAACCCGTGACCGCAAGCAGGTTGTACACGTTGAAGCGACCGAGCAAGGCGCTGTGGATTTCGCCTTCGCCCCACGGCGTGACCAGATCAAGACTCAAGCCATCGCCATGCGTGCGCACATTCATCGCGCGGATTTCCGCATCGGCATCGATCGCGTAGCGCAGTCGCTGCGCACCAACAGGCAGGCCTGCGGCCAGTTCGCGTCCGAACGCATCGTCGGCATTGATCACGGCGCTGCGCAGTCCCGGCCACGCGAACAACTTCGCCTTGGCCGCGCCGTAGGCTTGCATCGTGCCGTGGTAGTCCAGGTGATCGCGGGTCAGGTTGGTGAACACTGCAACCTCGAAATCCACCGCGTTGACGCGGCCCTGGTCGAGCGCGTGCGAGGACACTTCCATCGCCACATGGCTCGCACCCGCGTCGCGAAATTGCGCGAGCAGGCCGTGTACGCTGATCGCGTCCGGCGTGGTGCGTTCGCCGGATTCGATCGCGCCGACCAATCCCGCGCCGAGCGTGCCGATGGTCGCCGCGCGCGCGCCAAGACCTTGCAGCGCCGCCGCGAGCAGTTGCACGATCGAGGTCTTGCCATTGGTGCCGGTCACGCCGATCACGTGCAGCGCGGCGGATGGACGTCCGAAGAAACGCGCCGCGATTTCGCCGACCTGCCCGCGCAATCCATCGATCCACATGACTGGCGCATCCGCGGGCAGGGAAGCGGCGGACGCAGGGCCTTCAGCGATCACTGCCGAAGCACCCTGCGCCAGCGCCGCCGGGGCAAACGTGATGCCGTGCGCGCTCGCGCCCTTGAGCGCGATGAACGCGTCGCCCGCGTGCACGCGGCGCGAGTCGAGAGTCAACCCCGACACCTGAATATCGCTGGCGTCCGCGATGCCAGCAAGCAAGTCGCGCAGGGATTTGGCGCTCATGGCACCGCCTCCTCGTAACTGGTGTCGCCGGGTGCGTAATCCGGCGCTTTGCTGCCCGGTTGGATCGGCGCGCCGGTGTCCGGGCCGCCCGCATACCAGTGCTGCACGTTGTCGGGCGGAATGTCGAGCATGCGCAGCGCGCCGCCCATCACCTGGCTGAATACCGGCGCTGAAACCGTGCCGCCGAAATAACCGCCCTGTGGATCGTGGATCACCACCACGGCGACCAGGCGCGGATTGCTCGCCGGCACCATGCCCGCGAACAGCGAGATATAGCGGCTTTCATAACCGCCATTGACGGCCTGACGGGAAGTGCCGGTCTTGCCGGCGACGCGGTAATTGGGCACGGCCGCGCGCAAGGCCGTGCCGCCCGGCGCGACGACGGTCTCGAGCATCTTCACAATCGTGTGCGCCAACTGCGGATCGATCACAGCCACCGCCGGATTGCGCACGCCCTTGACGAAGGTGGGCTGGTGCAGGCGACCGTTGTCGGCCAACGCCGCGTACGCTTGCGCCAATTGCAGCGTGGTCACGTTCAGCCCATAGCCGTAGGCAATGGTGGCTTTCTCGATCACGCCCCAGGTGCGCGCGGCGGGCAGAAGCCCCGGCGATTCGCCGGGGAACCCGCTGCCCGTGGATTCACCAAAGCCGAAACGATGATCCATGTCGTACATGTCTTCGTTCGGCAGGGTCAATGCGATCTTGGCGGCGCCGATGTTGCTCGAATGCGTGATCACGCCGGTCACCGTGAGCAGGCCGTGGTTGGCGACGTCACGAATGACATGGCCGGCCAGCATGAAGGTGCCGGGATTGGTGTCGATTGGCGTGTCCGGTGTCCACTTGCCACTTTGCAGGGCGGTCGCGATCGTGAACGGCTTCATTGTCGAACCCGGTTCGACCACGTCGGTTACCGCGCGGTTGCGCCGGTAGGCCGGATCTGCGGCCGGCGCATTCGGGTTGTACGACGGCTGGTTCACCATCGCCAGGATTTCGCCGTTCGTCGAATCGAGCACCACCATCGAACCCGAACGCGCATGGTGTTCGATGATCGCGGCCTTGAGGTCGCGATAGGCCAGATACTGGATGCGGCGGTCGATCGACAGGGTCAAATCGCGCCCGGGCTTGGGTTCGCGCACCAGTTCCACGTCCTCGACCGTGTGGCCCTTGTTGTCTCGGATCACGCGCTTGGCGCCAGGCTTGCCCGCGAGCCAGTCGTCAAACGACAACTCGAGGCCTTCCTGGCCACGGTCGTCGATGTTGGTCACGCCCAGCACATGCGCGGTGACTTCGCCGCCCGGATAAAAGCGCTTGTACTCGCGCTGGCCAGAAACACCGGCAATGCCCAGCGCAAGAATCGCCTGCGCGTCGTCCGGATTGAGCTGGCGCTTGAGGTACAGGAACTCGCGTTCCTTGTGTTGATCGAGTTTTTGCTTCAACGCAGTGGCATCGACGCCGAGTGCGCGCGCCAGATCCGGGATGCGTTCGGGCTGTTCCAACACGGTGGCCGGATCGGCCCAGATCGATTCCACCGGCGTGGACACGGCCAGCGGTTCGCCGTTGCGGTCGAATATCGTGCCGCGCGATACCGGAATCGGCACCTCGCGCAGGAAACGCGCATCGCCTTGCTGCTGGTAGAAATTCTTGCGCACGACTTGCAGGTCGATCGCGCGCACGATCAGCGCCGTAGCCGCCAGTACCAGGATCATGAGCACGAGGTACAGGCGCCCGCGCGTGTTCACCGGCGCCAGTCGCGGCTTGGCCCGCGCGCCTTCGCTGCGCGTGCGCGGTGGCGCCGGATGCGAAGTCAGCAGCATGGCAGCCTCCGCGCGCTCATGGCTTCACCACCACGCTGTCGGTCGCGCCGGGGTTGACCATGCCGAGTTGGCCGCGTGCGATCTGTTCGATGCGGTTGGGCTCGCCCCAGGGGGCCGGCGCGATTCCGCGCCCGCCGACCTCGGTGTTGAGGCCGTCAACCTCGTGCGTCAGGCGGTTGAGTTCGCCGAACAGCAGGCGATTCTGCTGGCGCGCATAGACCACGCCGATGGAACTGGCCAAGACCGCGGCGAGCAGCAACAGCACGATGGCGGCGCCGATTGCCTTCATGCGATTTTCTCGGCCACGCGCAGCACCGCGCTGCGCGCGCGCGGGTTGCGCGCGAGTTCTGCGTCGCCAGGCATTTGCGCATGCCCGATCAAGCGCAATGACAATGAAGCTGATACAGGCGGAGGCAGGCCGCGACGCGCCGGCGGTGCCTGCGATTGGTCGCGCAGGAATTGCTTTACCGCACGGTCTTCCAGCGAATGGAAGCTGATCACGCACAGGCGTCCGCCGACGCGCAGGCGCGCGACCGCGCCGCGCAGCCCGCGCTGCAGTGCATCCATTTCGCCATTCACTGCGATGCGCAATGCCTGGAAACTGCGCGTGGCCGGATGCTTGCCAGACGGCGGCCGGCCGACGATGCCGGCGACCAGGTCCGCCAATTCGCCGGTGCGCGTGATTGGCGCGTCTGCACGTCGCGCAACGATCGCGCGCGCAATGCGTCGACTCATGCGTTCCTCGCCATAATTCCACAACACGTCCGCAATCTCTTTCTCGTCCGCGCGCGCCAGGAATTCAGCCGCGCTCATCCCGCTGCCCGGATCCATGCGCATGTCCAGCGGCGCATCGGCGCGAAAGCTGAATCCGCGGCCGGCGTCGTCCAGTTGCGGCGATGACACGCCCAAGTCCAGCAACACACCGTCCAGCCCCGCCAGCGTCGCATCCCAATCGGCCAAATCGGCGAAATTGCCGTGGCGAATTGCTACGCGTGCATCGCTTCCGAATTCGCGCCGCGCCGCGGCCACCGCCGCCGGATCGCGATCCATCAGCAGCAAGCGCCCGCGCGGACCCAATTTTTCCAGCACCGCGCGTGCATGGCCGCCGCGTCCAAACGTGGCATCCAGATACGTGCCGTCGTCGCCCACGTACAGGCCCTCCAGCGTTTCGCGGAGCAGAACCGGTACGTGCGCTTCATCGATCATCGGCATCGTCCGCAGCGCGCGAGATGCCGCCGTCACAACTTCAGTCCCAGCATCTCATCCGACAATTCGTGCTCGGCGATGCTCTGGCGGATCTTGGCCATGTGCGCCTGCTCGCTCCACAGCTCGAATTTGTTGTTCATGCCGAGCAGCACGGCCTTCTTCTCGATACCGGCCGCATTGCGCTGGCTGGCCGGCACCAGCACGCGCGCGTTGCCATCCAGCTCGATCACTGCCGCCGCGCCGACAATCTTCAATTGCATGTCGCGATGCACGCGCTTGACGCCCGACAGCGCGTTGACCTTGTCGCGCAATTGCTCCCACTCGGGATGCGGAAACAGCCACAGGCAACCGGGCTCGAACGGGTTGTAGGTGAACACCAGACGATTGGCGCAGGCCTTCGCGACCAACTCGCGGTACGCGGTCGGAAGGGCCATGCGGCCCTTGTCGTCGAGCGTGATTGCAGTTTCGCCCTGGAACATTTCCCACCAAAACCCACGAAATCCCACTAATGGTGAACAGTAGTCCGGGCAGACAGGCCTGTCAAGGAAAAATTCGCTTGCGGATCAATGGGAAAGCGCGGCTTTTGCAGAATTTCGAGTGGTTTCTGAGGAGTTAAAAAAAGTCGATTGAATTCATTCGACTTTTTGTTTTTCGAACATGGCGTCGATGATGGAAATACATGCTGCGACGCAGCATTTCAGTTCCAGCCCTTCAGTATTGCCGCAATGTATATTTTGCTAACAAGTAGATAAATAGAAAAGTGGAGTCGGCCGGTAAGCCGGGTTCTGTCGTGGACAGTCATTCCTCTAGGCGCCGCGTCGCCGCTGCGCTCGAGCAACCAACCCGGGAGCGACGCGGGCCGCGCCATTGCTCCCCTATTCGGTCTTGCTCCAGGTGGGGTTTGCCGTGCCGGCCTGTTGCCAGGCTCGCGGTGCGCTCTTACCGCACCATTTCACCCTTGCCTGATCCCTCGCGGGCCATCGGCGGTATCTTTCTGTTGCACTATCCGTCGGCTCGCGCCGCCCAGGCGTTACCTGGCACCTTGCCCGATGGAGCCCGGACTTTCCTCGAAACACTTGCGTGCCTCGCGACTGTCTGGCCGACTCCGCCTACGATTCTACCGCGTCGTACAAGGCTTTGCGCGAAGCACCCGTGATCTCCGCCGCCAGCTTCGCCGCGCGGCTGGGCGGCAATTCGCGGCGCAGGATGTCGAACACGCGCCGGCCTTGAACGAGTTTCGCGGCGGCGTCGCCGGCATCTGCTCCAGCAACCAACAGCACGAATTCACCACGGCGCTGGTCGGCATCGGTGCTCACGCGGACGGACAAATCCGCCAGCGTGCCGTCGAGGATGGTCTCGTACAGCTTGGTCAGCTCGCGCGCGAGCACGGCATGGCGATCGCCGCCGAAAACACTCGCACAATCGCTCAGGGATTCCTCGATGCGATGGCTGGACTCATAAAAGATGAGCGTGCGTGTTTCGGCCGCTAGCGCTTGCAGTTGCGCGCGCCGCGCCGCGGACTTGGCCGGCAGGAATCCTTCGAACACGAAGCGGTCGCTAGGCAAACCGGCTGCTGACAATGCCGCGATCGCCGCGCAAGCGCCGGGAATCGGGCTCACTGCGATGCCCGCCTCACGCGCCGCGCGCACGAGGCGGAATCCCGGATCGCTGACCAACGGCGTGCCGGCGTCGCTGATCAGGGCAATCTGCGCGCCTTCACGCATGCGCTGGACCAGTTCGTCAGATTTATCGCGCTCGTTGTGCTCGTGCAGCGCGAGTGTGCGCGTACCGATGCCGAACTGCGCGAGCAATGCCGCGCTGTGACGCGTGTCTTCGGCGGCAATCAAATCGACGTCGCGCAGGGTTTCCTGCGCGCGCGGCGACCAATCGGCGAGATTGCCGATCGGCGTGGCCACGATCCACAGTTTCCCTGAATCCGGCTTTCCGGAATCCGGACTTTCCGTTCCTTGCGCACGCATCGTACTCTCCGCTGAACGAAACCAAGCTTAATCCAGCCGCCGCCGCCGCGTGTCGAATCCGATCAAGTATCATGCGGGTTCGAACGCCAGGAATGCGATCATGATCATGCGGCGCGCCCCATCGGTATTGCCCTGCGGCATCCTCGCGCTGTGCCTGCTCGCCGCCGGCTGCGCGCAGGTGGGCGCACCACGCGAGGAAACTCCCGACGCCGTCGCCGCCGATCAGGATTACAACCAGGGCAACTTCGACGCGGCCGCGCGCGATTTTCTCGCATTGGCCGACGCGCATCCGCGCGATGGCGCGTTCTACCGGCTGCGCGCGGCGGAAGCCTACTTGCAGAACGGCGAGATCGACGCGGTCGCGCGCACGCTGCCAGACATCCGCCGCCATGGGCTGCAAGGCGACGAACCCATCCGCTACGACCTGCTTGCGGCCGAGGTGGCGCTGTCGCGGCACGATGCCACGGGCGCATTGAAGGAATTGCGGTTTTCCGATGCGGACTTGTCTACTCCACTGCGCCTGCGCGCGCTCGAGCTACGCGCGCGTGCGCAAGCCGCGCAGGGTGATGCGCTGGACAGCGCACGCACGCGCGCCGACCTTGACCGCCTGCTGGGCGGCAACGACCGCGCGCAAAACGAAGCTCAAATCGTCGCCACGCTCAAGACCATGAATCCCGACGCGCTGCGCAACGAAGCCACCGCCTTGCTGCCGGGCGATGCCTTGCGGCCGTGGATCGACCAGGCCTTGCATGCCGGCGGCAGCGCCTTGCCGGTCGTGGTGCTACATCCCAACCAGCCGGTCGGCACCCTGATCCCGCAAGGATCACAACCGCCGCAGCGCGAAGGTTATGCGCCTGGACACCGGATCGCATTGTTGTTGCCCGAGACTGGGGCGCTGATGGCGGTTGCGCAACCAGTGCGCGACGGTTTCTTCGCCGCCTATTTTGCCGCCGATGCGCCGCAACGTGCGCCGGTCACGGTCTACGATACCGGCAGCACGCCCGCGGACGCGGTCGCCGCCTACCGCCGCGCCGTGGCCGACGGCGCGGATCGCATCGTCGGTCCGCTTGCGCGCGACGCCGTGTCCGCCGTGTTCGCGCAGGGCAGCCTGCCGGTGCCGGTGCTCGCCCTCAACCAGCCCGACGGGGCGCAGACGCCGCCGCCGGGCAGCGCCGCGTTCGGCCTGAATCCGGATGCCGAGGCCGCGCAGGCGGCCGAGCGCATGCTGCAGCAGGGCATCAGCCACGCTGTCGTCATCACCGCCACGGAAGACTGGGCCGAACGCGCCGCACTCGCGTTCCGCGCGCAGTTCGAGAGCCGCAACGGACAGATCCTCGGCGAGGCTCGGGTCGAGAACGGCGAAGTGAATTATTCCGCGATGATCCGGCAGACGCTGGCGAGCGTGCCGACCTCGAGCTCCGCTCCGTCCCTGCCCGGCGCAGCACCGGTCGCGCCAGTGCCCGGAGCCGCTGCGCCAGCGCCAGTCGATACCGGTGTCTTCATCAGCATGCGTCCACAACAGGCACGCCTGCTGCTGCCGCAACTCAAGCTCGCCGGCTACACGAACATCCCGGTGTTGGCCACCTCGCATATCTACGCCGGCAACTACAACCCGGGCCTGGATCGCGATCTGGACGGCGTGCAGTTCTGCGACGCGCCCTGGCTGTTCGACGCAGCGCTCGGCTTGCCGAACCACGACGCCATCGTGCGCGCGCTCGACAGTGCGCGCGGCGCCGGCGGACGCCTGTTCGCGATGGGTATGGATGCCTACCGCCTGCTGCCGTACATGGACTGGCTGGCACAGCACCCGGACAGCTACCTGCCGGGCGCGACCGGCCAGCTTGCCGAGGATCGGCTCGGTCGCATCCAGCGCCTGCTGACCTGGGCGCGCTTCGACAATGGTGTGGCGCATCCGCTGGCAGGCAGCTTGCAAACGAGTGCTGCGCCGCAGTGACCGCACGCAGCACTGGTGCAGAATGGGAAAACGCAACCGAGGCGCACTTGTGCGCAGCCGGGCTGCGCACGCTGCAGCGCAATTTCACCTGCCGTCTGGGCGAGATCGACCTGATCATGGCCGAGCGCGATTGCACGGTGTTCGTGGAAGTGCGTTTCCGCCGCGATGCCGTGCATGGCGATGGCCTGGCATCGGTCGGCGCAGCCAAGCGTGCGAAACTTCTGCGCGCCGCGCAGGTCTGGCTTCTCGCGCACCCGCAACGCGCCGCGCAACCGTGCCGGTTCGACGTCATCGGTTGCAGCGGCACGCCGCAGCAGCCGCGATTCGACTGGATCCGCAACGCATTCGAGACATGCTGAAAAATGAAAATGTATAAAAACATCATGATCCTGACGCTTGTGCCGCTGCTGCACGGCTGCGTCGCCGCCGTCGCCGGCGGCGTGCTGGTCGGCGCGCATGCCGTACACGACCGCCGCGCGGTCGGCACCGTACTCAGCGACCGCAATATCCAGTTGAGCGCGATCGACGCGATCAACAAGCATCGCGAGCTGACCCGCGACGACAACAACGTCAAGGTCGTCGTTTACAACGGCGTGATGCTGCTGTGCGGACAGGTGCGCAGCGAAGCGCTCAAGCAACTCGCGCACGACTCGGCGGAAGGCTTCGATGGCGTCATCCGCCTGGTCGACGAGATCCAAGTGACGGACCAGCCGCAAGGCTTCTGGCGCCGGCGCGGGGACGAGACGACGACTGCGCGCGTGAAGACCGGCCTGCTCGACATCACCAGCCTGCCCGGTTTTGACCCCACCCGCATCAATGTCACCACCTCGCATGGCGTCGTTTACCTGATGGGTCTGGTCAAGCACGACGAAGCCGATGCCGCCACCGACGTCGCGCGTAATACCGCCGGCGTCGACAAGGTCGTCAAGGTGTTCGACTACACCGACTGACTGAGTGTGCTGCGACCGGCACGCATGTGAGCGGCTTCACATTTCCGACGCGATCGGAGTAAACTCGCAGCGATCTTTTCCAGACGGGGTTCGCCGTGGAATCCAAGCACCTGCTTCCCTTGACCCAAGCCGTGATCCTCGCCTTGGCCACCGGTGGAGCGCACGCCGCCAGCATCACCGTGAGCACAGCCGGCGACAGTGGTGGAGCCGGCACCTGCACGCTGCGCCAGGCCATCGAATCCGCGAACACGGATTCGGCGCAAGGCAACTGCACCGCCGGCAGTGGTGCGGATACGATCGCGTTCGCTTCCAACGTCACCAGCGTCGTCTTGACCGGCGGCGAACTGCTGATCGACAGCAGCGTGACCATCAGCGGCAGCGGGCAGACGATCACCGCCGCGCCGTACAGTCGCGTGATGAGCATCGTCAACAACGCCAACACCGTTTCGACGGTCAACCTGTCCGACCTGATCCTGACTGGCGGCAACTATGATTCGCCGGGTGCGGGCTTGTCGATTGGCGCGCCGTCGGGCCCTCCAGTGAGACCTGCGCACAGCACATCCGCCAACGCTCCCCGCCCTGCCGCGAATGGCCCGACGGTGAGCCTGAACCGCGTGACCGTCAGCAACAACACGTCGAACGTCCACGCCGGCGGCGTATACATCAGCGCCAGCACGGTCGACATCACCCAGTCCACCATCTCGGGCAACAGCCTGGCGGCCAGCGGCAATTACGCCGCCGGCGGCATTTACATCACCAACGGATCCAACGTCACCATCACCGATTCGACGATTTCGGGCAACAGCGCATCTGGCCCCGACAAGTATCTGGCCGGCGGCGTGTATGCATGGGGCAGCCAGCTGACGGTGATCAACTCGACGATTACCGGCAACGGCGCCTACGGCATCGATTATCTGGCTGGCGGCGCCTCGGTGGCGTATGGGCCGGCCGCAATCTACAACAGCACGATCTCCGGCAACACGACGTCCACGTCCTCGAATGTCGCCGCCGGGGGCATCCTGGTTGGCGCCGAGAACGTTGCAAGTCTTGCTCTGGTGAATACCATCCTGACCGGCAACACCGGCACGCAAGCCGACATGGGCGTGTACGCAAGCTCGAATGTCATTGCCCAATTCAACCTTCTGGGCACTGCGTTGCAAAGCACTTACAGCGGCAATGGCAACGTGTTCAGCGATGCGCCGGGCCTCGGCGCGCTGGGCAACAATGGCGGGCCGACGCTGACCATGAAGCCCAATACCGGCAGCCCGGCGCTGGGCGCGGGCAGCGTTGCATTGATTCCTGCCGGCGTGACCACCGACCAGCGCGGCACGGGTTTTGCGCGCGTGGTCAACGGTTCGCTCGACGTCGGTGCGGTGGAAGCCGCCGCGGGTGCGGGTGCGGTTGCCGCCGCGACCGTGCCCACGCCGGCGCTATCGACATGGGCGTTGGCTCTGCTCGGTGGCCTGCTTGCCCTGCTCGGACTGCGCAAGCGAAAGCGCGCTGACGGCTGAGGATTGCCTGCCGCCGGCGTAAACTGGCGGCATGCTGCTTTCCAATTCCTTCACTGGCGAACTGCGGGGGATTTTCGGCGACGCGCTGGTCACCGATCCCGCCGAGTGTCTGGCCTACGGCTACGACAATTCGCGCCGACAGGCGCAACCCCATGCGGTCGTCTTTCCAACCGAACACGCGCAAGTCGCAGCGCTGGTGCGCGCCTGCCGCGCGCCGCGCATATCGCTCGTTGCGCGCGGCCGCGGCACCAACACCACGGGCGCGACAGTGCCGGTCGACGGCGGCGTAGTGGTCTCGTTAGAACGCATGAATCGCATCGTGAAAATCGATGCCGATAATCGCCTCGCAATAGTCGAACCCGGCGTGCTCAACGGCGATCTGCAGGCCGCGCTGGGCGCACACGGATTCTTCTGGCCGCCGGATCCAACTTCGAGCCCGTATTGCACGATCGGCGGCAACCTTGCCTGCAACGCCGCCGGTCCACGCGCGGTGAAGTACGGCAGTTGCCGCGAGAACACGCTCGGACTGCACGCGGTGACCGGCGCCGGCGAGGAGTTCCGCTGCGGCGTGAACACCACCAAGGGCGCGGTCGGCTACGACCTGACGCGCTTGCTGATCGGCGCCGAAGGCACGCTCGCGATCATTACGGAAGCGACTCTCAAGCTCACGCCAAAGCCAGCCGCGAAAGCGACATTGAGCGCGAGCTACGCCGATGTCGTCGCCGCCACGGCTGCTGTCGCGCGGATCATGGCGCAGCCGGTCGTGCCCTGCGCGCTGGAATTCATGGATGACGCGGCGCTGCACCTTGCGCGCGCTCACGCGGGCGAGGCAATTCCCAATGCCGGCGCACTTCTGATTGTCGAAGCTGATGGCGACGCTGCGGATTTGCCGCGCGCAGTCGAAGCTCTCTGCGCCGCCGCGCGTGGCGCGGGCCTGCTGGATATTCGCACCGCAAAGAACACAAGCGAAGCCGAAACCCTGTGGGCCGCGCGCCGCGCCCTGTCACCGGCGCTGCGCACCATTTCGCCGGACAAGATCAACGAAGACGTGGTCGTGCCGGTCTCGCGCCTGCCGGAACTGATTGCGCGGCTGCGCGAAATAGCGGCGAAGTATTCGATTCCCATCGTCAATTTCGGCCACGCCGGCAACGGCAACATTCACGTCAACCTGTTGCCGCGCGACGCCGCCGAGCACGCGCGCGCCGAAGCCGCTCTGCCGGAAGTTTTCCGCAGCGTGATCGCACTCGGCGGTACGTTGTCCGGCGAGCACGGCATTGGCCTGGCCAAGCGCGATTACCTTGTCGATGCACTCGACCCGAACGCGCTTGCGCTGATGCGCCGGATCAAGGCGCAGTTCGATCCCGACGGCATCCTCAATCCGGGCAAGCTGCTGCCGTGACGAAAAAGCTTGAAACACTGCTGCGCGATATTCGCGCCTGCCGGATTTGCGCTGCGCATCTGCCGCTGGGTCCGAATCCGGTGCTGCGTGCCAGCGCGACGGCGCGCATTCTCGTCGTTGGCCAGGCGCCGGGCACGAAAGTCCACGCCACCGGCATTCCGTGGAACGATGCCAGTGGCGAGCGCCTGCGCGCGTGGATGGGCATCGATCAGGACACTTTCTACGACGAATCGCGCATTGCCATCGTGCCGATGGGATTCTGCTATCCCGGTCGTGGCAAGGGTGGCGACAACCCGCCGCGACCGGAATGCCGCAAGACCTGGCATCCGCAACTGATGCCGATGCTCACGAACGTGCGCTTGACCTTGCTGATCGGCCAGTACGCCCAGGCCTATTTTCTGCGCGAGCGGCGCAAGGCATCGCTCACCGATACAGTGCGCGCCTTCGCCGAATACTTGCCGGACTACTTGCCGACCGTGCACCCGAGTCCGCGCAATCAAGGCTGGCTCAAACGCCATCCGTGGTTCGAAAAGAAATTGCTGCCGACATTACGCGAACGCGTGCACGAGCTGCTGTGAGCCGCGTTCACGCGAGGTAATCGTGTACGACCTCGCCCAGCGGCAACAGCAGATCGGCTTTCAGGTGTACCGCCGATTTAACCTCCAGCACGGGCAGATCGGCAACCGGCGCCAGTGCATGCGCAAACAATTCCAGCGCACCCGGACCACTCCATGCACCGCGGAACTTGCGGCACTGCATCGCGTAGCGCACGATTTCGCAGATACGCGGCTTGCCGTCGACGTGCGGAATGATCTTGAGCAGGTAACTCGGCGCCTGCATCGATGCCACGGCATCGGCCTCGGGAAATTCCCGGTGTTTGTAACCCATCGTTCCGACCGCCACGCGGATACCGGAATAACTGAGCGTGCCGACCAAGGTGTCCTTGTGCACCGTCAGGCTTGGCTCGGCAATCTTCTTCGGAAAGCCCCACAACTCGCGTCCACCGGCGGTCGGCGGATGATCGTTCAGATACATCATGCGCACATAGCCGCCCTGCTCGCCGCGAAAGCTCACCGGTATCACCTGCCCCGATTCGGTGTAGTCGCCAAATCCCGTCGAATCGGGCATCTTGATGAACTCGTACTTGACCAGTGGCTGGGTAAACTGCAGCGGTTCGGGAATGCAGCGGCGCAACGCATCCGGATCGGTGCGGTAGGTGATCACCAGATACTCGCGATTGGTGAACAGGTACGGCCCTGGCGGATAGGCCGGATTTTCGATGGGCATGGCAAACGCGCGTTGACGGACTTCGTCGGCGGTCATGAAAGGTCTCCTGGGAGCGCTCGCACCGGACGCGGCGCGGCAAGGCGTTACGACGGCGCGTTGGACAACGCCGCTGGCGTGAAGTTCGGGGTAATTACAACAATCGTTGTAACAACAGCAGGACAAGCGCCGCGTAGATTCCGGCGAAGACGTCATCGAGCATCACGCCGAGTCCGCCGGACAATTTGCGGTCGGCCCACGACACCGGCCACGGCTTGGCGATGTCGAAGATGCGGAAAAGTATAAATCCGGCAAAAATCCACAGCCAGCTACTCGGCCAAATCATCAGCGGTGTCAGCGCAATCCACTGGCCGACGAATTCGTCCCAGACCACGGCGGATGGATCAGCAATCTTCAGCCTGCGCACAGCCCAGCCGCAGGCGACCACGCCGATTGCGAAAGCCGCAATCAGTGCGACGGCAAACCACGGCAACGGCAGTTCGCGCAGCGAGAACCAGGGCAGCAGCGCCAAGAGCGATCCGGCCGTTCCGGGCGCGACCGGGCTCATGCCCGAACCGAAGCCGCAGGCGATCCAGCCGAGCGGATGGCGCAGCAATGCGTGGCGTTGCGACGCATCCAGGCTCATGCGAAATGCTCCCAGCCCGCGTGCGGCAATGCCAGCGAATTGCCATTGGCATCGCGAACCCGCACGCCCGCGCGGGCAACGATGCGGCCGATGCGCATCACCGGGCAACCGCTATCCGCCAGATCGCCCAGCAATCCGGATGCAATCGCATCGGGCGCGGTGAAGCACAATTCGTAATCATCGCCACCGGCGAGCTGGAACGCGCGGCGATTCTCGGCGGCAAACGCCGCGATCAATGCGGACGATGCAGGCAAGGCATCGGCGTCGATTTCCGCACCGGAGCCGCTCGCCTCGCAGATGTGCCCAAGATCGGCAACGAGGCCGTCGGAAACATCGATACACGATGATGCGCGACCGCGCAGGATCAAGCCTTGCGCGATGCGTGGCGTCGGTCGATGCAGGCGTTCGAGCAACTGCGCATCGTTTGTCGATTTCGATAGCGTCTGGCGCAATCCTGCCGCCGCATCGCCGAGCGTGCCGGTCACGTACACGCCATCGCCCGCGCGCGCGCCAGCGCGCGTGAGCGCCGCATCCGGCGGTACGAAACCGTGAATCGTCACCGTGATCGACAAGGGCCCTTGCGTGGTATCGCCGCCGACGAGGGCGATGCGATGTCTGCGCGCAAGTTCTGCAAAGCCGTCGGCGAATTCATCTACCCAGCGCGCATCGGCAATCGGCAAGGTCAGTGCGAGCGAAGCCCAGGCCGGTTCAGCGCCCATCGCAGCGAGATCAGAAAGATTCACCGCGAGCGCCTTCCAGCCGATGTCGTGCGCCGTCGCTTCGCGTGGAAAATGCACGCCAGCGACGAGAGTGTCAGTGCTGACCGCCAGCAGATTTCCAGAGGGAACCGCGAGCAGGGCCGCGTCGTCGCCGATGCCGAGCTGCACATCGTCACGCGCCACGGTGCAGCGCGCGCGAATCGATTCGATGAGAGCGAACTCGGCCACGTCAGGCGCGCGCGGATCCGGCCTCCGTCGCCCGCCATTGGCGCGCGGCCTTGTCGAGCACGCCGTTGACATAGGTGTGGCCATGCTCGGCGCCGAAGCGTTTGGCAACTTCCACGGCCTCATTGAGGATCACGCGGTACGGCACATCCGGCCGATGCCGCAGTTCGTACGCGGCAATGCGCAGGATCGCGCGCTCGAGCGGATCGACCTGGGCGATGTCGCGATCAAGCCATGGCGCCAGATCCGCGTCGAGTTCGGCGCAATGCGTGTCCACGCCGCGCAGCAGATCCTCGAAATAGGCGATGTCGGCGATTTCCATGTCCTGCTCGTGGCGGAACTCCTCGATGACCGCCGCCATCGGATTGCCGCCGATCTGCCAGGCGTACACCGCCTGCGCGGCGCGGCGCCGCGGGCGCGAGCGCGCGGCGAGATCGATGCCATCGGTGCGTGGTTGCAGATTCATGCGGGAAGTTTACCCGAGCTTGGCCATCAAATAGGCCATTTCCAGCGCGGCAAGCGCGACGTCTTCACCCTTGTTGCCGCGCGCGCCGCCGGCGCGCGCCTGCGCATCCTCGTGGCGTTCGACCGCAAGCACGCCGTTCAGCACGGGCACGCCGCACTCCAGCGCCACGCGCATCAACCCGCGTGCGCACTCGTCCGCGACATGCTCGTAATGACGCGTGTCGCCGCGCACCACGCAGCCGAGCGCGACGATCGCGGCCGGCTTGCGGGCGCGCGCGAGCCGTGCCGCCGCCTGCGGAATTTCCCAGGCACCGGGTACCCGGACCAGGTCGATTGCCGTGTCGGCGACGCCGTGTTCGGCAAACGCGCGGCGCGCGCCATCGACCAGCGCATTGACGATGCGCGGGTTCCAGCGACTGGCGATAATGGCGAAACGTGCGTGGGGATCGACGCGCAATTCGCCGGCGAATTCCGGCACGGATGTTTCCTCTTCACGGCGGCGCCGCGCGCGTAGTTTACCCGAGCCGGCCTTCCCGGAACCGCGCCAGCCACGTGTTTTCCGCTGCATCGCCGAAAACCGCAAAGACGTCGCAGGAAGCGTCCATCTGGCCGGGGCGGGTTTGCCCGAGTTCGGCGCACAACGCGTCCAACCCATCGCGCAATGGATGCATCTGGCGCAGTTCAAGAACGCCATTGTGCAGCGCGATCGCAAACACGCGCGCGTCCAGCGCTGCCAGTTGCGCGGCATAGCGGTCGAGGGACACGCCGGCGAGTCCCAGCAATCCGGGCGCGAATTCCATCATGCAGCCCAGGCGATGGCGATTGGCGGACAACGTAGCAGCCATGCCAGCCAGAATGCGTGATTCGGCGCCTTGCGTGTCGATCTTGACGAAATCAAGCGGAGCGCCATCCAGTGCCGTGTCCAGATCGATGGATTCGACCGCGACGCGCGCGCGTCCCGGCGTCGGCGCAAGGCGATGATCGCCGGCATTGTCGGCGCTCAGATGCAGGAATTCGTTGCCGCGCGCTTGCGCCAGGGCGAGTGGGCGCGCTTGCACATTGCCGCAATCGTTGAGCAGCAGATTGGCCAGCAGCATGCGGAAGTTGGCCGGCTCCGGCTCGAACGCGATGACGCTGCCGGTCGCACCGACCAGGTGCGAAAACAGGACGCTGTAGTAACCGACATGCGCACCGGCATCGACCACGCGCATGCCCGGACGCAGCAGGCGCTGGCACAGCGCGGTTTCCGCCGCTTCCCACAAACCATGTGTGCGAATGCTTGGCGCAATGATGGAATCGGCCTGAGTTTCCAGCGCCAGCACGAACGGCGGCACGTTCGGCGCACGCACTTGCAGCAACTCCAGTCGCCGCGCAACCGGTGCCACGCTCACGCCTCCATCATTCCGGAATGGCGCGTGACGATGGTCGGATCCAGGTACACGGGAAAGCCCAATCGCCGCAGCTCGCGGCAGACCCAGAAATCTTCGGACAGGTATTCGTCGCCGACCACGCCAGTGCGGAAAATGTCGCACTGCACGGGCGCCTGCAAATCGACACCACGCAGGTGATAGCCGCGCGAATACACACGACCGTCGCGATGCGCGTCCTCGACCAGCGCATTGCCCGCGGCGCGCGTAAGCAGCAGCGCCGCCGTGCCGAT
>OEIU01000305.1_pt1 | contig 49248 bp, 54 predicted proteins | sample 1539221 | NCBI WGS metagenome assembly OEIU01 (sample SAMN03792071, study PRJEB22550) | activated sludge metagenome | feature: wastewater treatment plant; material: activated sludge; isolation source: Wastewater treatment plant of a petroleum refinery complex | place: Argentina: Zarate | collected... | reverse complement strand
CAAATCCATTAGCTGAAATGACACACAAAAGAAGAATGTCTGCATTAGGACCAGGTGGATTAACAAGGGAAAGAGCAGGATTTGAAGTACGTGACGTTCATTATACACATTACGGACGTTTATGCCCAATTGAAACTCCTGAAGGACCAAACATTGGTTTGATTTCTTCACTAACTATTTATGCAAGAGTTAATAGATATGGATTTTTAGAAACTCCTTACCGAAAAGTTATCAAAGGAAAAGTAAGTAATGAGGTAGAATATTTAACTGCCGAGCAGGAAGATAATTTCACTATCGCACAGGCAAATGCTCCGATTAATGAACAGGGTAAATTTTTAGGTGAGAGAGTTAAATCAAGATTAAAAGGTGAATTTCCTATTGTATATCCAGATGATGTACAATATATGGATGTAGCACCAGCACAGATAGTTAGTGCTGCCGCAGCTTTAATTCCATTTTTGGAACACGATGATGCTAATAGAGCGTTGATGGGATCAAATATGCAACGTCAATCCGTTCCACTCTTAAAACCAGAAGCACCAATTGTTGGTACCGGAATGGAAAAGAAACTTGCTCATGATTCAAGAGCATTATTGTTAGCAGAAGATAACGGTGTTGTTGAGTATGTTGATGCAAACAAAATTGTTGTTAAGTACGATATTAATCCAAACAGCTTTGAAGCATTAACAAGTTTCAATGAAATAAGAGAAGCAACTTATTATCTAACCAAATTTCATGGAACAAACCAGGAAACTTGTATAAATCAGGTGCCAATTGTTAAGGAAGGCCAGAAGCTTAAAAAAGGTGATGTACTTGCAGATGGCGCAGCTACTGAAGGTGGCGAATTAGCACTTGGTAGAAATGTTCTTGTTGCTTTTATGCCTTGGAGAGGTTATAACTTTGAAGATGCTATTATCATCAGCGAAAAAGTTGTTAGCGAAGATCTTTACACATCAATCCATATTGAAGAATTTGAATTGCAGGTACGCGAAACAAAACGCGGTGAAGAAGAATTAACGCGTGAAATTCCAAATGTTAGCGAAGAGGCAGTTAAAAATCTTGATGAATTTGGAATTATCAGAGAAGGCGCTGAAGTTAAGGAAGGCGATATTTTAATTGGTAAGATTACTCCTAAAGGCGAAACAGATCCAACTCCGGAAGAAAAATTATTACGTGCAATTTTTGGAGATAAAGCTGGTGATGTAAAGGATGCATCATTGAAAGCACCTCCCGGATTAAAGGGAACTGTAATTAAAACAAGACTCTTTAGCAGAAAGAAAAGAGATAACGAATCTAAAAAACAAGAAAAAACTGCTTTAGATAAACTTGATCATGAGCTGAAGAAAAATCTTCAAGCTCATTATGATAAGCTTGTAGAAAAATTAACAAAGATAACAAAGGATCAAACCACAACCGGTATCAGAGATCTTGATGGAAGCGTAGTACTAAGAAGCGGATCAACCATAAAGGAAGAAACTTTTTCTTCTATGGATGATGTAACCAAACTTGATTATACTCTCGATTGGTTTGAAACTAAAAAAACAAACAATCTTGTAAATACTCTTTTCAAAAATTATTTTCTTATCAAAACTGATATTGAAGAAGATTTTAAGAGAGAAAGAATCAAAGTTCAGAGCGGCGATGAATTACCACCCGGAATTGTTCAACTAGCAAAAGTTTATGTTGCTAAAAAACGTAAACTTTCTGTTGGTGATAAAATGGCAGGAAGACATGGTAATAAAGGTGTGGTTGCAAAAATAGTTCCTGCAGCAGATATGCCTTTCCTTCCGGACGGAACTCCCGTGGATATAATTTTGAATCCACTTGGTGTACCATCTCGTATGAATCTTGGTCAGTTATATGAAACTGCATTAGGATGGGTTGGAAAAAAACTTGGTGTAAAATTTGCAACTCCAATTTTTGATGGAGCAAAAGTAGAAGACGTTGAAGAATGGCTTGCAAAAGGCGGTCTTGAATCTGGAAGCAAAACAGATTTGATTGACGGACGATCCGGTGAAAAATTCCATCAAAAGGTTACTTGCGGATACATCTATATGTTAAAGCTTAGCCACCTTGTTGATGATAAGATACACGCAAGGTCTATAGGGCCATACTCACTGATCACTCAACAGCCACTTGGTGGAAAAGCACAATTTGGTGGACAGAGATTTGGAGAAATGGAAGTGTGGGCATTGGAAGGATATGGTGCATCGCACATCCTTCAAGAAATATTAACAGTAAAAAGTGATGATGTTGCTGGTAGAGCAAAAGTATATGAAGCAATTGTAAAAGGTGAAAACTTACAGGAACCAAATATTCCTGAATCGTTTAACGTTCTTATAAAAGAACTCCAGGGCTTGGGTCTGGACATCAAAATAAGTTAAACGTTAAACAATTTTTTCACTTAGAAATTAGGAGATAAAAAATGGCTTATAGAGTTCAAGAAAATGCGATGAGAGATATTAACAGTCTTACCATTAGTTTGGCAAGCCCTGATGATATTTTATCAAGATCTTATGGTGAAGTAACAAAACCTGAAACAATAAATTATAGATCATTCAGACCTGAAAAAGATGGTTTGTTTTGCGAAAAAATATTTGGACCAACTAGAGATTGGGAATGTTTTTGCGGCAAGTACAAAAGAATCAGATACAAAGGTATAATTTGCGATCGTTGCGGTGTTGAAGTTACACAAAAAAGTGTTAGACGCGAAAGAATGGGACACATCGGCCTTGCTGTGCCGGTTGTTCATATATGGTTCTTTAGAGCACAGCCATCCAAAATTGGTAACATCATTGGACTAAGTTTAAAAGAACTTGAAAAAGTAATTTACTACGAGTCTTATGTAGTTCTGAATCCTGGTCCAACGGGATTAAGCCGCTTAGATCTTATTTCGGAAGATCAATATTTTGAAGTATTAAGTTCCTTACCTGATGGTAATGAAAAATTAGATGCTGATGATCCAAAGAAATTTGTTGCTAAAATTGGCGGCGATGCTGTTAAAGAGATATTAAAAAACACTAATATCGAAACTCTATCTAAACAATTAAGAGATTTAGTAAAAGTTGAAACATCTCAGCAAAAGAAAGCAGATTTACTCAAAAGACTTCGTGTTATTGAAGCATTTAAAGAAGAAGAAGGAAAAGTTCCAAACAGACCTGAGTGGATGGTATTAAGTTATATCCCAGTCATTCCACCAGAACTTCGTCCTCTTGTACCTCTTGAAGGTGGAAGATTTGCAACCAGCGATCTTAATGATTTATATAGAAGAGTTATTATTCGTAATAACAGATTAAAAAGACTTATTGATATTAAAGCACCGGAAGTAATTCTAAGAAATGAAAAAAGAATGCTTCAGGAAGCCGTTGATGCATTGTTTGATAATTCCAGAAGAGGCAGCGCTGTAAGAAGTGATAATAATCGTCCTTTGAAATCTTTAAGTGATATGCTTAAAGGTAAGCAAGGAAGATTTCGTCAAAATCTTTTAGGAAAAAGAGTTGATTATTCGGGTCGTTCAGTTATTGTTGTTGGACCTGAGCTAAAACTTCATCAATGCGGTTTGCCAAAAGATATGGCGGTTGAATTATTTAAACCATTTATCATACGCAAACTGATCGAAAGAGGTCATAATAAAACTGTAAAAAGCGCAAGGAAAGTTGTTGATAGAAAAGATCCAATCATTTGGGAAATTTTATCTAAAATTATTGAAGCTCATCCAATACTATTAAATAGAGCTCCAACGTTACATAGACTTGGAATCCAAGCTTTTCAGCCAATTTTAATTGATGAGAGAGCTATACAGCTTCATCCAATGGTTTGTACAGCTTTTAACGCTGACTTTGATGGTGACCAGATGGCCGTTCACGTTCCACTTTCTTATGAAGCTCAATTGGAAGCTGCACTGCTAATGCTCAGCAGTCATAATATTCTTTCACCACAAAACGGCAGCCCGATAGTTGTTCCTACGCAGGATATAGTTTTGGGATGTTATTATCTAACGAAATTTAAAGAGGGTGATAAAGGCGAAGGAATGGTATTCTCCTCACCCGAGGAAGTTATCATAGCTTACGATAGTAAAGTTGTTGGCTTACATGCAAAGATAAAAGTTAGAATTGATGGTGAGATGATTGAAACTACAACCGGTAGAGTTATTTTCAATCAAATCGTTCCTAAAGAAATGGGATTTATAAACCAGTTATTAATCAAAAAAGCTTTTGGTGGAATAATTGGAAGAATGTTTATTAAGCTTGGTAATAAAGTTACTGCAAAGTTCCTTGATGATTTAAAGGATTTAGGATTTAGATATTCCACAGCTGGCGGTTTATCCGTAAGCTTTGGCGATATGATTATTCCTGATGAAAAAACTGCACTAATTACAAAAGCTAATAAAAAAGTTGAAGGAATTTTAAACGAACACGAAATGGGTGTTATCACAGACGCGGAAAGATATAACAAAATTATAGACGTCTGGACGCATACAACAAATGATGTTGCACGCGCGCTAATGGAAAAAATTAAACAGCATAACAAAGGATTCAATTCATTACATATGATGGTTGATTCCGGTGCAAGAGGATCGCAAGAGCAGGTTAGACAGCTGGCTGGTATGAGAGGGTTGATGATGAAACCTCAAAAAACTTTATCGGGACAAGCTGGTGAAATTATTGAAAACCCAATTGTTGCCAACTTTAAAGAAGGTCTTTCTGTTCTTGAATACTTCATTTCAACTCACGGTGCCAGAAAAGGTTTAGCTGATACAGCATTAAAAACAGCTGATGCTGGATATTTGACAAGAAGATTAGTCGACGTTGCTCAAGATGTAATTATATCCGAAATAGATTGCGGTACCATCCTTGGCATCGAGGTTAAAGCTCTTAAAGACGTTGAAGAAGAGAGAGAACCTTTAGGAGAACGTATTACAGGAAGGTTTGCGCAGGAAGATGTTTACGATCCTAAAACTGAAGAGTTAATTATTTCCGCTGGTGAAATGATTACAGAAGAAATTGCTGAAAGAATAGAAGATGCTAATATTGATTCGGTTTATATCAGAACAGTTCTGACTTGCGAATCAAAAAGAGGTGTTTGCGTTAAATGTTATGGAAGGAATTTAACCACAGGTAAACAAGTTGAAATTGGAGAGGCAGTAGGCATCATTGCAGCACAATCCATAGGTGAGCCTGGTACGCAGTTAACATTACGTACTTTCCATTTGGGTGGAACTTCATCAAGAATTGCATCTCAATCACAAGTTGAATCTAATACTGATGGTATAGTAAGATTTGATAAAGTTAATTATGTTGAAAAAACTGAAAAGGATCCATTCGGCGGGCCGGATACAAAACTAAAAGTTGTAACTGGTCGAAGAGGCGTTATAGAAATATTAGATGAAAACAACAGACTATTAAAGAAATACGATGTTCCTTACGGTGCCGAGCTGGTTGTTGATGATGGGCAGGTAATAAAGAAAAGACAACCGCTTTATAATCATGATCCATATAACTCAGTTATTTTATCTGATATTTCAGGACGTGTTAAATTTGTTGATCTTGTTGATGGAGTAACTCTGCAGCAAGTAACTGATGAACAAACAGGGCACGTTCAAAAAGTTGTTATTGAATCTAAAGATAAAAACCTTACTCCGAGTATTCTTATTGAAAGCGAGAACGGAAATAAAAAATCTTTCAACCTTCCTGTTCGCTCTTATCTTTCTGTAGATGAAGGTGAAAATATTAAAGCTGGAATTATTTTAGCTAAAATATCAAAGCAAACTACAAAGAGTAGAGATATAACCGGTGGTTTGCCAAGGGTTACAGAACTTTTTGAAGCACGGAGTCCACATGAACCAGCCGTTGTAGCTGAAATTGAAGGTAACGTTAAATTTGGTGCCCGTAAAAAAGGCTCAAGAGAAATTATGGTAGTTGCACAAGATGGTTCTGATGAGAAGAAATACAATGTGCCTCTTCAAAAGCATATACTTGTTCAGGATGGTGATGAAATTCCTGCCGGTGAAAAAATAACCGACGGTCCTATCAACCCACATGATATCTTAGCAATTAAAGGTACCAGCGCTGTACAAGAATATTTAGTGAATGAAATTCAGGATGTTTACAGGCTTCAAGGTGTTAAGATTAATGATAAACACATAGAAGTAATTGTAAAACAAATGTTGCAAAAAATAAAAATCGTTTCACCTGGAGACACAAAATTCCTGGAAGAAGATATTGTTGATCGAAACGAATTCTTTGAAGAAAATAGTAAAATCTCTAATATGTTTTATGTTGAAGATAAGGGTGACTCGAAACTTAAAAATGGTCAACTTATAGCAAAATCTAAACTAAGAGAGATAAACGCAGATCTAAAGAAAAAAGATAAAAAGGAAGTAATTTATCGTGATGCTGAGTCTGCTACATTTGAGCATATTCTTCTGGGTATAACTCAAGCAGCACTATCAACAGAAAGTTTTATCTCAGCAGCATCATTCCAGGAAACAACAAAAGTACTTGCAAATGCAGCTACTGAAGCTAAAGTTGATAACCTTCTTGGATTAAAAGAGAATGTTGTGATGGGGCATTTAATACCTGCTGGAACAGGAATTAAAAAGTACAGAAACGTTATGCTTGAATCTGAGGAAGTAGAAATATCTGATAAAAAAGAAAGTGAAGAAGAAATTCAATCAAACAAATAATTGTTAAACCTTAATGTTTGATGATTTTTAATGTTTCTTCTATTTCAATTTGCTTAATAATAAAAATAATTGAAGTTTTCTTGACAAAATTTGAATAGAAAACTATATTTGAAGTCTGAATTTTTTTGAGAAGTATATTTTAAGGAGATTTTAGTGCCTACTATAAATCAGTTAGTTAGAAAGGGTCGAGTAAGTATTTTATCGAAAAATAAAGCTCCGGCTCTTGATGCTTGTCCACAGAAGAGAGGAGTGTGTACTAGAGTATACACCACTACACCTAAAAAGCCAAATTCAGCTTTGAGGAAAGTAGCGAGAGTAAGACTGACAAATAACATGGAAGTAACCGCTTATATTCCTGGTGAAGGACATAATTTACAGGAACACTCAATAGTAATGATAAGAGGCGGCAGAGTAAAAGATCTTCCTGGAGTAAGATATCACATTATTAGAGGCACATTAGATACCAGCGGTGTTGAAGACAGAAAAAAAAGTAGATCCAAGTACGGTGCAAAGAAACCTAAAGCGAAATAAAAAATGAGAAAAAGAAGAGCAGAAAAAAAATTCCTAAAACCCGATCCCAAATTTAACGATGTATTAGTCGCTAAATTTGTTAATTGTGTAATGTATGATGGAAAAAAAGCAGTTGCTAGAAACGTAATCTACGATGCTTTTAAAATTATAGAAGACAAAACTAAAAAACCGGGTCTCGAGGTATTTAAAAAAGCAATTTCAAATACACAACCTATGATCGAAGTTAGAAGCCGTAGAGTTGGAGGAGCCACATATCAGGTACCAACAGAAGTAAGACCTGAAAGAAGAACCGCATTGGCTATGAGATGGATTAAAAATTATTCCCGTTCAAGAGGTGAAAAATCCATGTCTGCAAAATTAGCATCAGAGTTAATTGCGGCTTCAAATGGAGAAGGTTCCGCTGTAAAGAAAAAAGAAGATGTCCATAAAATGGCAGAAGCAAATAAAGCTTTTGCTCACTTTAAATGGTAATAGAAGGAAAAGTTTAGGTATTAATGGCTAGCAAAGTTAATATAGATAAGGTTCGTAACATTGGTATTATGGCTCATATCGATGCCGGTAAGACAACTACAACCGAAAGAATTTTGTACTATACAGGTAAGTTGCATAGAATCGGTGAAGTGCATGATGGCGCTGCCACGATGGATTGGATGGAACAAGAAAAAGAACGTGGAATTACAATAACAAGTGCAGCAACTACTTGCTTTTGGGAAAATCATCAAATCAACATTATTGATACACCGGGACATGTTGATTTTACAGTAGAAGTTGAAAGATCATTGCGAGTTCTTGATGGGGCAGTTGCTTTGTTCTGCGCTGTTGGTGGTGTTGAACCTCAATCAGAAACTGTATGGCGTCAGGCTGATAAGTATGGTGTACCAAGAATTGCCTTTGTAAATAAGATGGATAGAACGGGTGCTGATTTTTATAATGCCATTGAAATGATGAAAGAGCGATTAAGTGCAAATGCAATTCCAATAAATTTACCCATCGGTGAAGGTGATATGTTTGTTGGGGTTATAGATCTTATAAAGTTTAATGCCAGAATGTTTCATGAAGAATCTTTTGGCTCTACATTCGATGAGATTCCTATTCCTCAGGACTTGATGGAGATCGCAACCAAATACAGAACACAAATGCTGGAAGCTGTCTCTGATGTTGATGATAAATTATTAGAAAAATATCTCGAAGGCAAAGAGATTAGTGAATCAGAAGTAAAAGCAGTATTAAGACGAGCTACAATTGATTTAAAGATTGTTCCTGTTCTTTGTGGTTCATCATTTAAAAATAAAGGTGTGCAGAAACTTCTGGATTCAGTTGTTGATTTTTTACCTTCTCCATTAGACACAGTTGCATTAGAAGCACATCATATCGGAATAAATGATTCTGTGCTAAGAAAAATTGATGAGAATGAAAAGTTTACTTCATTGGCATTCAAAATTATGAATGATGCATATGTTGGTAAACTTACTTTTTTTAGAGTTTATGCTGGCACTTTAAAAGCCGGTTCATATGTTTATAATTCAGTTAGCGGTAAAAAAGAAAGAATCAGTAGATTACTTCAAATGCACGCTAATCATAGAGAAGAAATTTCAGAGGTTAGAGCTGGAGATATAGCTGCTGCTGTTGGATTAAAATATACACGTACAGGCGATACTCTTTGCTCTGAAGATGATCCGGTAGTTTTGGAGCGAATGGTTTTCCCTGAACCTGTTATTCAGATTGCAATCGAACCTAAAACCAAAGCTGATCAGGATAAGTTATCGGAGTCCTTAGCGAAATTATCTGATGAAGATCCAACATTTAAAGTTAAAGTTGATGAAGAAACCGGACAAACGTTGATAAGTGGTATGGGCGAACTTCACCTTGAGATATTAGTTGACAGAATGAAACGTGAATTTAAAGTTGAAGCTAATATTGGCAAACCTCAAGTAGCTTATAGAGAAACAATTACCCAAACCGTTCAGGCAGAAGGTAAGTTTGTTAAACAATCCGGTGGTCGTGGAAAGTTTGGACATGTTTGGATTGAACTTAGTCCAAATGAACCGGGAAAAGGTTATGAGTTTATTAATGGAATCGTTGGTGGTGTAGTTCCAAAGGAATATATTCCAGCAGTTTCACACGGAATTCAGGATGCTATGAAGAATGGTATCTTAGCTGGATTTCCAATGGTAGATATTAAAGCAAAATTATATGATGGATCTTACCATGATGTTGACTCGGATGAAATATCATTTAGAGTAGCAGGTTCGATGGCATTTCAAGCAGGCGCTAAAAAGGCAAATCCTGTTTTGTTGGAACCAATAATGGCTGTTGAAGTTGTTACACCGGAAGAATATTTAGGTGATGTTATGGGAGATTTAAATTCCCGAAGAGGAAAAATAGAAGGTTTTTCTGCAAGAAAAGATGCGCAGGTAATTAAAGCTTCAGTACCACTTTCAGAGATGTTTGGTTATGCAACAGTTCTAAGATCAATGAGTCAGGGTAGAGCAATTTACACAATGCAATTTGATCATTATGCTGCAGTACCAAAATCAATTGCAGAAGAAATATCTGAAAAAACTTTAGGTAAAAAATCAACAGCTCATTAAAAACAGACATTAAAAACAAAAAAAGCAAAATATAAAAGGAGATTCCGATGGCTAAAGAAAAATTTGATAGGAGCAAACCTCACGTTAATATAGGAACTATTGGTCACGTAGATCATGGTAAAACTACATTAACCGCTGCCATCACAATGGCTCTCGCAAAAAAGGGATTATCTTCAGTTAGAACATTTGATAGTATTGATAACGCACCTGAAGAAAAAGAGAGAGGTATTACAATAGCAACAGCGCACGTTGAGTATTCAACCGCTAACCGACATTACGCACACGTTGACTGTCCTGGTCACGCTGATTATGTTAAAAACATGATCACTGGTGCTGCTCAAATGGATGGAGCAATATTGGTAGTTGCAGCAACAGATGGTCCTATGCCACAAACAAGAGAGCATATTCTTCTTGCTCGTCAGGTTGGTGTTCCTAAAATAGTTGTGTTCCTTAATAAAATTGATATGGTTGATGATCCTGAACTTATTGAATTAGTAGAAGAAGAATTAAGAGATCTATTAACTGCATATGAATTTCCGGGATCAGAAATTCCAATTATCAAAGGATCTGCGCTTCAAGCTCTTGAAGCTGGTGCAAGTGATGCTCCAATTGATGATCCAAGATATAATTGTATTTGGGAACTTATGGATGCTGTTGATAGCTACATCCCTGTTCCGGAAAGAAGTACTGATAAACCATTTTTAATGCCGGTTGAAGATGTATTTTCAATAACCGGTCGTGGTACAGTTGCTACTGGTAGAGTTGAAAGAGGACAAGTTAAAATACAGGAAGAAGTTGAATTGATAGGTTTGGGTCTTCATAAAAAAACCGTTGTTACTGGTATTGAAATGTTTAGAAAAGAACTTGATTCAGCTATGGCTGGTGATAATGCAGGTATTTTGTTAAGAGGTATAGATAAAAATGAAATTGAAAGAGGAATGGTTCTTGCCAAACCAGGATCTATAACACCTCACAAAAAATTTGAAGGTGAAGTCTACGTTCTTTCAAAAGATGAAGGCGGCAGACACACACCATTTTTTAATGGTTATAGACCACAGTTTTATTTCAGAACAACTGACGTTACTGGTGTTGCTACATTACCTGAAGGTACCGAAATGGTTATGCCTGGTGATAATGTAAGACTATCAATTGAATTAATTGCACCTATCGCTATGGAAGAAAAATTAAGATTTGCTATTCGTGAAGGTGGTAGAACAGTTGGTTCTGGTGTTGTAACAAAGATTATTGAATAAGATATAGAAAACTCTAGAGAAGGGAGTTCAAACTCCCTTTTCTTATCTAATATAACAAAAGGAGTTGATTAAGTGCCCGGTCAAAAAATTAGAATAAAATTGAAATCGTACGATCACATTTTGATTGATAAATCTACAGAGAAGATCATTAAAACTGTTAGAAGTACAGGAGCTGTTGTATCAGGTCCTATTCCACTTCCAACAAAGAAAACAATTTATACTGTATTAAGATCACCACACGTAGATAAAAAATCCAGAGAACAATTTGAAACCAGGGCGCATAAGAGAATAATCGATATCCATAATTCAAATAACAAAACCGTCGATTCGCTAAGCAAGTTAGATATTCCGGCGGGTGTTGATATCGAGATTAAGCTATAATGAACATTGGAGATAAGATGTCTGGCATAATTGGTAAAAAATTAGGAATGTCTAATATCTTCGGACAAGACGGAGAGATTATTCCCGTAACTGTAATTCAAGCAGGTCCTTGTAAAGTTGTTAACATTCGGACAAAAGAAAAAGATGGTTATGAAGCTCTTCAACTTTCTTTTGGCGAAAGAAAAGATAAACATACATCAAAACCTTTTGCAGGTCAGTTTAAAAGCAGTGGATTAAAACCAGCTAAACTTCTTAAAGAATTTAGAAACTTTAATCTTGCTGATTATAAAATTGGTGATCAGATAGGCGCAGATTTTTTTGTTGAAGGTGAAAAAATAAAAGTTAGAGGAAGAAATAAAGGCAAAGGATTTCAGGGTGTAATGAGACGTCATAATTTTGGTGGCGTTGGTGGTACAACACACGGACAAAGTGATAGACTTAGAGCTCCCGGCTCAATTGGTGCAAGTTCTTATCCTTCGAGAGTTTTTAAAGGACAGAGAATGGCTGGTAGAATGGGCTATGAAAATGTTACAATTTCAGGTTTAAAAGTAGTTAAAGTTATTCCAGAGCAAAATTTAATTTTTGTTAAAGGCGCCGTTCCCGGTGCTGTGAATACAATTTTAGAATTGATTAAGAAGTAATTCGGTTAAAAAAATGACGCTTGATGTTTTTAAAATAGACGGATCAAAATCGGGTGATAAAATAGATTTATCCGATAGCATCTTTGCAATAGAACCTAATGACCACGCAATTTATTTATCTGTTAAAGCATACTTAGCAAACCAAAGACAAGGTACTTCCAAGTCTAAGGAAAGAGGCGAAGTTAGCGGTGGCGGTAAAAAACCCTGGAAACAAAAAGGACGTGGCGGCGCAAGAGCTGGTACGACAAGATCACCACTTTGGGTTGGCGGAGGCACCATATTTGGACCTCGCCCAAGAGATTATCGACAGGATCTTCCCAAAAAAGTAAAGCGCCTTGCCCGTAAATCTGCTTTAAGTTATAAGGTTAAAGATGAGCAGTTATTAGTTGTTGAAGATTTTAATCTTGAACAGCCAAAAACAAAAGATTTTACTAAAATATTAAATGCTCTTAAAGTATCAGGAAAAAAAATTCTTTTGTTAACTGATACCAACAATCAAAATATTTATAAATCCGGAAGAAATATTCCAAAGGTTAAAATTCTTGAAGCATCAAAAGCATCAACTTATGATTTACTTAATAATCAGGTTTTGATTCTTCAGAAAAGTGCTGTTAAAGAAATTGAAAAAACATTTACTCCAAATGGAGAGGCGGTTAATTAATTATGAATCATGTATTGGTTAGACCATTGATTACCGAAAAGATGACAAACATTAATACAGATTTGGGTAAGTACGGATTTTTAGTTAATCCAAATGCTAATAAAATCCAGATCAAACAAGCGATTGAAAAAAAATTTGATGTCCATGTTATTGAAGTTAGAACAATAAATCATCCCGGAAAAACTAAATCACAATTTAGAAAAAGTGGAAAGTTTGAAGGTAAAACTGCCAGATTTAAGAAAGCAATCGTAACTCTTAAAGAAGGCGAAAAAATTGAATTATTTGAGCAAGTTTAGAGTATAGGAAATAGGATTACCAAATGGGAATTAAAAAATTAAAACCAACTTCACCAGGAACAAGATTCAGATCAAACTCAACATTTGATGAGATTACTAAATCTGTACCTGAAAAATCTTTAACAGTTTCGTTAAAAAAATCCGGTGGAAGAAATAATCTTGGACATATTACAACAAGATTTATTGGCGGTGGTCACAAAAGAAGATATAGACTAATAGACTTTAAAAGAAATAAACCCGGTATAGAAGCAAAAGTTTTTTCTATCGAATATGATCCAAACAGAAGCTGCAGAATTGCACTTTTACATTACGCTGATGGAGAAAAAAGATATATCCTTGCTCCTGAAGGTTTAAAAGTTGGAAGTAAAGTTGTTTCAGGACCCGGTAGTGATATTTTGGTTGGTAACGCATTGCCTCTTAAAGAAATGCCATTAGGCAGTTTTATTCACAATGTTGAACTTAAACCAGGCAAAGGTGGACAGTTAGCAAGAAGTGCAGGATCATCATTACAGCTTATGGCTAAAGAAGGAGATTTTGCTCAAGTTAAAATGCCATCAGGCGAAGTTAGATTAATTCGGTTGGATTGTATGGCAACATATGGTGTTGTTGGCAATGCAGAGCAAGAGAATATTAGTTTAGGAAAAGCCGGAAGAAGCAGATGGTTAGGTAGAAGACCTCACGTAAGAGGAGTTGTAATGAATCCGGTCGATCACCCAATGGGTGGTGGTGAAGGAAAAACCTCAGGTGGCGGTCATCCAGTATCACCTTGGGGACAAAAAGCTAAAGGTTTAAAAACCAGAAAGCGTAAAAAAGATTCTAATAAATATATTATTAAAAGACGCAAGTAGTAATCAGAGAGTAGCTTATGCCAAGATCCGTAAAAAAAGGTCCTTTTTTAGATTATAAATTAGCTGAAAAAATTAAAAAGCTAAATGACACTAATCAGAAAAAAATTATCAAAACCTGGTCACGTTCATCAACAATTTTTCCTGATTTTGTTGGACATACAATTGCTGTTCACAATGGTAATAAAATGATTCCTGTTTACATAACAGAAAATATGGTTGGACATAAATTAGGTGAATTTGCTCCTACAAGAATTTTTAGAGGGCATCCTGGTACAAAGGCAGAGAAAGCAACTAAAGCATAAAAATAGGATTTGAAATTAAATGGAAGCTAGAGCAATAACAAAATATATAGGTTCATCCCCAAGAAAAATGAGATTGGTTATAGATCTTATAAGAGGAATGCGTGCAGATAAAGCTTTGGAAGTGTTACACTTCTCATCTAAGCATTCTTCAAGAAATGCAGAAAAGACATTAAGATCTGCAATAGCAAATCTTATGAATTCTGATGAAGCCACACGTGTTGAGCCGCAAGATTTAATTGTTAAAGAAGCATATGTTAATCAGGGACCAACACTTAAAAGAATTTCACCGGCTCCGATGGGACGTGCTTATAGAATAAGAAAAAGATCCTGTCATTTAACTATAGTTGTTGCAAGTAAAGATTAATTAAGGAGAAAGATTTTTGGGACAGAAAACACACCCCGTAGGATTTAGAGTTGGAATCATCAGAGGATGGGATTCTAACTGGTATGAAAATAAAAGCTATGCCACCAAATTAAAAGAAGATGACAAGCTGCGTTCTTACGTTAGAAACAGATTAAAGAAGGCGGGAATTTCCAGAATTGTAATTGATAGAACATCAAAAAATATTATTCTTACAATTCATACTTCAAGACCAGGTGTTGTAATTGGCAAGAGTGGTAAAGAAATTACCCAGCTTGAAGAAGAATTAAAACAAATATCAAATAAAGATGTAAAAATTCAGATATCCGAAATAAAAAGACCAGAATTAGATGCTTACTTAGTTGCAGAAAATATTGCTAATCAGCTTGCAGGAAGAGTTTCGTTTAGAAGGGCTATGAAAACTTCTATCACTGCTGCGATGAGAATGGGTGCTGAAGGTATAAGAATAATGTGTTCGGGAAGACTTGGCGGAGCGGAGATGGCTAGAACTGAACAGTACAAGGAAGGAAGAATTCCTTTACATACAATTAGAGCTGATATTGATTATGCAAATGGAAGAGCCGAAACATTATATGGCTCTATAGGAATTAAAGTTTGGATTTGCCGGGGTGAAATCTTAGGCAAAAGAGTTACTGAATAAAATCGCTTAGGAGTTTTGTTTTATGTTAATGCCCAAAAGAGTTAAATACAGAAAATCACAGCGTGGAAGACGTGCGGGTAAAGCATATCGTGGTAGTTCCGTTGCTTTTGGTGATTTTGGACTTAAAGCCCTGGAACCAGCCTGGATTACAAGCAGGCAGATTGAAGCTTGTCGTGTTGCTTTAACTAGAAAAATGAAAAGAGATGGTAAGGTTTGGATCAGAATTTTTCCAGATAAACCGGTCTCTAAAAAACCACTTGAAACAAGAATGGGAAAAGGAAAAGGTGCACCAGAGTTTTGGGTTGCGGTTATCAAACCGGGTAGAGTAATGTTTGAGGTTGCAGGTATCACCAAAGACCTTGCTAATGAAGCATTAAAACTTTGTTCTCATAAACTTCCTATTAAAACCAAAGTTGTTAGCAGAACAGATTACGAACAAAAATAGAAGCATAGAAAATGAAACTTCATGAAATAAAAGAAATGACCAATGATGAGTTGATCAAAAGAATTGACGAAGAAGAGAAAAATTTTGTTGATCTTCGATTCTCGCATCAGCTAAAGCAATTAAATAATACAGCTAAACTTAAGCTTGCTAGAAAAGATATTGCCAGAATGAAAACTATCCTTAAGGAAAGATTATCAGCAGAAAGCAAAGCGGCTCAAAAAGATAAAAAGGAAGGAGCTAACGCTTAACAATGGTAGAACGTAATTTAAGAAAAACCAGGATTGGTATTGTAGTTAGTAATAAAATGGATAAGACTATTACTATCGCTATCGAAAGAAAAATTCCACATCCTATTTATAAAAAGTACTTTAAAAAAACGACCAATTTAATGGCACACGATGAAAAGCAGGAATGTAATATAGGTGATAAAGTTAAAGTAATGGAAACTCGGCCACTCAGCAAGAATAAGAGATGGCGCCTTGTAGAAATTGTTGAAAAAGCCAAGTAAGGAGATTTTGAAAAATGATTCAGGAAGAAACTAATTTAATAGCTGCGGATAATTCAGGCGCAAAAAAAGTGCAGTGTATTCGTGTGCTTGGCGGCAGCGATAGAAAATACGCTACTGTTGGTGACACAATCGTTGTATCTGTAAAAACTGCAATACCAAATGGTACAGTAAAAAAGGGTGAGGTTTCCAGAGCAGTTATTGTAAGAACAAAAAAAGAAGTTCGCAGAAAAGATGGTTCTTATATCAGATTTGATGAAAATGCAGCGGTACTAATTAACAACCAAAATGAACCAAAAGGCACTCGTATTTTTGGACCTGTTGCAAGAGAGTTGAGAGAAAGACAATTTATGAAAATAGTTTCTTTAGCACCAGAAGTTTTATAAGGATTAGCAGTAAATGAAAATTAGAAAAAACGATACAGTAATGGTTATTTCCGGTAATGATAAAGGAAAAACCGGAAAAATTTTAAAAGTGTTTCCTAAAACTTCCAGAGTTATAATAGAGGGAATTAACCTTAGGAAAAGACATACAAAACCTAATCGTAAAAGTCCTCAGGGTGGAATTTTGGAAAAAGAAGCTCCTATTCATTCATCAAACGTGATGATATTGGATCCTAAATCTAATGAACCAACAAGAATCGGTGCAAAAATAATCTTGGATGAAAAAACAGGTAAGAAAAAAATAGCAAGAGTGAGTAAAACCTCTGGCGAAATGCTATCATAAGTAAATATATTTTAATAAAGTTATAACAAATGGCTGAAAAGAAAACTAAAAAATCAGAAAAAGAACCACAGCAAAAGAAAGCTCCTTCAAAAGAAGTTTCTGCTGTTAAAGAAAATGAAATTAAGATAAGCCCGAGACTTGGTGAAATCTATAAAAAGGAAATTGTTCCTTCTTTAATGAAAGCTTTTAATTATAAAAGTGTAATGCAGGTGCCAAAACTTGATAAGATAGTAGTTAATATGGGAGTTGGTGCTGCGGTAGCTGATCAAAAAATAATTGAAGAAGCTGTAAAAGAACTTGAAACAATTACCGGACAAAAAGCAAGTATTCGGAAAGCTAAAAAAGCTATATCAAATTTCAAACTTCGTGAAGGAATGAATATAGGCGCTATGGTTACTTTACGAAAAGAAAAAATGTATGAATTTCTTGATAGACTTATAAATGTTGCTCTTCCCAGAGTAAGAGATTTTAAAGGATTATCAGATAAATCATTTGACGGAAGAGGTAATTATACTCTTGGTGTAAAAGAGCAAATTATTTTTCCGGAAATTAATGTTGATAAAATTACAAGAGTGCTGGGGATGGATGTAACTTTTGTAACAACATCTAAAACAGATAATGAAGCTTATGAATTGTTAAAAGCTTTTGGTATTCCATTTAGAAAAAAAGAAATTAAATAAGATTTAAAGGAGAGTTAATGGCAAGATTAAGTATTATTGCCCGTGATGATAAAAGAAGAAAGCTCAACGAAAAGTACAAAAAAATAAGACAAGAGCTTAAAGAAAAAGGTGATTATGAAGGTTTGCAAAAACTTCCTAAAAACTCCTCTCCTGTAAGATTAAAAAATCGCTGTATGTTTACCGGTAGAGGAAGATCTTACTATCGTAAATTCGGTGTATCTAGATTAGTCCTCAGAGAGATGGCTCTTAGAGGTGAAATTCCAGGATTAAAAAAATCAAGTTGGTAGGAGTTTATTATTATGCCCGTAACTGATCCGATATCAGATTTTTTGCTAAGAATTAGAAATGCTTCGAAAGCAAAGAAATTAAGAGTTGAAATTCCTTCTTCTAAAATGAAGCAGGGATTAGCTGAAATATTAAAGAAAGAAAGTTACATTCACGATTATTCTATTGTTGAAGATAACAAACAGAGTATTCTAAAGATTCAACTTAAATACAGAGATGGCTTATCTGCTATAACTGGATTAAAAAGAATCAGCAAACCCGGACTAAGAGTTTATAAAGATTCCAGTGAATTGCCTAAGGTATACAATGGGCTTGGCACTGCAATCATATCAACTTCCAAAGGGCTATTAACTGATAAAGAAGCCAGAGCAGCAGCTGTTGGCGGTGAAGTAATTTGTTACATCTGGTAATTTTTTGACGGAGAAGAAAAGTGTCTAGAATTGGAAAAAAACTGATCGAAATACCCAAAGGCGTAACTGTTGTTTTGGATGGTAACGTTGTAAAAGTAAAAGGTCCTAAAGGTGAGCTTCAGAAAACAATTCATCCTAATATTAAAGTAGAGATGAAAGATTCTGAAATCGAACTTAAAAGATCAGACGATCTGAAAATAAACAGAGCTTTGCATGGTTTATCCCGTGCTCTTATAAATAATATGATTCTTGGTGTATCCCAGGAGTTCAAAAAAACTTTGGATATTGTGGGTGTTGGATATAAAGTTGAACTTAAAGGAAGTAATTTACTTCTTAATATTGGTTACTCACATCCAATTTATTTTTTACCACCAGCAGGAATCAAGTTGGAAGCTCCTACACCTACTCAAATTGTTATATCAGGCATTGATAAACAATTAGTAGGACAGGTTGCAGCTAAAATAAGAGCAATAAGAAAACCAGAACCATACAAAGGTAAAGGTATTAAATATTCTAATGAACAGATTTTGAGAAAAGCCGGCAAGACTGCAGGTAAATAATTTCTAACGGAGTTTATAAGAAATGATAAAAAGAAATACAAATCCTAGATTACGATCTAAGACAAGAATCAGAAAAAAAATTACCGGCACGCCAGAAGTGCCACGACTTACTATTTATAGAAGTCTTAATCAAATGTATGCCCAAATAATAGATGATACTAATGGCAATACTTTAGTTGCTGCTTCTTCTTTATCAAAAGAAGTTTTAGATGAAATTAAAAGTGCTAAAGGCAAAATATCCAAAAGCAAACTTGTTGGAAATTTAGTTGCAAAGAAAGCAAAAGAAAAAAATATTTCTAATGTGGTTTTTGATAGAAACGGATATAGATATCACGGAAGAGTGCAAGCAATTGCAGAAGGCGCACGTGAGGGCGGCTTGAAATTTTGAGAATATTGCCGGATCGTCTAATGGCAGGACTACGCCCTTTGGAGGCGTCTGTAGAGGTTCGAGTCCTCTTCCGGCAGCCAAAGTGCAATTATAAATTTTTTTATTATTAAGATTGTTTGGAGAATTAATTGAAAGCTGTAAAATCAACTGAAACTGAAGGACTTAAAGAAAAAGTAGTACACATTAACAGAGTTGCTAAAGTTGTTAAAGGTGGACGACGATTTAGTTTTAATGCTATAGTGGTTGTTGGAAATGGAAATGGTATTGTTGGAGTCGGCTTGGGAAAAGCTAATGAAGTTACTGATGCTATTTCTAAAGGAATAGATGACGCAAAGAAAAACGTTGTTAAAGTTTCTGTAATAAAGGGTACAGTTGCTCACGAAATTATTGGAAAATATGGTGCGGGAAAAGTTTTATTAAAACCTGCTTCACCCGGTACGGGTTTAATTGCTGGTGGTGGTGTTAGAGCAGTGCTTGAATCTGCCGGCATTACAGATATTCTTACTAAATCTCTTGGGTCAAGCAATCCTCATAATCAGGTAAAAGCTACGCTTAATGGATTGACACAGCAGATTGATGCAAGAAAGATGGCTTCAAAAAGAGGCATAACAGTTAAAGATTTGTTTACTACTTCTAACTGAGGAACTAATGGCAAAGATTAAAATTATACAAACTAAAAGTGTTATTGATAGACCTAAAGATCAAAAAGCTACTATCAAAGCACTTGGTTTAGGTAGACCCAACTGGGAAAAAATTCATAATGATACTCCTCAAATAAGAGGAATGGTCAGAAAAGTAATTCATTTGGTTAAAGTTGAAGAATTAAAAGATTAGTAAGGTTTTATAATGGATATTTTAAGCAATCTCAAATACGCAAAGGGTTCTAAAAAAAATCGTAAAAGAGTTGGACGTGGTGAGGGCTCGGGACACGGTAACCAATCTACAAGAGGTATGAATGGTCAGATGTCAAGATCTGGTGCCAAACATAAAGCTTGGTTTGAAGGCGGACAGATGCCTCTTCAACGACGAGTACCTAAATTTGGTTTTACCAATATTTTTAAAGTTGAGTATCAATTAGTAAATATTAATGCATTACAAAAATTAGCTGATGATAAGGTTATTACGGATCAGCTTTTAAATGTTAATGAATTAAAAAAATTGGGATTGATATCCAGCACAAAGAAACCCGTTAAACTTTTAGGTAAGGGTGATTTGAAAACTAAAGTGAATATTGAAGTAAATGCTTTCAGCAAATCAGCTCAGCAAAAGGTTGAAGCTGCCGGCGGTACAGTAACAAAGATATAGCATACAAATAAATGTCAAAATTTACAGATACATTCAGAAATATTTTTAAGATCCACGAGCTTAGACAAAGAATTATATATACTTTAGTTCTTCTATTTATTGTTCGACTTGGATCTCATTTAACAATACCCGGCGTTGATGCTGTTCTACTTTCAGAAAGTGTAAAAAACCAATCATCAGATAATCTCTTTGGATTATATGACTTATTTGTTGGTGGTGCATTTCATAATGCAGCAATTTTTGCTTTGGGTATTATGCCATATATCTCTGCATCAATTATTCTTCAATTGATGGGCGCCGTTGTTCCATACTTCCAGAAACTTCAGCAAGAAGGTGAAGAAGGCAGAAAAAAGATTACTCAATTAACCAGATACGGAACTGTGCTTATTTCTGCTATGCAAGCTTGGGGCGTAACGGTTAAACTTTTAAATACACAATTTCAGGGAATGCCAATTGTTCCAGCACAAGTGCATGGAATCGGCTGGGTAATTTCCACTATTATTATTCTCACATCAGGCACTATGTTTATGATGTGGATGGGTGAACAGATTACTGAGAAAGGAATTGGAAACGGAATTTCTTTAATAATCTTTATTGGAATTATTGCTCGTTTTCCATTCGCTTTGCTTGATGAATACAGATTAATTTCTGCGGGTCAAAGATCCATAATAATTGAAATAATTATTTTTGTTTTTATGTTTTTTATTATTGCAGGAGTTGTTTTAGTTACTCAGGGTACAAGAAAAATTCCTGTTCAATATGCAAAAAGAGTTGTAGGACGAAAAGTTTATGGTGGAGTAACTCAATATATTCCTTTAAGAGTAAACACTGCTGGTGTAATGCCTATCATTTTTGCTCAGTCAATTATGTTTATTCCAACAACAGTGTTATCGTTTTTCCCTGATAACGAATTTTTACAAATGGTTGCCGGCTGGTTCCAGTACAGATCCCCGATTTATTCAACTATTTATGCATTAATGATTATCTTCTTTACATATTTTTATACAGCAATCGCCTTTAATCCAAAGGATGTTGCAGATAATATGAAGAAGCAAGGTGGATTTATTCCAGGTATCCGACCTGGCAAACAAACATCAGAATTTATTGATAATATTTTAACAAAAATTACTTTACCTGGCTCAGTGTTTTTAGCAATTATTGCAATACTTCCAGCATTTGTTTCTGCCTGGGGTGTTTCAGGATCATTCGCACAATTTTTTGGCGGCACAAGCTTATTGATTATTGTTGGTGTTGCACTTGATACATTGCAGCAAATCGAATCGCATTTGTTGATGAGACATTATGATGGATTTATGAAGTCGGGTAAAATTAAAGGACGCAGATAATTTTTTGTGATCTTAATAAAAACCAAGAAAGAAATTGATTTAATTAGAGAAAGCTGCAAAATAGTTGCAGAAACTTTACAACTTCTTAAATCAAATATTAGAGCGGGGATTACAACTTTAGAATTAGACAAAATTGCTGAAGATTATATAAGAAGTAACAATGCTATCCCTGCATTCAAAGGTTATTCGCAGGGTGGTGCCCCGGGTTTCCCTGGTTCTATTTGTGCTTCTATTGATGATGAGGTTGTGCATGGAATTCCTGGTAATCGTGTTTTAAAAAATGGCGAGATTATTTCGCTGGATATTGGTGTTCTTAAAAATAATTATTATGGTGATGCAGCACTAACTGTTCCTGTTGGCGAAGTTTCTGAAGAAAAAGTTAGACTTCTTGAAGTAACTGAAAAATCACTTCATCTTGGAATTCAGCAGGCAATTAGTGGTAACAGAGTTCATGATATCTCCAATGCAGTTCAAAATTATGTTGAAGCAAATGGATTTTCAGTTGTTAGAGATCTTTGCGGACATGGAGTTGGAAAATATTTGCACGAGGCACCATCAATTCCAAACTTTGGAAAAAAAGGTACCGGACCGAAGTTAAAGAATGGAATGACATTAGCAATTGAACCGATGGTAAATGCTGGGAAATATGATGTAATAACAGCTAACGATCACTGGACAATATTAACAGCAGACGGTTCAGCATCAGCACATTTTGAACACACGATTTTAGTTAATGATAATACACCGGAAATACTAACAGTTTGTTAAATGGCTAAACAAGGACCAATAAAAATAGATGGCATTATTACTGAAACTTTACCGAATGCAACATTTAAAGTAAAGCTTGATAATGGACATGAAATTTTTGCTCATATTTCCGGTAAGATGAGAATGCATTTTATAAAAATATTAGTAGGAGATAAAGTTTCTATAGAACTGTCTCCCTACGATCTGACTAAGGGCAGAATTACTTACAGGTATAAATAGGAAAAATAAAAATGAAAGTAAGATCATCTGTTAAAAAAATTTGCGATAAATGCAAAGTAATTAAACGTAAGGGTGTTGTAAGAGTAATTTGCAAAAACCCAAAACACAAACAACGTCAAGGTTAAAACAAAGGAGTATATAATTGGCTCGTATAGCTGGAGTTGATTTACCAAAAACTAAAAAAGTGTTATTCGGTTTACAGTACATCTATGGTATAGGTGAACATACTGCCGCAACCATTTTAGAAAAAGCTAAGATTAGTCCTGATAAAAAAGTTGCTGATCTTAATGACGAAGAAATTGCTGAAATCAGATCTATTATTACTGCTGAGTATAAAGTTGAAGGCGCACTACGCTCCGAAGTTCAGCAGAATATAAAAAGATTAATGGATATTGGTTCTTATCGTGGTATAAGACACAGAAGAGGTTTACCTGTTAGAGGACAAAGAACAAGAACTAATTCCAGAACCAGAAAAGGCAAAAGAAGAACAGTTGCTGGCAAGAAAAAAGCACCTACTAAGAAATAATATTAGATAATACGGAGATTTAAGAATTGGCTAAAACCGCAAAAAAAGTAAAGAAGAGAACTCACGTTGATTCCAACGGTGTTGCTCATATAAAAGCAACATTTAATAACGTGATTGTTACAATTACAGATATTTATGGAAACACAGTTTCCTGGTCATCCGCTGGTAAAAATGGATTTAAAGGTTCTAGAAAAAACACACCTTTTGCTGCACAAGTTTCTGCAGAAGCAGCGGGCAAAGAAGCATATGATCTTGGTATGAGAAAACTGGACGTTTTTGTTAAAGGTCCTGGTTCCGGAAGAGAAGCCGCAATAAGAGCTTTACACACTGCCGGCTTAACAATATCTTCAATAAAAGATGTTACACCAATTCCACACAATGGTTGCAGACCACCTAAGAAAAGAAGAGTTTAATTTATGGAGATTCACTAAATGGCAAGATACACTGATTCAGTTTGTAAATTATGTAGAAGAGAAAAACAAAAGCTTTTTCTTAAAGGACAGAAATGCTTTACGGAAAAATGCCCGATTGAAGTTAGAAACTATCCTCCCGGACAACACGGTTTATCAAGAAGATCAAAAGTTTCTGAATACGGCGTCCAATTAAGAGAAAAGCAAAAAATTAAAAGATCATATGGTTTACTAGAAACTCAATTTAGAAATTATTTTGAAAAAGCCGATAAGCAAAAAGGCAGAACCGGCGAAAACTTAATAAAATTATTGGAAAGACGTTTAGATAATGTTGTCTTTAGACTTGGATTTGCTTCTTCCAGAAAACAAGCAAGACAATTGATACGGCATCGTCACATTATCGTTAATAATAATCTTGTTGATATCCCAGCATATTTATTAAAAGCAGGTGATATCATTCAGATTAAAGAAAAAAGTAAAAAGTTAGATGCAATACATAATTCACTTAAAAGAGTAAAAGATAATACTTACGGCTGGCTTACGGTTGATAAAGCAACTCTTTCCGGTACATTTGTTCAGGTGCCCGAAAGAGCTGATGTACCTTTGAATGCTAACGAACAATTGGTCGTTGAACTTTACTCAAAATAAAATTTTTAATTAGAATAAGAAATAGAGGATAATAATGAGCGTATCATCTTTAAGGATGCCAGAATCAGTGGTTCTTGATGAAGCCAATTATACAAATTCATTTGGCAGATTTACACTTCAACCTTTGGAAAGAGGTTATGGTGTTACATTAGGAAATTCACTTCGCAGAGTATTACTATCTTCATTGCAAGGTGCGGCAATTACATCTGTTAAAATTAGCAGCGTGCTGCATGAATTCACCACAATTGAAGGAGTGGTTGAAGATGTTTCCGAAATCATTCTTAATCTTAAACAGGTTAGGATGAAGCTGTTATCTAAAAAACCAAATAAAATTGATTTATCATTTTCTGGTGCAGGTGTTTGGACTGCAGGTGATATTCAAAAGGCAAGCAATGAGATTGAAATTTTAAATCCTGATCTTCATATCGCAACCTTAAATAAAAATGCTAAATTTGATGTTGAATTAAGAGTTGGAAAAGGCGTAGGATATGTTCCGGCAAATGAAAATATAGTGCCTGATCAAACCATTGGAGTAATTCCAATTGATTCCATTTTTACACCAATAAAGACTGTAAAATATGATATTGAAAATGTTAGAATCGGTGATAAAAATGATTTTGAAAAGTTAACGTTAGAGATTACTACTGATGGTTCTATTACACCTGATGATGCATTAACTCAGGCAGCAAAAATTTTAAGAGAGCATATTCAATTGTTCATTAATTTTGATATAGATCAGGAAGAAGAACATAATGTTAGTCAAAAGGATAGTGAAATAGAAAGAATTAGAAAAATTCTATTAACTTCAGTTGATGATCTTGAACTTAGTGTAAGATCGCACAACTGTTTGAAAGCCGCTAACATTAAAAATTTAGCTGAGTTAGTAAGAAGAGATGAGCAGGAGATGCTCAAGTTTAGAAATTTTGGAAGAAAGTCCCTTGCTGAGCTTTCAGAAATCGTTGAAGCTCTTGGGCTGGATTTTGGAATGGATGTAGATAAATATCTTAAAGAAGAAACAGAATCACACTAATCGAGATAGGTTTTTGAATGAGACACAAAGTAAAAGGAAGAAAACTAGGTAGAACTGCAAGTCATCGTGGTGCTTTGCTAAATGCATTAGCAACTTCTTTATTAAAACATAAAAGAATTAGAACAACTGAAGCTAAAGCTAAAGAAGCTAGAACTTTTGTTGAAAAGCTTATCACAAAAGCTAAAACGAATGATTTACATGTAAAGCGCCAGGTTATGGCTTTGATTAATGATAAAGAAGTTGTTAAAGAACTCTTTAGCGAAATCATTCCGAAGATTGGTGAAAGACCCGGTGGTTATACACGCGTTGTAAAACTTGGCAGCCGTTCCGGGGATGCTGCTCCAATGGCAATTCTTGAGCTGGTTGATTACAATGATATAGCAAACAAAAAAGCTGAAGAACGTAAAGAGAAAAAAGATCTTAAAGCAAAGACTAAAGCTGAACAGAAAAACAGCGAAGTTGTCGAAGAAGCTAAAGTCGTTGAAGAAAAAACCGAAAAGAATAGTAAATAAAATTTAATAACTTATTATTGTTGAAGAGTAATCGGTTTACCGGTTACTCTTTTTTATTATGTTCGATACTCAAAAATTTATAGCATCAGCTTTTAGTATTTCAGAATTACCAAAGCAAAAATTCCCGGAAGTAGTGCTCTGTGGAAGATCAAACGTTGGTAAGTCATCATTTATTAATTCTTTGTTCAACAGAAAAGATCTGGCAAAAACCAGTTCATCTCCGGGTAAAACCAGATCTATTAATTATTATATTATTGACAATAATTTTTACATGGTTGATTTACCCGGATACGGTTATGCAAAAGCAAGTATGTCTGAACGAAAGAAATGGGGAAAGCTGATAAATGATTTTTTTTCAGTTTCTTCAAATATCAAACTTGCAATTCATCTTTTGGATAGCCGTCATAATCCATCTGAACTTGATTTAAAGCTAAATAAGATGCTTAAAGATTTATCGCTCCCATATATAGTTTTACTAAATAAAGCTGATAAATTAAATCAATCAGAATTTTCAAAGAGTGTTAAGAGCTTAAAAAATATTTTTCCTGAGCTTCAGCTTAATGAAAATCTGTTCTTCTTTTCCTCTATAAGCGGAAGAGGGAATAAAGATGTAAAAAAAATATTATCGTCATTATTTTATTAAAAAGATTTTATAATTATTCCTTAAAGTTTGTTATTATTTAAATGTAAATTTAAAATAGTTTTAAATCTTAATTGTAGTAAGAACTTTTTATATGGATAAAAGACAAAAAAAGAGAGTTTTAATCTTTTTAATAGTACCGGTTCTTGCTGCTATACTCTTCCTTACAGATGATTTATTAATTCGTGTTATTACAATTGCACTTATCGTTATATATGTTGCATTCATTATTTTTCTCAGGGATTCGGTCAGGTTCGACGGAAGGTATTCGATAAGCGATAGAGAAGAAATTGATGAAGATGTTTTAACATCTGCACCGGCAGATCACGATGAATCATTTAAGATAATTTCCAAGACCTCTAAAGTAGAAGTAATAACCGCTGATAATTATACTCCCGATTTATTAAAAGCACCTAAAACTACCTTAATACCGCCCGATCTTAAAGAGCGTTTTGAAGAAATTGCGAACGAATCTTTGCCATCTGAAATCGGGCACGATGGTCAGTTCGGTTTTGCACTTGAAAAAATGTTAACTGTAATTAAAGATGCGTACTCAGCTCACACCGCAATTTTTTTCTGGTACAATAAGAAAAAGGAAAAGTTAACGATAGAAAAATTTATATCTTCTTCTTCCAATGAAATTGCAAAACGAAAATTTGATATTGAAGATGACATACTGAGTAAGATAGTACAACGTAGCGAACCCGAATTGTTAAGTGATATTTCGCCCGCCGCTGAATCAGATGTAATAAGGTATTATGAAAGACCACAGGGAATAAGAAGTTTTGTTGGCGTACCTCTTTTTTATGAAGGTTCATTAATCGCAATTCTGGCCATTGATTCTAAAGTTGGCGACCAGTTTGGAATAGAGACAATTTACTCGCTGGGTAGATTTGTTCGCGTTATAACTATGATAATCCAAATTTTTGAAGAGAAACATTCAGATTCAATTTCACAGCAAAGATTAAAAGGACTGTTAAATCTGATTGGACCCGAAACAAACTTTGATACTGAAGAAGGCGTTCTGGATTCAATGCAAAATGCACTTGGTGATTTAATCGATTGGGATACATTCGTGTTCGTTTATTATAAACCGGTTGAGCAAAAATTTGAAGCGGTTAAAGTTATAAATAAAACTTCGCTAAAATACATCGGGCAAGGACTGCAAATTGATTTAGCGGGTACACTTGTTGGCAAAGCAATCCTCTCAAGCATACCTGTAAAAATTGATGACACATCAGCAGATAATTATAAAAGATATTCTAAATCCGAAGATCTTACATTTGATGGTTCATTTCTTGCCATCCCACTTATTTACAGCAACCAAAATTTTGGAGTGCTTTGCTTTGAAAGTTTAAAGAAAAACATTTACACAAATGCTGATGTGAAGTTTCTAAAAAATTCGGTTAATATTATTTCTTATATAATCTATTCATTGTCATCAAAAACTTTGCTTAAAAGTCTCATTGCTTTAGATCTTGAAACACGTGCTTTAAACTCTGAATCATTTAAAGAAAGATTGAGCGCCGATTTGTATAAAGCACAATCTGTAAATTTACCAGGCGCACTCGCCTTAATTAAAATTGATGATTTTCTTGAGCAAGAATCCTTGTTTGATGGTGACCCTCTTCCGAAGGTTTTAAAAGTTGTTGCAGAAACCATCGCGAAGGAGATGACACCGCTGAATATTTTCGGAAGAATTGATGAAAAACTTTTTGCCGTGTACTTTTTTAACACCGATTCGAAAAATGTTTTTGTATGGGCAGAAAAACTAAGGGTTAAAATTGCCAGAAAACCAATTACAATTGTTGCCAAACAAAACACATACACTGTTTCAATCGGCATTGCTTCAACTTTGGGTAAACTTGATTGCGATGAAGTTTTTCATAATGCAGAGCTAGCACTTCAGAAAGCACTGGAAAAAGGCGGTAACGCTGTTAGAAATATAAACTAATCTATTTACTTCATCTATCTTTTAATATGAATAACTTTTTTCTTATCGTTCTTGATGGCGTTGGCATTGGTGAATTGCCCGATGCTTCTTTATATGGAGACCAGGGTAGTAATACGCTAAAAAATATGGCAGAAAAAATTGGTGGATTAAAATTACCAAATCTTCAAAAACTTGGATTAGGTAATATTGATAACATTCCTGGCGTTGATCCAACTGATGAACCACTTGCTTCTTTCGGTAAGATGGCAGAAAAATCTAAAGGAAAAGATAGCACTACCGGACATTGGGAATTAAGCGGGCTATATGTTGATAAAGATTTTGATTATTTCCCCGATGGTTTTCCAAAAGAAATTACAGATAGATTTTTAGAAGTTACCGGCTGCAAGGGATTTCTTGGCAATAAGGCAGCAAGCGGAACGGAAATTATTAAAGAATTAGGAGATGAACATTTAAAAACCGGATATCCGATTATTTATACTTCGGCCGATTCTGTATTCCAAATTGCAGCACATCAGGATGTAATCCCTCTGGAAAAACTTTATGAGATTTGTGATTTAACAAGACATAAAGTATTGCAAGAACCATTGAATGTTGGAAGAGTAATTGCGCGTCCGTTTATTGGATCAAGTGGAAATTATGAACGAACTGTTTATAGAAAAGATTTTTCTCTGGATCCGCCATCAGATACAGTTTTAGATATTCTTCTTAAAAATAAAATTCAAACAATTGCTATCGGAAAAATAAATGATCTCTTTAATTACAAAGGAATCATGATTCAGGAAAAATCCAAATCTAATAAAGAAGGAATGGAAATAATTCTAAGATGTGCAACTGATACAAATGATAGTTTTATTTTTACAAACCTGGTTGATTTTGATGTTTATTTTGGGCATCGGAATGATGCTTACGGATTTGCAAATGCATTAAAGCAGTTTGATGATTTTCTGCCTTCACTATTAAATGTGCTGGATGATTCTGATAGATTAATATTAACCGCTGATCATGGGAATGACCCTACAACTCCAAGTACCGATCACAGCAGAGAATATGTGCCGCTTTTATATTTTGGCAAAAATAAAGTATCAAAAAATTTAGGCACCAGAAAAACATTTTCGGATGTTGGTAAAACTGTTGCGGATTATTTTAATGTAGCCAATAATTTACAAGGGATTAGTTTTTTGAATGCGTAATCCGATTAACAAAAAATTATCCAGAGCAAAAATAAAAATCTCTGGCTCATCTAATAATCCAGCTATTGAATTGTTAGTTAAATTTAATTTAGACACTGAAGTTTTTAATAACATCAAAGCAATGCAGCAATTACCTGATGATGTTGTGATTAAATTTTTGCAGGCAGAATTTTCACTTTCTGAAACTGATTATAAAAAGCGGATATCAATTGAACATAAATAAAATTAAAAAATTTTTAATTGAAACTGATATCCTTGTGGATTTCTTAACTCAGCAAGGGACCAAACATTCCTCAGCTTTAGTAAATATTATGCAAAAGGGAATTTGTTTTACTTCTGTCATCAATGCTTCTGAGATGTACTTTATTGCCAAATCCGATTTTGAAAAGGAAAAACTAAATAATCTTTTTTACGCCATAAATGTTTTAGGAATTCATTCCCGATATAGTTTACTCGTACCAAAAGTATCAGCGAACTTCAAAAATTACAGAGATGCGTTATTTTATATTTTAGCTGAACAGAACAGACTTACTATTGTTACACAAAATCCTGAAAAGTATCTTGGGTTAAAAGCCGAATCATTGCATCCTTCTCAAATTTTTTAATCTTTTAGAAACTTAAAAATTTCACTATAATTTTATTAGCTCTTTATTTTAAAATTTTTCGTCTCTATTTTTTCAATAGAGCTAATACAAATGATAATACTTTTAAAGAATAATCGCACAACCGCGAGGTTTAAGTGAGAATTCAAAAACAATTTACAAACAGAGAAAGTCAGTCTTTAGATAGATATCTTCAGGATATCAGCAAAGTAGAACTTCTAACTCCTGAGCAGGAAATTGAGCTTGCAATCAGAATAAAAAAGGGTGATCAGAAGGCAATGGAAATTCTTACTAAAGCTAATTTAAGATTTGTTGTCAGTGTGGCTAAGCAATATCAAAATCAGGGATTGTCCCTCGGAGATTTAATTAATGAAGGTAATGTTGGATTGATAAAAGCTGCAAAAAGATTTGATGAAACAAGAGGATTCAAATTTATTTCGTATGCAGTTTGGTGGATTCGGCAGTCGATTCTGCAAGCACTTGCCGAGCAGTCGCGTATAGTTAGATTACCATTAAATCGTATCGGCGCTTTAAGTAGAATTGGAAAAGCTTATAGTAATTTGAAACAGGAATTTGAGCGCGAGCCCAGTCCCGAAGAACTTGCTAATGAGCTTGAAATGGATATTGAAGAAATTTCGGATACGATGAGGTTGTCAGGTAAACAAGTTTCTATGGATGCTCCTTTCACCAACGGCGAAGAAAATAGTTTACTTGATATTATTGAAAATGATCAACAGCCGGCACCGGATAATCAGCTGATAAATGAATCATTAAAGGTTGAAATTAGAAATGCATTATCTAGCTTGCCTGAACGGGAAGCAGAGGTTTTAAGACTTTACTTTGGTTTAGATGTTGATTTTGCAATGACACTTGAAGAAATTGGAGAAAAATTTAATCTTACAAGAGAAAGAGTAAGACAAATTAAAGAAAAAGCAATCAGAAGATTGAGACATACGTCTAAAAGTAAAAATTTAAAATCATATTTAGGGTAATGGATGAAAATTAAAAAAAGGTTACTACTTTTAATTTCAATAATTTTTACTGCCTCATTTATCAACGCCTGTTCATCATCATCAGGTACAATTCGTTATGGCAATCAAACGAACGAAAAAAAATTACCAGAAAAAACTTTCGTTAGAAATTCCTCGGATAAGAAAAATGCTTTGTTAGATACCCTTGCAATTGATGATGAAGATGTACCTGAATATCAGGACCCCAGTGATTTACCTGATGATGAAAAACCTTTAGATTTAACCGAGATCATGAAAAAACTGGATGAAAAATCAGCCGGCTCTGATTTAGAATCATCGGCTTCATCTAAAAGAGATCTTGTGTTGATGGAAATAATTAAATATATAAATACGCCATATAAATACGGCGGTAATTCTTTTGATGGTATTGATTGCAGTGCTTTTACACAAAGCGTTTTTAAGAATACAAATCTGTGTGAATTAAATCGTTCTGCAAAAGAACAATACCAGCAAGGTACAGTAATAAATGACCGCAAGGATTTAAAGTTTGGTGATTTGGTTTTTTTTAATACACGTAAACGAGTAAAACCGGGGCACGTTGGTATTTATATCGGAGATAATCTGTTTGCGCATGCTTCAACTAAATTGGGCGTTACAATTTCTTCATTGGATTATGAATATTATTCAAAGAGATATATGGGTGCACGCAGGATGGATAATTCAGAAGTTCTAAAATAATATTAGAGACTTCTGAAAAATAGATCTCTTACTATCTGTCATTCTCGCTGCCATAGGCATTCCTACGGAAGAAAGCGGGAATCTGCTTAATAATCAATAGATTCCTGCCTGCCGGCAAGGCAGGTTTGCACAGGAACGGCACATTGAATTTTTGAGAAGTCTCTATACAATAAAAAAGCTGTTCAGGTTAGAACAGCTTTGTGAATCTTTCAATTAAATAAAGTTTAACTGCATCCTGTAGTTGCACCGCAAGTCATACATTTCAAACACGTTCCATTTCTTACCATAGTAATACTTTGACATTCAGGACAGATATCACCTGTGTAGCCATTCTCGATTGCTTGTTTCACTTTAGTTGTCATTGTGTTAACAGTTCCGGAAGTAATAGTCTTTTCTTTAGTAGCTGTTGTGTTTGATGTAAGAGAATAATTATAAGAATCGAGGTTATCTTTATCTAATTCTACAAGTCTTTCGCTTATTACCTCTTCACTAACAAATTCAGGATCAGCTAATTTTTTTACAATTCCACGCGAAGCTTTTGATTTTATCTCATCAGAATCAACGTGTGCAAGATCGTTTCTTCCCAGATAAGTAACTGCAAGTTCTCTGAAAATATAATCAATTACAGAAGTTGCCATTTTAATTTTATCATTGCCGGTTACTATTCCACTCGGGTCAAATCTTGTAAATACAAAAGCATCTACAAATTCTTCAAGCGGCACACCGTGTTGTAAACCAAGTGAAATGGATATTGCAAAGCAGTTCAACAAACTTCTAAATGAAGCACCCTCTCGGTGCATATCAATAAATATTTCACCAATCTGTCCGTTATCATATTCTCCTGTACGGATGTAAACAGATTGGCCATTTATTTTTGCTTTTTGTGTATAGCCGGATCTTCTGTCTGGTAATCTTCTTCGTTTTGCAATGTATCTGTGAATAATTTTTTCTGCAACTTTAACAATATCATTCTTCTCTTTTTCCTCCATCAGTGATTCAATATCTTCATCGCTGATTGAGTTAAGTGGTTGTGATAATTTTGAACCATCTCTGTAAAGTGCATTTGCTTTAACACCAAGTTTCCACGATTGCATGTAAGCATCTTTAATATCCTCAATTCCTGCAGAACCCGGTAAATTAATTGTTTTGGAAATAGCACCTGAAATAAATGGTTGAGCAGATGCCATCATTTTAATGTGCGCCATCGGACGGATAAATCTTGTACCTTTCTTACCACATTTATTTGCGCAATCAAAAACAGGGTAGTGATCATGTTTTAAGAATGGCGCGCCCTCAATTGTCATCGTACCGCAGATATAATCATTGGCAGAGGAAATTTCCATTTTAGAAAATCCCAGTTTAGCAAGAAGATCAAAATCAAATGAATTAATTTCATCTTCACTGAAGCCAAGTGTTTTGGTTAGAAACTCTGTCCCTATTGTAAATTTGTTGAAAGCAAAAGTTATATCAAATACCGAAGGAAGGGCTTTCTCTATCTTTGCAATTATTTCATCTGTAAAACCCTTAGCTTTTAAAGCTTGTGGATTAATGTAAGGGCATCCTTCTAATGAGCCGGAACCCTTAGCATATCTTACAATTTCGTTTATCTGATCTTTATTGTATCCAAGTTTTTCTAATGCTGGCGGGATAGATTGATTAATAATTTTAAAGTATCCGCCGCCTGCAAGCTTTTTAAATTTAACTAAAGCAAAATCAGGTTCTACGCCGGTTGTATCGCAATCCATAACAAGACCAATTGTACCTGTTGGTGCAATAACAGTAACCTGAGCGTTTCTAAATCCGTAAAGCTCGCCCATCTCAACTGCTTTATCAGAATCTTCTCTTGCGGCTTTTAACAAATCAGAAGGGCAATGCTGAGGATTAATTCCCATTGGGTAAATTGATAATCCTTCATACTCTTCGTTGGGTACGTTATATGCTGCTCTTCTATGATTTCTAAGAACTCTTAACATGTTTTCTTTATTTTCTTCATATCTCGGAAACGGACCCGCTTGTTTTGCCAGTTCCGCAGATGTTGCATAAGAAGTCATATGCATTATTGAAGTGATTGCACCGCAAATTGCAAAACCTTCTTTGCTATCGTAAGGAATTCCTTGAAGCATTAATAAAGTACCAAGATTTGCGTAACCTAATCCAAGTGTTCTGTATTCATAACTAAGCTGCGCAATTTCTTTACTCGGGAATTGAGCCATTAGAACACTCGTTTCAAGCACGATAGTCCAGAGGCGTGCAGCATGTCTGTAAGCTTCGATGTTAAATTTATGATTATCAACATCATAAAACTTTACAAGGTTTAGTGAAGCAAGATTACAAGCAGTGTCATCAAGGAACATATATTCACTGCAGGGATTTGATGCTTTGATTTCACCGCCGGCAGGGCAAGTGTGCCATTCATTAATAGTGGTATGATATTGAATTCCAGGATCAGCACAAGACCAGGCGGAGTAAGCAATCTGTTCCCATAAATCTCTTGCTTTTAGAGTCCTGCATGGTTTTGGAGCTCTCTTTTCTTTTTTAGCTTTTCTCTTTTCAATTCTCCAGTAAAGATTCCAATTGCCATCATTTAGAACGGCATTCATAAAATCATTTGTAACCCTAACGGAGTTATTAGAATTTTGTCCTGAAACAGTTGCATAAGCATCTGAATTCCAATCCGTATCATAAGAAGGAAATTCTATTGACTTAAATCCCAATTTTGCTAAATGAATGACTCTTTCAATATAATTATTTGGTATCTGTGCTTTTCTTGCTTCAAGCACTGCATGATTTAATTTTCTATTTAGCTTTTTATTAAATCTATCATTTTCAGGATGTTCATCATAACAAGCTTTCATAATATTGTTAAGGTGCAGATTACACAATTTAGAACCCGCAACAAGTGCTGCAACTTTTTGTTCTTCTACAACTTTCCAATTTATGTACTCTTCAATATCAGGATGATCAAGATCTAATGTTACCATCTTTGCTGCGCGTCTTGTTGTTCCGCCTGATTTAATTGCGCCTGCAGATCTATCACCGATTTTTAGGAATGACATCAATCCAGAAGATCTTCCGCCGCCGCTCAATGGTTCCTTAGATCCTCTAAGTTCTGAAAAATTTGATCCGGTACCAGAACCATATTTAAATAATCGTGCTTCTCGAACCCAAAGGTCCATTATTCCACCTTCGTTAACAAGATCATCACTAACAGATTGAATGAAGCAGGCGTGTGGTTGAGGATGCGTATAAGCATCAGTAGATTGGGTTAGCTCTCCTGTCTGATAATCAACGTAAAAATGCCCCTGTGAAGGCCCGGTGATTCCATAAGCCCAATTCAAACCTGTGTTAAACCATTGTGGGCTATTTGGTGCCGCCATTTGATTTGCAAACATATACATCAATTCATCATAAAAAGCTTTGGCATCTTCTTCAGAATCAAAATATTCAGCTTTCCATCCCCAATAAGTCCAGGTTCCTGCTAATCTGTGAAATACTTGTCTTGAATCAGTTTCAGAAGTTAATCTATCGTTTTCAGGAAGTTCTTGTAATCTTTCAGTATCAGCAACTGAAGGTTGAAGCCATTTGGGAACACCTTTCTCGTTTGATTTTTTAAGCAGCTTTGGTATGCCAGCTTTTCTAAAATATTTTTGGGCAATAATATCGGTTGCAACTTGCGACCATTGTTTTGGTACTGTTACATCCTCCATCCTAAATACAATAGAACCATCAGGATTTTTTATTTCAGAAGTTCTTTTTACAAATTCAAATGATGATAGGGGATCCTTGCCCTGTTCCGTAAATAGTCTGTTTATCCGCATCCAACTCTCCAGAGGATAGATTAATTAAAAAATCAATAATTAAATTTTAGGTTTGTAGTGATCTAAGTAAAATGAGCTGGTGAGATGAAAAAACAAAGTAAAAATCTTTTTAACATTATTCATCATCATTGCTCGGCTGAAACTATTAAAAAATAACTTAAAAAAAAAATTGTTAGTACAATAAAAAAATTTTTTTTTGATCACTTAATTTGCAAATCGAAAATGAAAATATTTTTATAAAAAAACAAATAAAAATTTATCAATCTTACTCTTGACAATAAATTAATTTTAGCATCATTCAGAAATTAAGGATTCCCTATCATTGATTGCTACCGTTCAAGAAAAATTATATTATAATCTAGAATATTCATTTGTATCTTTGAACGTAAATAGTTAAAAATTTATGAAAGATTTACATTGAACAGTGAAAAGATAATCGAAATAAATTCCTTAACAAAAGATTTTAAAGATTTAAGGGCAGTAAATAATTTAAATCTTAATGTTTTTAAAGGTGATGTTTTTGGTTTCTTAGGTCCAAATGGCGCCGGAAAAAGTACAACAATCCGGATGCTTCTTTCTCTGATTAAACCAACTAACGGTAGTATAAATATTTTTAATCAGCCCCTTGAAAAAAATCGTATTGAAATACTTAAAAGAGTTGGGGCTATAGTCGAAAAGCCTGATTTTTATGGTTATCTATCAGCTTATAAAAATTTAGAAATTCTTGGAAAAATTTCCGGGAAAGAAATTTCCAGAAATAAAATAATGGAAGTTCTTGAACTTGTTGGACTGAATAAAAGATTCAAAAGTAAAGTTAAAACATTTTCGCATGGCATGAAGCAGCGTTTAGGTCTTGCGCAGGCATTATTACACGATCCGGATTTAATTATTCTTGATGAACCAACAACTGGTTTGGATCCCCAGGGTATGAAAGAAATCAGAGAGCTGATTATTTATTTAAGCAAGGAAAAAGGGAAAACAGTTTTTTTGTCTACTCATATACTCTCTGAGATTGAATTAGTTGCAAACAGAATGATTATCATAAATAAAGGAACCACAAAAGTTGAAGGTAATGTTAAAGATTTACTTGATTCGAAAAAAAGCAAGGTAACTGTTGAGATTGATAACATTGATCTCACAAAAAATCTTATCTCGACATCTGCGTGGAGGAATAAATTTGATTCACAGTCCGGAAATCGATTTTTCTTTTTATTGCAGAACGAAGAAATTTCAGAGTTAATAAAATATTTAATTGATAACGGAGTTAAAGTTAGTGCAGTCATTCCAACCAGATCTCTTGAAGATTATTTTCTTAAAATTACTGAGGAGGCGGCCTGATGATTTCCTTGGTAAATATCGAACTTTATAAAATCTTTAAGAAATGGCGAACCTATATTGGATTTATTGCCATCGGAATACTTGTGCCAATAATTCATATTGCAATGCTGTTTGAGGGGAAAAATACGATTGATTTTATGACACAAAATATTCAACAGTCATTTGTGTTTGTTGGTAATCTTTTAAATGGCTACTTCTTATCATACATAATTTTAACAAGTTTGGCGGTTCACATTCCATTTTTAATTGCCTTAGTTGCCGGTGATTTGCTAGCGGGCGAAGCTACTGCCGGTACTTATCGTTTATTATTAACCAGACCAATATCCCGAACACAAATTGTGACTGCGAAATTTCTTGCAGCTGTAATTTATACAAATCTATTAATTTTATGGCTGGCGTTTATGAGTCTGGTTGTTGGGATAATAATATTTGGCACAGGTGAGTTGCTTGTGATTAGCAGCCAAACGATAATAATTTTTGAGAAGTCTGATATCTTATGGCGATTTATATGCGCATACGCCTTTGCATCACTTGGCATGACTGTTATTGCAAGTTTGGCTTTTTTATTTTCATCACTTGTAGAAAATGCTATTGGACCGATTGTTAGCACTATGGCTGTTATAATTGTTTTTTTAATTATTAGTGCAATTCAAATAGATTTTTTTCAAACGATAAAACCTTATCTGTTTACAAATTACATTTTATCCTGGAGACTGCTTTTTAATAATCCGGTAAACGTTAATGAAATTTTAAAAGCTGTTTTGATTTTGATGGCACACATCGTCGTTTTTTATTCGCTCACTTTGTATTTGTTTAAACGTAAAGATATTCTTACTTAATCGAGGTTAGGATGAAATTTATATTGATATATATACTTTTAATAGTTACTTCAATTATTGCGCAATCAAAAAATCCAAATGAAATCATTAATGAAGTGATCTCAAATTTTAGTAAAGTTAAAGATTACCAGGTTGATGTAAATATTAAAGTTGATATTGAATTTTTAAAAGTACCTGACTCAAAGGCAAAAATTTATTTTAAACAACCTGATAAGGTTCATCTGGAATCCGAAGGATTTGCATTGCTTCCTAAAGACGGATTAGATTTTTCTCCGTCATCGCTGGTAAAGAAAAATTATACAGCGATATATGAACAGGATGTTATGCTGGATGGAATAAATACATCAATTGTAAAAGTTATTCCAATCGGTGATCAGGGCAATGTTATTCTATCAACTCTGTGGATTGATCAGTCAAAGAGAATTATTAGAAAAGTTGAATCAACTACAAAAACAAATGGTACTTTTTCAATAAACTTTTTTTATGATGATAATTTAAAATACCCTCTGCCTTCAAAAATAATTTTTTCCTTTAATATTGATCAAATGAATATTCCTAATGCTTTTGGTGATGAACCTAATGCCGATCAACCTAAAAAGAAAAAAGGGAGATTTAATTCAACAACTAAGGGGCAGGTGATTGTTACTTATTCAAATTATAAGGTGAATAAAGGAATTCCCGATTCAATTTTTGATGTTAAGGATGTAAAAAAATAGAGGTAAGAATTTGAAATGTAAATTAAACTTTAAGAAAATCATTTAAGCGTAATCTCGATTATCTGATTTTCGTTTGTGAATTTAAATTTTGCACTATCCCATGAAGGTGGACCAAACATCGCACGAGCGTTATTTGAAAAGCCATATTCCTCCTTTGGAATCCCAAGAAAATTAGTATCCAGATCATCATTACCGTTTTCATCATGAAAAGCTTTTACAGCGTATTCGCCAAAGGGCAAATCAGAAAATTCGATAACAACAGATTTATCTTCTACCTTAATATTTTTTCCGATAAACGGCTTATCATCAATTTTATAATTATCCGCAGAATTACACAGGGCAATTTTAACGAAGCCGTCATTGTTTTTTACTCCATCAAACTTTACAATTAATTTACCTCTTTGTTTATCGCTCATCGAAGAGTAAGAATTAGTTACTGCAATTGAAATTAATAGCAATATTAATATCAATAAATTTTTCATGTTTATGCTTTTTATTGTTCGAACTTTTTAAAGATTACAGATGTATTATGTCCACCAAAACCAAACGCATTACTAATTGCATAATTAACTTTTCTATCCTGTGGTTTATTAAATGTATAATTTAAGTCGCACTCAGGATCGGGATTGGCAAAGTTAATAGTAGGTGGTATTTTATCGTTAATAATTGCAAGTACTGTTGCGATTGCTTCTACCGCACCTGCTGCACCTAAAAGATGCCCGGTCATACTTTTTGTTGATGATAAATTCATCTTATATGCATAATCACCAAACACTTTTTTTATAGCTTTAGTTTCACCTATATCACCAAGCGGAGTTGAGGTTCCGTGCATATTAACATAATCAATATCTTCAGGTTTAAGTTCGGCTTGCTGTAATGCCATCTTCATTGAAAGAATTGCACCGGTGCCTTCAGGATGCGGAGCAGTAATATGATAAGCATCTGCAGATAAACCTGCACCGATAATTTCTGCATAAATTTTCGCATTTCTTTTTAATGCGTGTTCAAGTTCTTCAAGAACAAGAGTGCCACTTCCTTCGCCCATCACAAATCCATCTCGTGTTGCATCAAAAGGACGGCTTGCTGTTTCAGGGGAATCATTTCTTGTTGATAATGCACGGTTTGCATTAAACCCGCCGACACCCAATTCACTAATTGATGCCTCACTTCCGCCAGTAATCATCATATCAGCCATGCCGTATTTTATCATTAGATAGCTATCGATCATATTATTGTTACCAGTAGCGCAGGCAGAAACGGTACAATAGTTTGGACCACGGAAACCGTATTGCATTGAAATATGTCCTGCAGCAATATCCGGGATTAGCATGGGAATAAAAAATGGTGATATTCTGTCAGGTCCCTGTTCACGATTTATAACTGCCTGATCATAAAATGTTTGAATACCGCCTATGCCGCTTCCATAAATCACACCAATTCTTGATTTCTCATCTTCGGAAAGATTTTCAGGTTTGATGTTAGCATCTTCAACTGCTTGTTTAGTTGCAACAAGGGCATATTGTGCAAATGGATCCAAACGTCTTGCAGTTTTTCTATCAAGGTGATTTAAAACATCAAAACCTTTTAACTCGCACGCAAATTTTGTTTCAACCTTTGAAGTATCAAATTGTTTAATTAGAGCAGAACCACTTTTAGATTCCATCATGGAATTCCAAAAATCATTAACATTTAATCCGATAGGAGTTAAAGCTCCCATTCCGGTTATTACAACTCTTCTACTTTTATTAGACATTTATTTCCTTTCTTAAGATGGAAAAATCTTTTCTGAATAGTACAATTTTGAAGCGTAAAAATAATGAATTTTATGAAAAGCATTAAATAAGATGAACACTATGAACTGATTGATTTATCAACAATTATTCATCAAAACTTATCGGAAGTTAACCTGAAAAATTTCCATTCTTCCAATTCAACTGCTCCAATGCTTTTATAAAAATCAATTGCTGGCTTATTCCAATCTAAAACACACCACTCAACTCTGCCATAATTTCGTTCTTTGGCAATGCTGATAAGTTTTTGCAGCAAAGCTTTACCGATGCCTTTACCGCGAAATTCCGGTTTTACATAAAGATCTTCAAGATAAATGCCTGGTTTACCGAGAAAAGTAGAAAAGTTCTTAAAGAAAAGTGCCTGACCCGCTAACTCTCCGTCAAATTCTGCAATCAAGACTTCAACAAATTTATCTTTACCGAATAAAGCATTTCTAATATCATCTTCGCTGGTTTTAACTAGGTGAAGAAGCTTTTCATATTCTGCTAATTCTTTAATCAGCCCAATAATTTTTTGTGAATCACTTTCTTCAGCTTTACGAATTATTAATTTTTCCTGCATAAAATTTTATTTTGTTGAGAATGGAAGATTAGGTTTTAAAATATCTTTTATCTTGTAAAATGGAATTGCAACATTAATTTCACCCATTGCGTATGGAGCAATTTCATACGGATCAAACTGAAGAACAAGCGCACCGGGGATAATATAAAAATCCTGATCCGGTAGTATTACTAATTCGTCCTCAAATAATCCTGCCTCGACAAGAGAGCCAACCTGAAAAGTATCAAGTATTGCCTGTTCGCATTCGTAAGAAAGTAAATCGAATGAATCATTATTAATTATATCAGTAAGCTTTAAAGTTTTTCCATTACGCATATCGATGTTATAACCGGTGGAAAAGTAATTTCCGTGCGCACCACCTGTAAACTGATAATGATCTAATATAATGCTCAAAAAATTTACTGAGTTATATTGAACTTCAAATCCGGTTTCAAAGCTATAAGTATAATCATAACCATCTTCGCTAAATCCTGCGGTATCTGAAACTAATTCATCATACCATAAAATTGATTGGCTGAATTCATCTTTTAAATATGAGTTGACTTTTTCTTCAATAACTTTATTCTCAAGCCCTGTAATTTGTGGATAATCGATATTGATATAAGCCGAGCTATCCGGTAAGCTTTTTGAATAATGAACAGTTGTGATGCGAAGAGTATCACTTTTCTCTGCATCAAAGTAAGATGTAATTCTTATATTTGCCGATAAATAAATCGAGGTAAATAAAAAAATAAATACAACTAAAATCTTTCTCATTTAGCTAAACCTTTCATTCAATTAAGGATTAGAATGCTTTAATTTTTTTTCATCCAGATATTTTTCTAAATATAAAACTGCTAATGCAAAAATATATCCAAACGCTGCACCAATTATAGCTCCGCCTATTACATCTGACGGATAGTGCAAACCAAGATAAACTCTGGAAATTGCAATCAGTGTTGCGGTAATAAATAAAACCCATTTAAGTTTAGGAAACAATTTGTAAAAAAACATTGCTGCCGCAAAATTATTTACTGCATGGTTTGAAGGAAAAGAATATGTTCCCGTGCAGCCAAGAGGAGTGAAAGCATCAGGTAAAACTTCGCAGGGTCTTGGGCGGGCAAAAAATTCTTTAAGCAATCTATATCCTGTTTGATCAGTAATTATTATAAGTAAAATTATACCAATAACGGCAATTTTTCCTTTTCTTCCTCCTTTAACCCAACTGATCGATAAAAGCACAACATAGGTGATATACCAGCTATTAACGTTTGTAATAACTGAAAAAAACTTATCAAGAAAACCGATAGAGAGGTTATGGTTGAAAAAATAAAAAATCGTTAGATCAATTGAGTAAAAAAAGTCTATCATATAAATGGCTTAGAAATTGTTAACTAAATTAAAAATCATAACGCAATTTATCATTAAAAATATGTAACTTTACTATCATTTTTGAGTAAAAATATGAATCACGGTACAACACTTATTGATTTCATATTAAACGATAATCATCCGATTAATTATGAGAGGTACATGCAAATTAAAGAAGAAACGGGAAAATATTTAGTAACTCCACTTAAAGTTATCGCTTTGATGGTTGCAATCTCGGGTATTTTCGCAATGATTTTTGAGGTTCGACATCATGCAGAGTTTTCTTTCCAGATCTATTTAGTAAGACTTTTAGCCACACTTGTTGCTTTCATTATTCTTGTTTTTCTTAACACCAAAAATGCAACAAAGCATTCAATCCTTCTTGTTCACGTATTACTTCTAACAATAATCAGCTCCTCAGCATTTATGATTTTGTTAATTCCAAGTTCTCTTATTGTAAATAGTCAAATTGTTGGATTGATGATATTTACTTCCGCAATGTTTCTTAACTGGGAAATTAAAAATCAGATATTAGTTGCAATTTATTATAATATAGTTTTTGCAGTTGCAATATTATTTAACGATCAGAAGATTTATTTCTTACCGAATATGTTTGAATCTTTGATCTTTGTGTTATTCCTTAGCTTACTTTCAGTTCTTGGAAGTGCAATTAATTTCAGGATGAGATTACAGATTGCTGAAAATGCTTTTCGCACCGAATTATCAGAAAAAAAATACAGAGCCATTTTTGATAATTCAATTGATGGAATATATCAATCTACACACGAAGGAAAATTTCTTACTGTTAATAATGCATTGGTAAAGATGCTTGGATATGAATTACCTGAAGAATTGATGGAAACAAATATTAATCAATATTATAAAATACCGGAAGAAAGGGAGAAGTTACTTTCTGAAATAAAACGCAATGGTTCAATTGAAAATCATTTACTTCATCTTGTTGATAAAAATAAGAATGAGTTAACAGTAAAATTAAATGCCAGATTAATTACTGATGGAGATAAATCTAAATATTTTTATGAAGGAACAATGCGTGATGTTACCTCGGAACTTGAGGCACTTGAAAAAAGGAAACAGGCAGAGCTTGAGCTAAAATCCGAAAAAGAAAAATCTGATGCCCTTGCTAAAGAGGCATTAAAGTTAAGCTCGGCTAAGAGTAAATTTTTAGCCAATATGAGTCACGAAATCAGAACACCTATGAATGGAATTTTAGGATTTTTATCTCTCATTGAAGCTGATTCATATTCAAGCAAAGAAGAGCTTAATAACTTTGTAAAGAATGCAAAAGTATCAGCCGAATCACTCCTCGAAACCATAAACGCAGTTTTAGATTTATCTAAAATCGAAGCGGGTAAACTTGAACTTGAAAATCTAAACTTTAATCTTAAGAAAATTGTTGAGCAGGCGGTTTCGATTGTGTATCCAAAAGCTAAAGAAAAATCATTATCCATCGCCATCGAAACTCCGGATGCAAGTGAGCTTAATTTTGTTGGTGACCCAACCAAACTGCGTCAAATATTTCTTAATCTGCTAAGCAACGCTGTTAAGTTTACACAGCATGGTGAGATTAAAGTTGCAGTATCTCTGGAACAGATTGATAATGATCGTATCCGAATTCATAATTCTATTACAGATACTGGAATTGGAATTCCTGCTGATAAAATTAATAAACTGTTCAAACCATTTTCGCAGGTTGATGGAACGGAAGGAAAAAATTTTGGTGGAACTGGTTTGGGATTGGTCATCTGCAAAGAGTTTACAAATCTTATGGAAGGGGATATTTCTGTTAAAAGTAATCAGGGAGCAGGAAGCCAATTTAATTTTAGTGTTGTGTTAAAGAAACAACATATTTCTGCTGAACAGCTTAAAGAGCTCGCGGAAAATGAATTAAAATTTGAAAAAGATCTGGCTCAAAATGCTTCCATAGATTTAAAAGCAAATTATGAGAAAAGAAAAGAATATAAATTGCTTTTAGCCGAGGATAATTTAATAAATCAAAAAGTAGTAATTAGAATGTTAAACTCTGCCGGTTATCAGGTTGATGCTGTTATGAACGGGGAACAGGTGCTAAGAGTTTACAGTCAAAAAAATTATGATTTGATTTTAATGGATGTTCAAATGCCCGAAGTAGATGGTTATACGGCTACAAAAAAAATCAGGGAAATGGAGCCACATAAAAATTCAGTCCCTATTATTGCAATAACCGCACATGCATTAGTTGGCGATAGAGAAAAATGTATTGAAGCAGGAATGAACGAATATATTTCAAAACCGGTTATTGCTAAAGAAATTGTTTTACTAATTGATAGATTATTAAAAATTGATCAGGTTAATGTGAAAGCAGAAACAGAAGAGAAAAAGGAAAGTGGATTGTTTGATTTTGAAAGATTAAAACAAATCAGCTTAGGCGATCCTGTTTTTGAAAAAGATTTGCTGGGTGATTTTATTATTGATGCGGAATCGAAACTTAAATCAATTCAGGATTGTATTGCGGCCAGGGATGCATCAAAAATTATTAACTTAGCACATACTTTGAAAGGATCAAGTTACTCAGTAGGCGCTACTTCTGTTGGTGATGAAGCGCTTGGTATTGAACTTTCTGCAAAGAATAATGATATAGATAGCGTTGAGGAAAGATTATCTAAACTTTCTAAATCAATTAGAGACACGCGGGAAATAATTAAGAATAAGATTTAAACAATAATACTCACTCCAAAAATAAACTTAGTAGTTTATAGTGAACTAAGCGTCTTAGTAGTAAATAATTCTAAACTTTATTTAAAATCTGTATTCTAACCACTAAGACACTCAGGACACAAAGTCTCACTAAGGACTTTAAGTAAGCATCATTAGTTAAAACGCTATTTAAAATCCTTCAAAACTTTTCTTATAATACTTATTGCTAAATCAATTTCATCTTTGGTAATTACTAAAGGCGGAGCAAATCTTATAATATCACCGTGAGTTGGTTTTGCAAGCATTCCATTTTCTTTTAACTGAACACAAACATCCCACGCAGTTTTTCCGCTCTTTGCCGGTTTGATAACAATTGCATTTAACAAACCTTTTCCGCGCACTAAAGTTAGATGTTCAAACTCATCAACCATTTTTTGAACTTCTGATCTGAAATAATTTCCCAAAACAAAAGCGTTATCTGCTAATTTTTCTTCAATCAAAACTTTTAGCGATGCAATTGCAACTCGTGCAGCAAGAGGATTTCCGCCAAATGTGGAGCCGTGCTGTCCGGGTTTTATTGTTAACATAATTTCATCATTTGCAAGCACAGCAGACACAGGCATAGTTCCGCCTGATAAAGCTTTGCCAAGTATTAAAATATCCGGTTTAACATTTTCATAATCTGATGCAAGCATTTTGCCTGTTCTTGCCAAGCCGGTTTGCACTTCATCGCAGATAAGTAAAACATTTTTAGCTTTACAAAGCTCCTGTGCTTTTTTTAGATAGCCATCATCAGGAACAAATACACCTGCTTCACCTTGAATTGGTTCAACCATAAATGCAGCAACATTTGGATCTTGCAATGCTTTTTCTAAAGCAGCAATGTTGTTGTACGGAATCTTTTCAAATCCCGGTACATAAGGTCCAAATCCATCATAACACTCAGGATCAGTTGAAGCAGAAACAGCCATCATTGTTCTTCCGTGAAAGTTTTCATTAGCTACAATAATTTTTGCTTCATACTTTTTTATTCCTTTAACTTCATAAGCCCATTTGCGTGCAAGTTTAACTGCAGTTTCTCCGCCTTCAACGCCGGTGTTCATAGGCAGTACTTTATCGTAACCAAGAAGCTCAGTTATAAATTTTTCATATTCACCAAGCACATTATTATAAAATGCGCGGGAAGTAAGTGTAAGTATTTGTGCCTGTTCAACCATTGCTGCTGTAATTTTAGGATGGCAATGTCCCTGATTGACTGCAGAATAAGCGGAAAGAAAATCTAAATATTTTTTACCTTCGACATCCCAAACCCAGACGCCTTTGCCTTTGGCAATTACAACTTCCAGCGGATGATAATTATGAGCGCCGTATTTGTGCTCCAAATCCATATAATATTGTGAGTTCATAAACCTTCCATTTTTATTCATATTATTAAAAATTTACTATGAAAAATTAGACTTTATAAATCGGATTAACAATAAGGTTAATTAAAAATTCATTTGATTTTTTGTGCAATGAATAGATTATTTAACCTTGTTTATCGGATAAACCATAATTAATTTTTTATTGTAAATAATAACTATTAGTAAGATGAATTTTACAGTTGAAACATTTTCCTTTACACTAAATAGTAAGGGTAATTGTGATATAATTGATATCACAAACAAGGTTCAAGAAATTATAATTAAAAATAATTTTGTTGAAGGAAGTGCGCTCATTTTTGTCCCCGGTTCAACTGCGGGAATTACAACCATTGAATACGAGCCCGGTTTATTAAAAGATTATCCTGAATTCTTCGAAAGAATAATCCCTCAAAATAAAAATTATCATCACGATAACACTTGGCACGATGGAAATGGGCACTCACACATTCGTGCCTCATTACAGGGCGCATCTTTTACAGTGCCTTTTAAAGATAAATCGTTAATTTTGGGAACCTGGTAGCAGATTATTTTTGTTGACTTTGATAACAGATCAAGAAATAGAAAAGTAATTATTCAACTAATGGGATTAAAAGAATAGCTTATGAAAAATTTATTCAGAATTTTGTTTTTTATAATTTCAATTTATAAAATTTCACTGGCGCAGATTGTAACTACAACCCCAGCTTATCCAACACAGTACGATAGCATAGTTGTTTTCTTTGATGCAACTCAAACAGGTGCATCGGAGTTATTAAATTATTCAGGAACAATTTATGCACACACAGGCGTTACTGTCGATTCTCTTGGTGTGATCAAAGATTGGCAGTGGGTTATTGCACCTTGGAGTACCAATATTTCAAAAGCTGCTCTTGTCAGATTATCTGCAAATCTTTATAAATTAACTATTGGTTATCCAAGACAATTTTATCACGTAAACAATGCAAACGTAAAAATTGTTAAGCTCGATTTTGTTTTCAGATCATCAGATGGATCAAAACAAACCCGTCCTGATATATTTTATAATTTATATGCACCGGGTTTAACCATAAACATTCAAAGTCCGCAAGTATCTATTCGGTTTGGCGATCCCCAACGATCTCCGGCATTTATAAATTATGGCGAAACAATTCCAATAAATATTAATGCAGTTGAGCTTGGTACAAAAGTTTCATTACTTAAACTTTCTGTGGATGGAAATCAAATTGCTCAATCGAACTCAAATACATTAACATATGATTTTGTTTACTCAAATTTTTCCGTTGGTGCACACAATATAAAAGTAATTGGAACTGATACTACCGGCAGTATTGATTCCACATCCTTTATGATTTTTTCAAATCCGGTGGTTAATAAAGCACCACTGCCAGCAGGCATAAAACCTGGAATAAATTATACAAGTCCAACAACAGCTACACTAGCCTTATTTGCACCCTATAAAAAGTTTATTTATGTAATTGGTGATTTTAATGATTGGAAAGTTGAGACAAATTATTTTATGAATTGTGATTCTGTTACTGCAGATAGTGTAATCTGGTGGGTTGAGCTTAGTTCACTTAGCCCGGGAACAGAATATGCTTTTCAATATCTTATAGATGGAAAGATCAGAACAGGTGATCCTTACTCAGAAAAAATACTTGATCCGTGGAATGATAAATATATTCCTGCTTCTACTTATCCTAATCTTAAACCTTATCCAACCGGTAAGACAGAAAGTATAGTTAGTATTTTACAAACCGCTCAATCAGAGTATCCATGGCAGGTTACAAACTTCCAAAAGCCACCGAAAGAAAAGTTAGTTATCTACGAACTACTTGTAAGAGATTTTTCAACGCAGAAAAATTATCAATTCTTAATTGATACTTTATCGTACCTAAAATCACTCGGAGTAAATGCAATCGAGTTGATGCCTATTATGGAGTTTAGCGGTAATCTCAGTTGGGGATACAATCCAATTTATCATACTGCTGTTGATAAATTTTATGGCACTGCAAATAAATTAAAAGAGTTTATTGATCTTTGTCATCAAAATGGAATTGCAGTTATTCTTGATATGGTTTTAAATCAGGCAGATAATTTATCGCCTTTAGCTATGATGTGGTGGGATGATATAAACAATCGGCCTGCTGCAAATAACCCATATCTTAATCCGATAGCAAAACATCCATATAATGTTTTCAATGATTTTAATCATGAAAGTAATGCTACAAAATATTTTGTGGATAGAGTTAATGAATACTGGTTAACAAAATTTAAATTTGATGGTTTTCGTTACGATCTTTCTAAAGGGTTCACCCAAAATTATACAACTGATGTAAATGCTTGGAGTGCCTATGATCAATCAAGAATAAATATTTTAAAGAGAATGGCAAATAAAGTATGGGCGGTTGATTCTACTGCGTATGTTATTCTTGAACACTTCGCCGCAAATAATGAAGAAATAGTTTTATCAAACTATGGCATGATGCTTTGGGGAAATGGTAATTGTAATTATAATCAGGCAACTATGGGATATCAATCAGGTCCCTGCGGCACCTGGGATTTTTCATGGATATCATATAAAACGCGTGGCTGGGTAAATCCAAATTTGGTAGGATATATGGAAAGCCACGATGAAGAAAGATTAATGTTTAAAAATATTACTTATG
>OEIU01000304.1_pt1 | contig 49286 bp, 35 predicted proteins | sample 1539221 | NCBI WGS metagenome assembly OEIU01 (sample SAMN03792071, study PRJEB22550) | activated sludge metagenome | feature: wastewater treatment plant; material: activated sludge; isolation source: Wastewater treatment plant of a petroleum refinery complex | place: Argentina: Zarate | collected... | reverse complement strand
ATTGCCCGCGGGCGCGAAGAGACGGAGCTGCTCGAGGCGGTGCAGGGCCCGCCGTGGCCGCTCACGCGGACGGAGTTTGTCGGGCTGATGGAGGCGGCGGGGCTCAAGCCGACGCGGGCGATCGACGAGTTCATGGACGACGAGCGGCCGCCGCAGAAGCGGCTGCGCGGCATGTTCGAGCACGCCTGAGTGTTACTTGTTCCGGACCTGGTACAGCGTGAACCGGTACTTTCGCACCGCGGCGGTGGCCACGGGGTTGAGATGCCCATCGGCGATCGGCGCGGCGTACGAGGTGGATTCCTTGCTCTGCGTGTCGGTTCGGAGCAGCAGGAGCGACATGGGCGGGGGGACGATTCCGGCGCGGAGTTCCTGCTTGGCCCATCGGATGTGGAGACTTGGGCGGGCTTTGTGGATGAGCCAGAGAATGTCGGGACGGGCCTCGATGGCGTCGTCGGCCCAGAGGACGCCGGAGTCGATGTCGTGGGAGAGGGTCTCCGCGGCGGCGGGCGCGGCGAGTTGGTCGGGGGTTGGGGAGAGGCCGGTGAGCGCGATGTTCCACCACGCGCCCATGAGGAGCATGCCGAGCCAGAAGGCGGGGCGGTGGAGGATCTCTCGGGCTCGCTGAGCGGGGCCGGAGGCTTCGGAGCGGAGGGCCTTGCGGCGCATCCACGCGATCGTGAGCGGGGCGAGGGGGGGCAGGAGGACCGCCGCGGGCATGGCGTAGCGGGCGTCGCCGACGCCGAGGAGCACGAAGAGGGCGAGGGAGGCGATCCACGACCAGCGGAGCGTGCGGGCGAGAGTGCTCTCGGGATTCGCTCTGTCGGTGCTGGTGCCCTTGGGCACCAGCACCGACAGAGACATGGGCAGCGCGCTGATGAAGGCGACGGGGATGAGGAGCAGGACGCCGAGGGCGCGCCGGGAGGACCAGAGGAACTCGCCGGCGATGTTCTCGCGGACGGCGTCGGGAGTCGCGTTGGCGAGGTAGATCTTGAGGCCCAGAAGGGCGATGGCGCTGGCCCCGAGAATGAACGCGATGCCCAGGCCGGGGGACCGGAGCGGCCCGAAGGAGCGGGCGCCGACGCACCCGCCGATGAGCACGCCGCCGAGGACGGGGGCGCTGGCGGGGCCCTTGGCGAGGGCGGCGATGAGCAAGCCCGCGGCGGGGAGGAGGCAATCTCTCGCGGAGGCGCAGAGAGCGTGGAGGAAATCGAATGGGCCTTCCCCTTCCTGGGCGGTCTCGGCGCGTCGGCGAGCCGCTCCGATCATCAGATCGATGAACCCCAGCGCGAACATCTGCGTGCCGAGGTTGTTGAGCATCTCGATCTCGGCGGTGCGGCCGGGGGACCACATGAGCGGGAAGAGGGCCTGGGCGAGTCCCGCGACCACCCCCCCACCTTGGCCGAACCAGCGCCGGCCGTACCACCACGCGAGGATGGACATCAGGATGGCCGCGATCGTGCTGGGGAAGCGAGCGCCGAAAGGGGTCTGGCCGAAGAGCGCGGAACCGGCGGCGATGGCCCAGGGCATGCCGGGGGGCTTGCGGAAGTAGGCGAGGTCGAAGAGCTTGATGTGCCAATAGTCGCCGGATTCGAGCATGGTCCAGCCGGGGACGGCGCGATGGCCCTCGGAGAAATCGAGAGGGCGGCCTCCGAGGAATGGGAGATAGATGGCGGCCGCGACGAGCACGACGAGCGCGAGTTCGAGGAATGTGCGGCGGTCGGGCATCGGCCAGAGCGTACCCGATCACTCCCTGGCGGGGCTGACGATCTCGGCCCTTGGCTGGCCGTCGATGGAGGTGCCGGCCCTGAGGGCCTCGGCGATCTTGGCGCGCCATTGCTCGAGATACGGCTTCATGCGCGTGTTGCGCGACGGGTCGTGGCCGTGGGAGTAGGTCTCGCCCAGGTCGGCCCCGGGGGCGTGGCCCTGCACGATCTCGCGGTAGAGCAGCACGCAGGCACCGGTGCGCTCGCTCCCGGCGGAGCAGTGGACGAGCACGGGCTGCTTGGCGGGATCGGCGATGATGCGGAGGGCCTCGACGTAGGCGTTGGGATTGCCGGTGCCGTCGCCGCTCAAGCGGAATACACGCCGTTCGACGCCGAGGGCGCTGGCGGTGTGCTCGGCGACGCGCTCGCCGGAGGGACTCAGGTCGTAGGCCCCGAGGTCGACGATGGTCTTGATATGGTTGGCCTCGACGACCTCGCGTGTGGCGGACGGGGTGAGGCGGCCGGACCGGTAGAGCTTGCCCGCATCGACCACGCCGAAGTTCTTGGGGACGATGTTGGGACGGACGAGCTTGGCGTAGCCGAGGGCGCCGAGGCCCGCGATCGCCAGGGCGGCGAACAGGGCGACAAGCCCGCGGTTGGGTTTTTTCCCGGCCATGGCGAGATGGTATTCGGCGTGGGGGTCGGGGGGTGTGGGAGGCCGCACTACGATTGTGGCCGATGAGCGACGAGTTGAAACACACCACTCCCGGAGAGCCGGACGGGGCGAAGCGTGCTCCGGCCCCGGCTTCCGCCGCGCCGATGAGGGTGGGCGTGGGGGCGTATCCCGAGTCGGTGACGAGGCTGATCGAGGAACTGGCGAAACTGCCGGGGATCGGGCGGCGCTCGGCGGAGCGCCTGGCGTTCTTCATCCTCAAGTCGCCCAAGGCGGAGGCGCTGGAACTGGCCCGTGCCGTGACGGACGTGAAGCAGCGGGTGCGCCACTGCCGCGTCTGCTACAACCTGGCGGACAACGGCCCCGACGCGGCGGCGACGATCTGCTCGATCTGCGCCGACGACCGGCGGGACCGGTCGAAGGTGATGGTGGTCGAGCAGCCGCGGGACCTGATCGCGCTGGAGCAGGCGGGGGTGTACAAGGGCGTGTACCACGTGCTGATGGGACGGATCGCGCCGCTGGAGGGCGTGAAGGCGGGGGACCTGACGATCCACGACCTGCTGCATCGGGTGCGCGAGCCGGGCGCGAACGCCGGGGGAGTTCCCGTACGCGAGGTGATTCTGGCGCTGAATCCGAGCCTGGAGGGGGACGGAACGGGGCTGCACCTGCAGCACGCGCTGGGCGGCGCGGGCGTCATTGTGACACGGCTGGCGCGGGGCCTGCCGACGGGGTCGCAACTGGAGTTTGCGTCCAAGGCGGTGCTGGCGGATGCGATCCAGGAGAGGAGAGCGATGTAGGACCGAGGGTTCGAGACAACTAGGCATCGGGGCATCGGGTGCGAACAATCGGCCACGGGCGTGCACGCGTTGTTCGGGTTTCCGAGCCCCTTTGATGCCTCGATGCCTCATGCCTTGATGCCTCGTCTTTCCCATGCGATTCGACGCCTCACAACACATGAAGATGGGCCAGCACATGAAGCTGGCTCCGAGGATGATCCAGTCGATGGAGATCCTCCAGATGCCGCTCCTGCAGCTGGAGGAGCGGATCGCGCAGGAGCTCGAGTCGAACGTCACGCTGGAGGTGGACGAGGGGGATGCGCAGGCGACCGACACGCCGACGGACGCGGCCATGGACGCCGCGACGGATTCCGCGGCGGAGGCGGACAAGGACCTCGACGGGGACTTCGGCTCAACGGGGGAGACCGAGGGCGATGACGCTGGGGACGACGACGCGGCGGGCGGGGATCTCGGCGGGGAATCGGAGGGGGCGAGCGAGGACGAGCGACCGCTCTCCGTGGACCAGGAGCATGGGGCCGAAGACTTCGGGCGGCTGGACTCGTTCGAGCGGGACAACCCGGAGGCGGCGGGGAACGAGTTCGATGAACCCGAGCGGGCGAGCGTGCCGGACCTGGAGATGTTCGAGCGCGGGCGGGCCACGCGGCTGGAGGGGGAGCCGGACGCCAAGAGCGAGGCGATGGCGAACACGGCGTCGCGTCCCGAGTCGCTGCAGGAGCAGTTGCGTGAGCAGTGGGGACTCGCGGATGTGGACGCGCCCCTGCGGACGCACGGCGAGGCGATCGTGGGATTCATCGAGGACGACGGGTATCTGCGCACGCCGCTGGAGACGATCATCGATCGCCTGCCGGCGGACTTTGGCGGCGGGGCGGGGAAGCCGACGCCGGAACAGATGCAGCGGGCGCTCCAGGTCGTGCAGTTGCTGCTCGATCCGCCGGGCGTGGCGGCGCGGGACACGCGGGAGTGCCTCCTGCTGCAGATCGATGCGCGATCGGACCAGACGCGCTCGCCGGAGTTGCGGGCCCAGTGGGCCACGGTGCGCCGGCTGGTGAGCGATCACCTGGAGGATCTGGCCCAGAACCGCATGCCCCGGATCGTGGAGAAGACCGGCCTGCCGATGGCGGAGGTGAAGAAGGCGCTCGAGCACATGAAGTTTCTGAGCCTGGCGCCGGGGCGGGCGCTGGTGACCGAGAAGCCGGGCGTGATCGTGCCGGACGCGATCGTGGAGTTCGACGCGGACCAGGACCGGTACATCGTGTATCTCAACGACACGCGCCTGCCGGGGCTGCGGATCAACCAGGAGTACGCCAAGCTCGCCAAGGAGAAGGAAGCGCCCAAGCCGACCAGGGAGTTCCTTCGCAAGAACCTTTCGAACGCGATGTGGCTCATCGACGCGGTGGAGCAGCGGCGGAAAACCCTGCTGAGGGTGATCCGCGTGGTGGTGGATGCGCAGCGCGAGTACTTCGACTATGGGCCGCAGGCGCTCCGGCCGCTGCCGATGACGCAGGTGGCCGACCAGCTGGGTGTGCACGTGGCGACGGTGAGCCGGGCGGTGGCGGACAAGCACCTGCTCACGCCGCGCGGCGTGGTGCCGCTGCGCGGGTTCTTCTCCGGAGGGACGCACACGGACACGGGGGAAGAGGTCTCGTGGGACGCGATCAAGGCCTCGCTCAAGGAGGTCGTGGATGCGGAGGACAAGGCCAGCCCGCTCTCGGACGATGCGCTGGCGGCGGAGCTCTCGAAGCGCGGCGTGGAGATCGCGCGGCGCACGGTGGCGAAATACCGCGAGCAGTTGAACATCCCGGCGGCGCGCCTGCGCAAGCAGTTCTGAGCGGTCTCAGGCGGCCTTGCGGGCCTGGGTCTCGGCGCGCAGCTCGTTGACGCAGGCCTGGTCGGCCATCTGCTTGAGGGCCCAGCGGAGCAGGTCGCGCATGGTGACGATGCCCACGCACGCGCCGTCGGCATTGAGAACCGGCAGGCAGGAGATGCGGTTGTTGATCATCAGGAGCGCGGCGTCGGCGATGGGCATCTCGGGCGCGCCGGAGATGAGCGAGCGGTTCATGATCTGGTGGGCCTTGCGATGCAGGCACTGGACGTCCATCGTGCGCTCGGCCGCCTTGCCGAGAAACGGGCTGGTGTTCTTGAGCAGGTCGCGGTCGGAGATGACGCCCACGACGCGGCATCGATCCATGACGAGCAGGTGGTGGAAGCGGTACTTGTTGAACAGGTCGCGTATCACGTGCAGCTCGTCGTCCATCCGAACGGAGACGACGTGGCGGGTCATCATGGTGTCGAGGGTCATGGGCGGTCTCCGTGGACGACGGGGCATGGGCGCATCGGCGTTTCGGACCCCGGCTATCAGCAGCCGCTAGCCTTGGGCATGTCCACGCCCGGCCCAGACCCCGCGAAGCCCGCACAAACCACGCCCGGTGTGCCCGGGGGCGGGAGGCGTGCGGGGTCGTTCTCGGACGCTTCGCGGAACCCGGGTGCGCCCGCCGCGCTTCAGGCTCCGTGGCGCCTTGAGTATCTCGAGGCGATGGGGGAGCAGGAGAAGCAACCGGGGCCCCCCACTTCGCCGCCGGCGTCGCCGAGCCCGTCGTTCCTGCACGACTACTGGATCGACGCGGCGGGGGACGCGAAGAACCACGTGATCGTGCGCACGCGTGAAGGGTTGATCCTGCTCAACGGGTTTCCGTACGCCAGCGGGCATCTGCTGGTGGCGCTGGGCGAGGGGCGGCCGACGCTGCTGGACTACACCCCGCAGCAGCGGGGCGCGCTGTGGCGGCTGGTGGACTGCGCCGCGGACCTGGTGACGCGGACGCTGGAGCCGCAGGGGATCAACATCGGGCTCAACCAGGGTCGCGCGGCCGGAGCGGGCGTGCCGGGGCATCTGCACGTGCACCTTGTGCCGCGTTGGGGCGGGGACACGAACTTCATCACCGTGATCGGGCAGGTGCGGATCATCCCCGCGAGCCTGGAGACGATGGCGGAGCGGTATCGGAAGACATGGGAGGGGATTCGGGAAAAGTGGGCGTGAGTCACGCCGCGGCGGGGCCGCAGGAGCGGAGACCGATGCGGAAGACCTCGCCGCGCGGCTCGCAACGGACGGCGAGGGCGCTGAGCCACGGGACCGTCGAGCCTTCGGGGCAGATCGTCACGATCGTTCCGGGGTTGATGCGCGTCGTGGTCTCGACGGCCATGCCCCCGGGCGAGCGGTCCACGAGGTCAAGGTTGGTGATGCCGAAGTGGCCGGGGCCGGCGGAGTAGGAGGCGCGGAGCGAGCCCTCGGCCTCGTGGCGGTCCTCGCGCCGGCGCTCGAGTTTGAACGGGTCGCGGGAGGCGATGTGTGCAGAGGTGGCCGCCTGCGAGCGGGTGATGCGGAAGCGGGGCTGGGGTGCGCGGCTCATCGTGTGTCCGTGGTTCGGGCGGGTCGGGACCGGTAACTCCGGCCGTGGAACATCGGCTGGGCGGGAGGGAGAGTGAACGCCGCGCCCGGAAATCATGCGGTTTTCGGCGTCTGGATGGGGATGAGCCGCGCAGGGCCACGGGGGCGGGGCGAAGTTCGATACGCTCCGGCATGCTCCCGGCGGTCCTGTGGTTGGTGTATGCCGTTTCAGCGTATCTGCTGTGGACGGTGGTGTTCCGGGCCCGGTTCGGCTTCTGGCCGACGCGGGAGCGGTTTCCGCCGCGCGATCTGTACGGATGGATGGACTTCGGGCTGGCGGTGGTGTTGATCGGATACTCGGCGTGGATCGTGCTCGGGGCGCCGCCGGACCCGGAGCGGGTGATCTCGCTGCCCGGGGGTGCGGCGATCTGGGGCGCGGGGGTGCTCCTGCGGTGGTGGGCGATCGGCGCGCTGGGGCGGAACTGGCGGATCGGTCAGGACGAGCACGACGAGCGGGCGGAGTTTGTGGCCAGCGGGCCGTATCGGTTGATGCGCCATCCGATCAACGCGGCGTTGATCGTCGTGGCGATCGGCCAGGGGTTGATGACGGGGCTGGATGTTCGGGCGCTGGCGCTGCTGGGGTACGCGGTGGTGTACTTTGTGGTGCAGGGGCGGGCGGAGGAGCGGGCGTGGCAAGGACGCAGAGCGCAAGGCGCCCAGCGCGAATAGGAGCAAGGATCCGGAGCTCGGACTTGCGACGTGCGCTCTTTGTTTTTCGTCTCACCAGATGAACCGCATGCGGCCGAAATCGGGCACGGGCACAGGGTCGCCGTCGAACCTCAGGCTGGGCCAGTAGACGAAGAAGGCCTTGCCGAGGAGGAGCTCTCGCGGGATGACGCCGGCGCTGGGGTGCGGCGAGGCGTTGCCGCCCGAGGGCGGGTAGAGCTCGTGGACCCACGGATCGACGCTTTCCCAGAGTCGGCCGTCGAGGCTTGCCGGGGAGTTGTCGCCGCAGGCGAAGAACTGGTCGGGGCCGAGGTAGAGCGGGGCGTAGGGGCTTGTGCCAAGGCCGGAGATGCCGCCATGGCCGCGACCCTTGCTGGTGGGTTGGTAGTGCAGGTCGCGATCGAGACCGACGCGCGTGATGGAAAAGGACCCGCCGTCGAACTCGAATCGGACGGAGCACGGGGCGTAGATGCCCGGTTCGGCGAGCGTGTTGCGGCCCTGCGGATCCCGGGCCTGGTCCTGCATGAGATCAACGAACGGCCGGCCGGTGGCAAAGCGGAGGCGCTGGGCGGGGGACCAGTCGTAGTCGTACTCGGCGATCTTGCGGCCGTTGAGCCAGATCTGCACGCTCTGGTCCACGTGCCAGAACTCGACGTTGCTGAACGCGTTGGCGGGCAGGGCCGGCGCGGGCTGCGTGGCGACGGTTTCCCACTCGCTCTTGATCCCGGGCGCGCCGACGGGGCGGCGGATCGCGATCCTCGCCGTGCCCTTGCCGATGGTGGCGCGGAACTCGTGGCCGCGGGCGGACAGGTGCATGCCGATGCTCTGGCCGTCGGCGCTGGGCTTGAAGCCGCAGCGGATGCGGACGTCGGACACTGGGTAGCGGGCGACCATGCGGTCCTCGTAGTAGGGCTCGTCGTAGGGGTAGTAGTCGTCGATGGTCCAGTTGGCGGCCCTTTCGCCGTGGATGTCGCGAGAGGATCGGCGGCGGGTTTGGTCGAAGACCAGCGCGGTGGAGCCGGGGCCGTCGAAGGTGTACTCGCGCGCGGTCATGGACCAGCCGGCCGGGTCGCCGGGGTTCCAGGGCGTGATCGCGCCGGTGGGCGGGAAGGGGGCGAGGGCGGTGTCGTAGACCTGCTGCCAGACGGCCCGCTGCACGATCGGGTCCTTGCGGGCGATGGTCCAGCCCGCGGCGTCCCAGAGCGCGGCCCGCGATTGCGGATCGTCGCCGGCGGGGACCTGTCCCTCTGTGCCGGTGCGCACAAAGACGTCGCCGTCGGCGAGGGCGATCTGCTCTCCGGGGAGGCCGATGAGGCGCTTGATGTAGTTGTCGAGCGGGTTGGACGGGTTCTTGAAGACGATCACGTCGAAGCGATCGGGATCGCGCAGGCCGTAGAGATACTTGAGCACGAGGATGCGATCGCCGGAGAAGGTCCGCAGGCCGCCGGGCGGGATCGGCATGGGCTCGCCGCTGATCGGATCCTGGATGCCGGATCTGGAGAAGGTCTGGTGCGAAAAGTAGTTGGTGTTGTCGCCGACGGGGGCATCGCGGGCCCCGACGGGCCACGAGGCGCCGGTCGTCGGGCCGCGCAGGCGGACGTGGGCTCCCATGAGCGTGGGGCCCATCGAGCCGGTAGGGATGACGAAGGCCTCGATGACGAACCCGCGGAACACGAACGCCATGGTGAAGGCGATCATGATCGAGATGAGGGTGTCCTTGAGGCTCTCCGGGGGCGGCACGGGCGAGGCGGAGGGGGCCGGAGTGGTCTTGGAGGGAGCGTCTGTGGCCATGCGAAGGATCGGGTGCCGGGAGATCGGCGCGGCGGAGCGTCCGATGCGGAGGGCGAGTCGAGTGTAGTCTGTGCTCTCAGGCCAACATGGTGGACCAGGACTCCAACCCCATCACCCCCCCCACTTCAACTCCCGCATTCTCTGGCGACGCGGAAGATCGGGCCGATCGCGCGCTGGTGAAGCAGATCCGGGCCGAAGGAACCGCGGGGCGCGCCGCGTGGGGCGAGTTGCTCCAGCGATATCGGGACCGGCTGTTTCGCGTCTGTTTGCGGATGGCGGGCGATCGCGAGACGGCGGCCGACCTGACCCAGGACGCATTCGTAAAGGTGATCCAGGGGTTGGACTCCTGGGACGGGCGGAGCCGCCTGAGCACGTGGATCTTCCGCGTGACGATGAACGTGTGCCTGTCGCACCTGCGGGCCGCGAAGGTGCGCCGGCACCGGAGCCTCGACGCACCCATCAAATCCCCATTTGTGGGGACAAAGTCAATACAAGGTCCTATAACCACATTGGGCGGTCGGGCGGCGTCGAGGGAACCGGGAGCGGAGGAAGGCGTCCAACAGCAGGAACAGCGTGCGCGTCTTCTCGGCGCGCTGGCGGACTTGGACCCTGAGCAGCGGGCGATCATCGTTCTTCGCGACGTGCAGGGGCTGGACTACGACCAGATCGCCGCGGCCCTTGGAGTGGCCGTGGGAACCGTCAAGAGCCGCTTGTTCCGTTCACGCGTCGCCCTTCGTGGGTTGATCGAAAAGCCCCCGCCCTCCTCCCCCACCGCCCCACCCGAATGACCTCCTCGCCCTTTCAACTTCCCGACGGCATCCGCGAGGACGATCTGATCGATCTTGTCGATGGTCGGCTGACGCGCGAGCGCGAGGGCCTTGTGCTGGGCGCCCTGCGGGACGAGCCGGCGCTGGCGAACCTGGTGAAGGGGATGCGGGCGGACATGGCGACGGCGGTGGGCCTCGAGGCCGTGCGGGCGCCCTCGGGGCTGGCCGAGGGGATCGAGGCGAGGCTGGAAGCGGCGGCGCTTCGGGACTTGGCCGCGGCGGCGGAGCGGGCGACGGACGCGATCCCGATTTCGAGCGTGGAGTTTCGCGGGCCGGGGATTGTGGAGTTGCTCACCGAGAGCGTCTGGCCGCGTCGGCTGGCGATGGCCGCGTCGCTGGCGATCGTGGCGGGGCTGGGCGTGTGGGGCGTGCGGACGACGATCAACTCGATGCCCGGGCCGGCACCGAAGGAGATCGCGACGACGCGGCCGACCACGCCAGACAAGAGCGCTCCGACCATCGTGCCGACGCCCGCGCCGATGGACATCGCGGCGATCGACAACACCAAGACCGTGGAGTTCGGGCCGGGCGAGGCGATCACGCCGCCCGTTGCGCCGGTGGCGGTGGCCATGACCGAGGCCCGCGCGGCGGAACTCGCCAGCGAAGGGCGGCTGGCGGTGACCATCCATGCGGTGGTCTCCTCGGAGACGACCAAACGGCTGGACGCGCTGGCGAAGGCGGGCGGGCGCGAGGGGTGGCGGGCTTTGCCGATGGGCGATGTGCCGGTGGAGTATGCCATGCTGCTCGCGCCGTCGGGCGTTGCGCCATCGCCGACGGGGATCGGGCCGAGGCCGATCACGGTGGCGTCCGAGCGGCCGCTGACCGACATCGCGCCCGGCGTGGCGCTGCGGAAGCCCGCGATCGTGGTGAAGGCGATCTACACCGTGGATGTGAACCCCGGGGAGAAGGGGATGGGCGGGCTGGTGCGGGCGATCACCGATGCGCTGCCCGAGGGCGCGGTGATCGAACTGCGCGAGACGGCGCGCCGTGCGGAGGCGCCCCCGGCGTTCGATGCCGAGAGCGTGCTGTGGTGGAACGGCGCGCCGGCAAAGTGGGCCAGGCGGATCACGGTGCCGATCGTGGTCGAGGGGCTCGAGTAGGCGGGGGAGATGTGCTATCGCCATGAACCGGAGTGGATCGCCCCGTCGGGAGCGATCTCGATCCAGGCCGCGCCGGTGCGGGGCGTGGAGTACCAGATACGCCCGGCCATGTGGAGGTTCCAGCGCGTATCGGCGGCGCGACGTGGGCCGGTGCTCTGCAGGACGAAGGCGGGGTTGACGAGGTGGAGGAGTTCGACGGCGGGGTCGATGTATGCGCCGTGGTGGGGGAGTTCGAGGATGTCGGCGCGCCAGCGCCGCGACTCTGGCACATCTGCTGCCTGCGGCAGCAGATGTGCCAGAGCCTCCCGGGAGGCGTCGCCGGTGAGGAGGACGCGCCGGGTGGCTGTTCCGACGGGGACGTCGATCATCGCGACGAGGGACGAGTCGTTGGGATTGCGGAAGTCCTGCTCGGCCGGCGGCCAGAGGATGTCTGCCTGTTGACCGGCGATGGTCGGGCGGTCGGTGCGTGAGAGTGTTTCCACGCGCACGCCTTGGCGCGCGAGTTCGGCCAGCAGCGTCGCCGGAGCGCCGGAAGGGTTGGCCGCGGCGGCGCGGGTGAGTTGAGGCGGGACGAGCACGCGCCTCACGCCGAGCGGGCCGATCATGTCGGGCAGAGCGGAGAAGTGGTCGAGGTGGGCGTGGGTGACGACGACGGTGGGAACATGCCACGCGCCGAGGGCTCGGATGGCCCGCGGGAGCGTGCGCTCGCCGAGGGTGGTGTTGAGCGAGCCGCAGTCCCAGAGCATGGCCTCTGTGCCGGAGCGGATGAGGTGGCAGGCGCCGTCGCCGACGGAGAGCGTGTCGATGCGGAGCGGGGCGCGGGCGGCCAGGCGCGGACCGAGGAGAACTTCGGCGGCGAGCCATGCCGCGAGCAGGCCGGTGATGGTCCATGACCACTTGTCGCGCCGCCCACCGCGCACGATGAGGTACGCCACCCCCGCGACGGCGGCGAGGGCCCACACGACGGAGATGCGCGGCAGCGTGAAGGACGTGCCGGGGATCTGGTCGAGCGTCATGACGACGTTTACGAGGAACGCCGCGAGGCGGTCGAGGACGGCGCCGGTGAACGCGGCGGCGGAGGGGATCACCACGCCGATGAGCAGGGCGAGGTAGCCGCCCCAGAGCACGAGCACCGTGAGCGGGAGGACGATGAGCGTCATCACGGGCGCGAGGGGGGCGATCTGGCCGGTGTGGCAGGCGATGATCGGGATGGAGACCGCCCACGCGAGCAGGCCCGCGCTGATCTGGGCCTTGAAGGCGCGCGTGAACCAGCGGCCCGTCGGGGGGATCCACGCCCACCACGCGGGGCGGCCGTGGGGTTGGTGGGTGGGGGCCAGGCCGCGCAGGGGGACGCCCCAGAGGCGGTGGTGGACCGTGTCGCCGAGCAGGAGCAGGGCCGCGACGATGCCGAAGGACAACTGGAAGCCGAGGGACCAGGCGTCGAGCGGGTGGATGATGAGGAGGACGACGGCGATCCAGCCGAGCACGGCGGCGCGGTCGTAGCGTCGGCCCCCGGCGTCGGTCGCGAGCAGGACGAGCACGAGAATGCCGGCGCGGAGGATCGGCGCCTGGGCGGGAAGGACGAGCATGTAGAGGGCGATGAGGATGCCGACGCCGACGGGTTCGAGCCACCCGCGGTCGCCGGTGAGGCGGAGGCCGAACATCGCGGCGCCGGCCATGACGGCGAGGTTGAAGCCGGAGATGGCGACGAGGTGGAGGACGCCCAGGCGGGTGAACGCGGCGTTGACCTCGTCGAGCGGACCGTCGCGCTGGCCGAGGAGGAGCGCGCCGAGGAGGGCGCGGGCCTGGGCGGTGCGGGGATCGGCGGCGGGGCGGGCTCGCCCGTCGATGGCGGCCTCGCAGCGGGCGTGGAGCGTGCCGATCGCGCCGTGCCAGCATTCCCCGATGCGCTCGGTGATGGTGCGAGCGGCGTGGAACTCGATGAGGGATGGCTCGGGCACGGTGAGCGTGCCGACGAGACCGTCCTGCGCGGCTCGGGCCCGGGCGTCGGGCTCGCCGGGGTTGGTGGGCGGGCGGACGGCGGCCAGGCGCCCGGTGAGGCGGACGATGCTGCCGGCGCGCAGGGCCGGCGGCGTGGAGGAACGCTCGCCGCCCAGGCGGACGCGGATCGTGCCGGTGGCGGGAATGGGTGGACGGGCGTCGTCGGGCTCGAAGGCCGAGAGAGCGAGGGTGAAGGCGACGGCGGGCTCGGCGCGGGCGAAGGGGGCGAAGAGGCCGCCGGGAGGGTCGAGCGGGCGGGGCGAGTCGGTGACGACGCCGCGCACGGTGGTGAGCATGGGGTGGCCGTCCGCGAGGTCATCGTCAAAAGTCCAGGCGATGGAGCCGCGCGGGCGCTCGAGGATTCGTGCGTGGTACCAGCCGGCGCCGAGGAGCACCACGGCGAGCGAGAGGGCGACGCGGCAGGCGGGGCCCTGTGAGAGCAGGGCCACGATCAGCGCGGCCGGGGCGAGAGCGAGCCACCACGCCGACGGGACGCCGGGCAGGGCGAAGCGGGCGAGGGCGTAGCCGAGGGCGAGCAGGCCGCAGGCGTAGAGCGAGCGGCGGGCGCGGGGCGGGCCGGCGCGCAGGCGGAGGGCGTCCTTGCCGATGGACCACGGGAGCGTGACCATGGGCGTGCAGAATCACAAGTTACGGGCTCGGAGTCAAGTCCGAGGTGCGGCGATCAGTGTCCGGCGGCCATGATCTGGTCGTCGAAGAGGGGGCCGTTGAACTTGTCCTGATTGGGGACATAGGTCACGACGCCCGCCTTGCCGCCGCGGTCGCGGTTGCCCACGAACACGCCGTCGGCGCCGGCGGCGTGGAGAACGATCGGACCGCGGCCGGTGGCCGGGCGGAAGTTGGGGGACGCAAACGCGTCGTCGGGCGCGGCGGGATTGCCGAGAAGCGCGTACATGGTTTGGAGGCGATTGGCGATGGCGGCATCTGCTGCGAGGAGGCTGCCGCCCGAGCCGTTGCCCGGAGTGAAGTTTTGGTTCTCGGCGAGTTTGCCGAGCGATGCCACGCCCTTGAGGAATCCCGCGTTTTGGGCCCAGTAGAACTTGGCCCCGGCGGGGGTGGCCGGAGCGAAGTTCTCCGCTGCGAACTCCCCGCCGCTAGGAGTTTCGTCTTGAGCCCACGCGAGGATGGGCTGGCCGAACGAATCTACCAACACGGGATTGGCGAAGTGATCTTCGGGTGATGCGGGCAAACGCTTGGTGGTGTCGGTGACCCAGGCCGAGCCGTTGTACGAGTAGCCCTGAACGGCCATGCGCTTGCCGTCGGTGACGAAGTAGGTGCCGCTGATGACACCTGAACCGGACTGCGACTGCGCGCCCATGGCCGCATACTCAACAAAGACTTGATCGGCATTGGGACTGTTCGGGGCGTTGTTGCCCGGTCCAACTGCGCCGATCGTCAGCCGACCCTGGCCATCAATAGTCCGCGGACCGGCAGGGCGAATGCCGCCCATCAAGTCCAGCATCATGTTTTCCATGGTAGTGAAGCCGCGGGCGTCGCGATTGACGGCGGTTGCCATTTGCCTTGGGCTGAAGTACCCGGGGTAGCGGCTCTTGTCATTATGGAACATCGAGATAGCTTTGCTTAGGTTGGACAGCGTGTTGAGCGAGTCGGAGTTCTTGGCCGCGCGTCGGGCGAGGTTCATCGCCGGGATGATGATCGCGATGACGATCGCGAGGATCCCCAGGACGGTGAGGAGTTCAACGAGGGTGAAGGCGCGGCGGGCGGACTGGGCGAGGGGGCTGGTGCGAGGCATGATCGTTTTCTCCACGCGTGGATGTGGGGCGCACATCAGAGGACACTTACCTGCCCCGGCCCCAGAGCGGCCCCGGCGTCCTTGGTTTCTGCCCGCGCCGGGCCGTGGATCATTGGTCCCAAAGGCCTGGGAGGACGGGGGGACCGGGGATTTGCCCAAGACTGTTCGCTCGCGGGCCGGAACTGATCCGGCCAAGTGGAAAGTCCGGACCGATCATGTCCCGAACTTTTTGACCCAACCCGGCGGGAGTTGGCGACGTACTCGGGGAGGGTGCCTATGACACCCGCCCTCCAATGAAGCCCTTTCCGCTCAACATCTTGTTCGTGTGCACCGGAAACACCTGCCGGAGTCCCATGGCCGAGGCGATCGCCGGGGGTCTGGAGGCCCGGCGGGAGGTGGAAACGTCCCCGACGGGAAATGGCAGGGGCGTGGCGGTGGAAATCCGGTTCGCCTCGGCGGGGACGGCCACGTCGGGCGGGTCGCCGCGCGCCGCGGAGGGCACGCGGGCGGTGCGGGCCCTGGGATACGAGCCGGCGGTGGGGCCGTCGCGGGAACTCACGCGGGCCATGATCGAGGAGGCGGACCTGATCTACGGGATGACGCGCTCGCACGTGGCGGCGGTGCTGGCGATGGACCCGACGGCGAAGACCAAGACGGCGCTGCTGGACCCGGCGGGCGAGGACGTGGGCGATCCGATCGGGATGGAGCAGGGCGCGTATGATGAGGTCGCATCACGGATGGAATCGATGATCGAGCGGCGGCTGAAGGAGTGGAGGCCATGAAACTCGCTCTGAGCGCGGACCACCGCGGCGTGGGGGCAACCAAGCAACTGGCGGATCGGCTGCGCTCGCAGGGGCACGAGGTGGTGATCCTCGGGAGCATGAACGGGGACACGTGCGACTACCCGGACCCCGCGTACTCCGTCGGGCTGGAGGTCTCGAGCGGGCGCGCGGATCGGGGGATCCTGCTGTGCGGGTCGGGGATCGGGATGTCGATCGCGGCCAACAAGGTCAAGGGGGTGCGGGCCGCGCTGGTGCACGATGAACTGACGGCGGAGATGAGCCGGAGCCACAACGACGCGAACGTGGTGTGCATGTCGGCGGACCTCTTGGGGCAGAAGCTCATCGAGAAGATCGTGGACATCTGGATGACCACACCGTTCCAGGGCGGGCGGCACGAGCGGCGGGTGAAGAAGATCCACGCGATCGAGAACGGGGTGGACCCGGCGACGATGGGGTAGCGGATCGACGGAGGCTCGGGCGCGAGCCCGGGCACGAAGACCTCGACTGTTTGGGTGCGCGTCCGTGCATGGGCTTGCGCCCATGCCTCTGTTTGGCTACTTGGCCGGGGCGTGGAGGATCACCGTGGTGTTGCCGGCGGAGATGGCGACGCGGTCGTCCATGAGGGACATGGTCGTGGGGCGTGCGCCGAGGAGGACGGGGCGGGAGTCGATGAGGGATGCGCCGGTGGCGCCCGCGACGTCGAGGGCGTGGATGGTGAAGAGCATGAGGCCGTCGGCCGTGCGACCGTCGGCGACGGTCTCGACGGTGAGGGCGCGCCCGTCGGCGGGGCGGGGGCGGAGCATGGTGGAGGCGCCGTTGAGGCCGTCAACGCCCGTGAGCGCGCCGTCGGGGCCGAAGAGGGCCAGGCCCTGCTGGGTCGAGACGCCGAAGCCCGCGCCCGCGGCGGGGGAGAGCGGGAAGGCCTCGAGGGTCTGCGTGAGATCGAGGTGCGAGCGCGGCACCTCCAGCGCGGCGGGGCGCATGCGGCCCGTCGAGATCGAGGCGAGGTAGATGTTGCGGCTCTGGTCCGCCATGACGAGTTGATCGCCGAAGATCCACATGGCCGAGACGGGCATCGCCTCGGGCGTGCTGATCGTCCAGTTCGGGCGGGCGGAGGCGATGTCGATGCAGACGACGGCGTTGTCGAGCGCGGCGATGAGCGCGCCGCCCGCGCCGCCGACACCGGGCCCGCCGTTTGCGCCGGCCGATGAGCCGTCGGCGAAGCCGACCCAGCGGACGTGGGCGCCGAGGTCGCCGATGCGCTGGGCCGGGCGGCCGGTGCGGGCGTCGAGGAGTTGGATGACGGGCCTGAGATCAACGACGGTGTTCGCGGCCGGCGGCGGGCCGTAGGTCTCCTGATCGCCGCCGATGGCGAGCGTGCCCGAGGCAAGATCGACGTCGTAGACGCGCCCCACGCCGACGCGGGCGGACCAGAGCAGTTCGCCGGTATCGGTGTCGTAGGCGACGGCGCGCCCGTTGCGCTGGACGAGGACCATGGTGCGATCGTCCATGGTGACGATGAAGTTGGTCGCGGCGGTCTCGCCCTCGCCGGGGGTGGACATGAGGGGTTGCACGCCGGGGAGGGAGCGCATGCCCGCGCCGCGGGCGTCGGCCGCGCCGAACGCCTTGCTCAGCGGCTCGGTGTGCCATTTGGACTCGAGGGGCGTGCCGCCGACCTTCACGATGGTGGCGTCGGAATCCTTGACGATGGCGAAGAAGACGGCCTCGGGCGTGGCCTTGATGAGCAGGGGGTGCGATCCCTCGGGGAGCGGGGCGGACCACGCCTTGGCGAGCAGCTCGTTCTTGTCGGCGCGATCGGTGGTCGGCACGGTCCAGACGCCGACCTGGTCCTCGCTCACGAGGGGAAGCAGGGGCGAGACGGTGGGCGAGCGGCTGCTCAGCAGCGGCTCGAGCATGGTCCAGCCGGGGATGGCCTGGGCCTTGTCGGTGCGGATCGTGCCGATGCGGGGCCAGCGTGTGCTGGCGGCCAGACGCGCGGCGATCTCGGCGCCGACGCGGTCGGCGTCGAGCGGCTGGCCCGCGCTGGTGAGGGCCAGACCCGGAAAGCGGGCCCGAACCGAGCGGAGGACGCCGGCCGCGGCGGTGAGTTGCTTGCGCTCGCGCAGGTCCACGATGAGCCGGCCGGCGATCTCGCCGACGACGGCCTCGGGTGGCGTGGGCTGGCGGGTGGCGCAGCGCAGGCCGGATTCGAGGGCGGCGGCGGCCCGCTGGGGCTTGCCCGCGTCGGCGGCCGCGTCGGCGAGCCTGACCCACAGGGCCGGCGTCTGCTGGGAGAGCGGGTAGCGGGCGGCGAGGGTTTCGAGTTGCGATTGCGTGGGCGATGGGCCGAGGGAGGCGAGTTCGGCTTGCGCGGCCGCTTCTTGCGCGCCGTAGGCGTCGGGGCCGAGGCGCTTGAGAATGGTTTCCATGCGGCGGGCGGCCTCGAGTTCGCCGCGGATGGAGACCTGCGGGCCGCGCCAGGTCGCCCCGGCGAGCGCGGGCTCGAGGAGAACCTTCTGGTAGGAGGCGATGGCCTCGGCGGGGTGTTCGTTGAGTTCGGCCAGGCGGCCGAGCGCGAGGATGTGGGCGAGCTTGTCCGGTGGCTCGAAGGAGACTTCGCCCAGGAGCGTGACGATCTGCTCGAGGATGGCCCGGTCGGTGATGGGCGCGATGGCGAGGCCGGGGCGTGAGGGGCGGGTGGGCGAGGCGCCGGGCGAGGCGGGCGGCGGAGGCTCCAGGGCGGTGGCGAGCATGCCCTGCATGGCCTCGATGAGCCGGACGCGGGCGTTCCAGGTGGAGTCGTTCTGCGGGCCGTTGCGGAGGGCGGTCATGGCCTGCTTGGCGGCGGCGACGATTCGATCGGGCTTGCCGGCGCGATAGGCGAGCTCGGCGAAGGTGACGGCGGGGGTCGGGTCGGTGGGATCGGCCTGGATGCGCTGGGTGAGGAGGCGCTCGGCGACTTCCCACTGCAGGTACGAGTGCAGGCGGGCGTCGTCGAGAACGATGACCTGGCTGTCGAGGGGAAGCACGTTGCCCGAGTCTTCGAGAGGGACCAGCGGGGCGTCGGAGGGATTCGCGGGATCGACGAGGTGGAAGCCGCTCGTGACGGGGACGAGCAGGCGATCACCGGTGGCGACGCACCGGCCGCGGATGCCGGGTTGGACGACCGGCAGCGTGTACTGGGGTTTGTCGATCTCCATCGCGGCGGCGTTGAGGAAGGCGATGCGGTCGTCGCCGATGCAGGCCAGGCGCGAGCCGCCCGGGCCGCAGCGGAGGAGGTACTTGGGGGCCGCCGAGGCAAGATCGGTCACATCGCGCTGGCCGATGATGGCGCCGGTGGACTGGTCGAGGCGGACGATCCGGCGCATGTCGGGGGAGATGAAGACGATCGATCCGCCCGCGCCGTCGGCCCCGGAGTCGGCCACGGGACAGGCGAGTTGCCAGGCCTTTGGCTGGTCGTTGCCCGCCGAAGTCTCCACTGGAAGTCGGCGGATCCACAACGGCCGGCCCGAGCCGACCTCGACGGCGCCGATGACGCCGAGGCGATCGGCCCGGAACGCCACCCCGCGGGCGATGGTGATGCCGTCGGCGCCCATGGACTGGAGGACCCAGGGCATGGAGCCGGCGCTGCCGATGGGCCGGACCCACTTGAGCTTGCCGGTCGCCAGGTCGAGGCCGACCATGGAGACGCTCACGAGGCGGCGGTCGGGGAGGTGTTTGCGAGCGGCGAAGACGGCGGTGTTCTCGAAGATCTCGATGGGGCCGCGGACGGTGGCCTCGTAGAGCGAGAGCGGATCGAGGGTGTTGAGCTGGACGGCCCAGCGGAAGCGGCCGGTGACGGTGTCGAGGGCCTGGATGCGATCGTCGCCATCGCCGCGCGAATCGGAGTTGGAGCGCCCGGTGGCGGCAACGACGGTGCGTCCGGAGACGGAGACGGTTGAGAGGTCGTCGGTGCGGGGGGTGTACCCGCCGTAGTTGAAGCGGTCGATGCGGCGGCGGTCGCCGCGGGCGCCGGGATCGATGATCGGGGCGTCGGCGACGCCGGGTGTGGCGGACCAGCGCGGGCCGAGGGTGAAGCGGTCCCACGCGGCGATCTGCGAGCCGTCGTTGATGAAGACGGTGTCGCCGGCGACGGTGGGGAGCATGAGCAGGTCGCGGGCGAACATGGGCAGGCTCACCTGCGAGCGTCCGCCGGAGCCGGTTCCGAGGCTTGCCTCCGGGACGGTCGCGGAGGGGTTGAGCGGGACCGTCCAGAGGGGCTTGGAGACCATGCCCTGGGTGGTGGTCGGGCCGAGGGGTCGCATGGGTGACGCGGCCTGGGCCTTGGCGGCGGGGGGCCAGGGGATGGGGGAGAGGTCGGGGACCCCGGCCGCGCCGTCCTTGGACCAGCGCGACGCGAGGTCGCGGAGTTGGGGACGATCGAGATAGCGTGCCAGGAGCGAGGCGGCGGCGGAGGCGAGGCGGGCGCGTTCTCCGGTGCGATCCGGGTGGCGGTCGAGCTGTTCGATCAGGAGGCGGGCGTGCTCGAAGCGGGCGTCTTCGAGCGCGGCCTGGGCCAGGCGGAGGGCGGCGTCGAAGCCGGCGGGCGTGAGCAGGAGAGCCCGCTCGACGGTCTCGGTCTTGCCCTCGCCCAGGAGGCGTTCGGCCCGGGGGCCGAAGGTGGCCCGATATCGCTCGAGCAGGGCGGGGTTGGCCCGGAGCGTTTCGTGGACGGCGGTGCGGACGCTGCGGAACAGGTCGGGATCGGCGGGAGAGGCGACGAGGCGGTCGGGCTGGTCGTCGAGGAGGACCTGGAGAACGCGCACGGCCTCGTCGAGGTTTCCGGCGGAGACATGCTCTCGGACGCGGACGACGGTGTCGGCCGCGGCGGGGGAATCGTCCACGTAGACGGGGTTGGCCTGCTGGCCGAGGCCGAGGCCCGGGGGCGCGGCGGGGAGGGGGGAGGCGAGCCCGGCGGTGAGAGCGACGGCCAAGGCCGCGAGGCGGGCGTGGAGCGAAACGAGATGTCCCCGGCACACGACACGCATTCGTCCGGCCCTCTTTGCCCGCACAACCGTCATCCGTGGTTCTCCTTGGAGTTTATCGACCCGCCGGGCCCGAAGTTGCCGTGAGTACCCCGAATCGTGCGCCGATTGGTGATCGGCATCGGAGGTTTCCATGGACGGGTCAGACACCATCGCGTTGGCGGCCGGGAACGGTTGTTCGGTGATTCGCCGCCCGCGCCGGCTGTTCGGGCCTCCGCCGACGAACGCCACGCCCGGGGAGCGCCGACGGGCGATCCGCGTGTGCCTGCTGGTGGCGACGATCGCCATTCTGAGCATGTCCGACCTGTACATGACCCTGACGCACCTGCGGGGGGTGGGGATGGGGGAGGCCAATCCGCTGGCGCGCCTGGTGATCAGCTACAACTCGCCGATGCTGCTGAGCGTGTGGAAGTGTGCGTGCGTGTTCCTGGCGTGCGTGATTCTGGTGATGGCCCGGCACCGGTGGTCGGGGGAGGCGGCCTCGTGGGTGTGCGCGGCGGTGCTGACGGCGCTGACGGTGCACTGGGCGACGTACTGCACCGAGGCGGCGACGCTGACGTCGCAGATCTCGACGATGCAGGCGGATCCGCCGTCGAACTGGGTGAGCATGGGCGGGGACTGATGTCGGATGCGGTGCGCTGCATCGGGGGGCGAGGCGCGGTACCCTTGGGGCATGTCCAGCACCCCCAGCCAGGCGACCGGCCGTCTTCTGCGAATCGCGTGTTCGATCGGGCTCGCCGCCGGCGGGTTCTGCGCCGTTGGGTGCGAGTCGTACAGCGCGCCCGTGCTGAGTGTGGCCAAGGCCGCGCCGACGGAGCGGACGCAGGACGGGGCGGCGATGCTCTTCACGCTCGACGCCCGCAACGACAACGACGATCCGCTGCCGCTGCGCGAGGTGGAGTATCGCGTGGACCTGAACGGGCGCGAGGTGTTCCACGGCTCGCGCTCGGCCGAGGCGACGCTCCGGCGGCTGGGGATCCAGCAACTGAGCCTGCCCGCGGCGGTGCCGATCACTCCCGACACGGCGGGGGTGGTCAACGGGCCGGTGCGGTACCGGCTCTCGGGCTCGATGTACTACATCACGCCGGGGCGGCTGGCGGAAACCCTCTTCGACGCGGGCGTCCGCAAGCCGAGCGTGTCGTTCGATTTCGAGGGGGAGATCGACCTTTCGGCGGCGAAGTTCACCTCGACGCGGAGCGTGACCGGGACGGATGGATCGGAATCGCCCGTCGAGCGATCGACCGCGGGCGAGGCCGGTTCGCGTTAGCGAAGGGTGAGCGGATCGCGATCGGTGGTGCTCACCACGAACCCGGCGGCGGGCAGGAGTTTCTTGAGCAGCGCGCCGTACGACGGCAGGTAGCCGCGCTCGGTGGCGGTGTGGCCGCCGAGAATGATGCTCAGTCCCGCGGCGAGGGCGGCGGTGACCTCGTGGTGCTTCATCTCGCCGGTGACGAAGACCTCGCACCCCTCGGCCCGGGCCTGGCCGGCGAGGCTGGCGCCCGCGCCGGGGACCACGCCGATGCACGAGACGGGCGAGGAAGAGTTGCCGCTCGCGGCGGCGATCTGCACCGCGCCGACGTTGAGGTGGTTCTTGAGGCGATCGGCGAGCGAGGAGAGGGAGGCGGGGTGGTCGAGCATCATGCGTCGGCCCGCGCCCACGCTCCGATCGGGGCGGGGCTCGAGGGGGTAGACGTCGATGGCGGGTTCCTCGTAGGGATGGAACTGTCGGAGGGTGGTGATGGCCAGGGCCACGGCGCGCCGGGCGCAGACCATTTCCAGGCGCAGTTCGGGGACCGACTCGAGCACGCCCGGCGTGCCGGCGGCGGGGTTGGTCTGCTCGCCGCCGAGGAACGTGCCCGTGCCCGGAGCGGAGAAGGAGCAGAGTTGGTACTCGCCGATGCGTCCCGCGCCCCCGCTGGCGAGGGCGTCGCGGACGCGGGCGGCGTCGCGCTCGGGGACGAACGTCACGATCTTCACTTCCTGGGTCGGGTCGCGCCGGAGGTGCGACCGCAATGCCCGCCGGTCTCCCGCGCGTGCGCCGTCCCCGCCGCCGGCGAGTCCGTCGGCGAGCCAGTCGGTGACGCCGCCGGGCGTGGCGTCCAGGGCGGTGTGCGGGGAGTAGACGGCGATGCCCTCGCGGATCATCGAAAGAACGATGCGCTCGGCGGCTGTTGAGGCGGGGCCGTCGGTGATGCGCTTGACGGCGGCAAAGATGGGCGGGTGGTAGGCGATCACCGCGCCGGCCCGCATGGCGACGGCCTCGCGAGCGACGGACTCGGTCAGGTCGATGGTGAGCAGCACCGGACCGGCCAGCGGCCAGGAGCCCGAGCCGATGAGCAGGCCGACGTTGTCCCACTCCTCGGCGAGGGCGAGCGGGGCGATGGAGTCGGCGGCGGCGACGAGATCGGAGATGCGCATGGGGGATTGTTGGGCCATCGGCCTTGGTCGTCGCGGGGGCGAGGCGTGAGTTACCATCGGTCGATGCCCACGCCCGTTTCGCTCACGATCCGAGCCCACGCGAAGCTGAACCTCGCGCTCTCGGTCGGTCCGCCGAGGCCGCCCAAGGGGTATCACCCCATCGCGTCGTGGTTTGCGCCCATCGACCTGCACGACGAGGTGACCGTGCGGAAGCTCGAGGCAGGCGCGCCGAGCCGGTACGAGATTCGGTGGGCCGCGGATGCCCCGCGGCCGACGCCGATCGACTGGCCGCCGGAGAGAGACCTTGCCGTGCGGGCCCATCGGGTGCTGGAGCGGCATGTTGGGCGGGAGTTGCCGGTGGCGTTGACGGTGGAGAAGCGGACGCCCGTTGGGGGCGGGCTCGGCGGCGGCTCGTCGGACGCCGCGGCGGCGCTGGTGGGCGTGAATCGGGTGCACGGGCTGGGCATCGATGGCGGGGCATTGCGAGCGATCTCGGTCGCGCTGGGCAGCGATGTCGCGTTCTTTCTGGATGAGCGGTGCGTGGCGGGCGGGAGCGATGTGCCGCGGGCCGCGCTGGTCGGGGGGTTTGGCGAGCAGATCGAGCGGATCGATTCGCCGCGCGGCGGGGTGCTGCTGTTCTTCCCGCCGTTCGGGTGTCCGACGGGGGCTGTGTACGGAGCGTTCGATGCGTCGCCGACGGCGGGGGTGGACATGCGGCGCGTGCGGGCGCTTGTCAACGGGGCGGCGGCCGCGGGGGGCGTGGTGGACGAGCGAGCGCTCTTCAACGATCTGGGAGGTCCGGCGTGCTCGGTCGAGCCGCGGCTTGCGGACGTGTGGGAGCGCCTGCGTCGGGCGTGCGCGCCCGACGCCGCCGTGCACCTGACCGGTTCGGGGAGCACGCTCTTTGCGATGGTTGCCGCGGGCGGGTCGCGGAGCCTTCGGGAGCGGTGCCGGGAGGGCGCGCCGGAGGTGACCGTGGTCGATTCTGGCCTGTGTTCTTCGTGATTCCCGGGTTTGGACCGGCCGATATGCTCCACCTATGGCCAAGCGCGCACATCGTCCCATCGTCGGCATCGACCTTGGCGGCACCAACATCAACGTCGGGATCGTGGACCATGGTCTGGGGGTGGTCGCCGGTTCGCGGGTGAACAAGAAGACGCAGGCGGCGCAGGGCGTGACGGTGGTGCTCGATCGGATTGCCGCGGCCGTTCGCGAGTCGCTCGACGGGGCGGGGCTGGGCACGCGCGAGGTGGCCTCGATCGGGATCGCCGCGGCCGGGGCCGTGGACGCGGCGAGGGGGGTGGTGCTCAAGGGTGGGAACCTCGGGTTCACCAACGTGCCTCTGGCGGCGCAGCTCACGCGCCGGCTCGGGCCGCGCGTGCTGGTGGAGAACGACGTGAACGCGGCAGTGTACGGCGAGTGGGTGCACCCGCGCGGGGCGATCGCGGGGGCGAAGGATGCGCTGGGCGTGTGGATCGGGACGGGCGTGGGGGGAGGGCTGGTGCTCTCGGGGAAGCTCTACTCGGGCGGGTTCTTCACGGCGGGGGAGATCGGGCACACGTCGCTGCTGCCGGGGGCGCCGCTGGGGCGACGATCGCTGGAGCAGAACTGCTCGCGCACGGCGATCTCGGACCGGCTGCTGGCGCTGATCGCCTCGGGGCACGCGTCCATGCTTCGGGACATGGTCGAGAAGGAGAAGCAGGGCCTGCTCGCCAAGGCCCGCAAGGACCTGAGGGAGAAGGGCCGGCTGACATGGCAGTTCGAGGGGAACAAGATCCTGCGTTCCAAGAACATTGCCGACGCCTACCGCAAGGGCGACGAGCTGACGCACCGGGTGGTGCACGAGGCGGCGGAGATGCTCGGCACGGCGATCGCGGGGGCGGTGACGCTCCTCTCGCTCCCGCACGTGGTGCTCGGCGGGGGGTTTACCGAGGCCATCGGAGAGCCGTGGGTGCGGGCGGTGCGCATGGCGACGCGCGAGCGGGCCTTCCCGCCGGAATGCCGCAAGGTGGAGGTCGTGGGCACAAAGTTGAAGGACCAGGCGGGGATCATCGGGGCCGCGCTCCTGGCGCGGGACGCGGGCAAGCGGTAGCAGGCGAGAGGCGGCGGGCCGAGGGGAACTACACTCCCGGCCCATGAACGCCGCTATCGCCAAGGCCGCCGCCCTCATCGAGGCCCACCGCTACATCCAGCGCTTCCGCGACAAGATCGTGGTCGTGAAGGTGGGCGGATCGATCCAGGAAGACGACGAGCGGATGAGGGCGCTGCTCACCGACGTGGCCTTCATGTCGGGCGTGGGCATCCGGCCGGTGATCGTGCACGGCGGGGGGAAATCGATCACGCGGGCGATGGACGCGGCGGGGCTGAGGGCGCGGTTCATCCAGGGCCGGCGCTACACCGACCGGGCGACGCTCGAGATCGCCGAGCATGTGCTGGTCAACGACTGCAACAAGTTCCTGGTGGACAACCTGAACGCCTCGGGCTCGCGGGCGATCGGGCTGCACTCGCTGGGCTCGTGCGTGCTGCTGGCCGATCGGTTGACGGTGGCCGATCCGAAGACGGGGGAGGCGATCGACCTCGGGTATGTCGGCACGGTGTCGGAGGTGAACACGATCCTGCTCGGCGCGCTGTGCGAGGACGGGTTTATCCCGGTGATCGCGCCCGTGGCGATGGCGCGCCCGCAGAACGGCGCTGGCCCGGCGCGGGTGGGCGATCCGGATGCGATCGGCAAGTACAACGTGAACGCGGACACCGCGGCGGGGCATGTCGCGGCGGCGCTCAAGGCCGAGAAGCTGGTGGTTCTCTCGGACACCCACGGCATCCGCGTGGAACCGGACCGGCCGGACTCGTATGCCTCGGCGCTCACGCGCGCCCAGATCGACGGGCTGGCGCGTTCGGGGGTGATCGGCGAGGGGATGCTGCCGAAGGTCGAGGCGTGCCTGATCGCCCTCAACGCGGGCGTTCCGAAGGCCCACATCATCGACGGGCGGATCCCGCACTCGCTTCTGCTGGAGATCTACACGGACGAGGGCATCGGGACGCAGATCACGCTCCGATAAGCGAGCCCGTGTTATCGTCCCGGCGGCGTCGCGTCCGCGGGACAATCTCGACGGTCGGCCTGACGTGCGGGGGCGTGTGAACCGATTCATGCGGGTGGATCCTCCGCGGCACGCCACGGCACGCGCGTCGCACCAGAGTCGCCCTCGAATCGCCGAGGTTTGCCGTGATGTCCGACCGCTCGAAACTCCAAAGAGTGCTCTCGTGCACCTCTCTGCCGTCGCTGCCGATGGTCGGCGTGCGGGTGCTCTCGCTCACCCGCGACCCCGACGCGAGCCTGGACCAGATCGCGAAGGTGCTCGAGACGGACCTGGCGCTCTCGGCCAAGGTGCTCAAGACGGTCAACTCGTCGGTGTACGGCCTGAAAACGCCGTGCACGACGATCCGGCGTGCGTTGAACTTCCTCGGGCTCTCGGCCGTGAAGTCGATCGTGCTGGGCTTCAGCCTGGTCGAATCGACGCGCGGGCTCGACGGCGGGGACGGGTTCGATATCAACGAGCATTGGCGCCGGTCGATCTTCGCCTCGGCCGCGGCCCGCACCATCGCGCAGAGGGTCGGGCGGTGCGACCCGGAGGAGGCGTTCGCGGCCGCGCTGTTCCAGGACCTGGGCGTGCTGGCGATGTTCACGGCGCTGGGCGCCGAGTACACCGCGGCGCTGGGCCCGGCCTGCACCGATCACGGCCTGCACGCGGAGCTCGAGCGGGCGTCGCTGGGCTTCACGCACTGCGAGTGCGGGGCGGCGCTGGCGGCAAAGTGGCGCATGCCCGACCGGTACGTGCAGACGATCCAGCACCACCATGCGCCCGACGGGGCGGAGGCCGATTGTCGCGATCTGGTGCGGACCGTCGGCCTTGGCGCGATGACGGCCTCGGCTCTGGCGGGAGCGGACGGGGCGAATCACCTGCCGAGGCTGCTGGCGTGCGCGAACCAGTGGTTCGGCCTGAGCGCCGCGGACATGGCCCAACTGCTCACGCGGATCGGGCAGGCCGCGGCGGAGCTCGGGCGGCTGTTCGGCAAGCCCGTCGGGCAGGTCCCGGAGCCGGCCGCGCTCATGCGGCAGGCGAGCGAGGAGCTCGTCAACCAGCAGATCGCGGCGATGCGCGAGACGGAGGCTCTGCGGGAGAAGAACGAGGCGCTGGTGCGACAGACGATCACCGATGCGCTCACGGGGATCGGCAATCGCAAGAAGTTCCAGGACGAGATGGCCCGCCTGTTCGAGGAATCGCGCACGATCGGACGGTCCTTCGCGCTGGTCATGTGCGACGGGGACAAGTTCAAGTCGGTCAACGACACGCACGGGCACCACGTGGGCGACGCGGTGCTCAAGGAGCTCGCGACGAGAATCTCGGCCTCGGCCGGGGCCGCGGCCGTCGTGTGCCGCTACGGCGGCGAGGAGTTCGCCCTGCTCGTGCCGGGCGTGCAGGTGCGCGAGGCGGTGGCCATTGCGGAGGCGGCGCGGGCGGCGGTGTGCAACCCGGCGTTCGATCTGTCGCACACTCCCGGGGCGCCGGCGACGCTGCCGATCACCATCAGCCTCGGCGTGGCGTGCCTGGACCCGGCCGGTGGATGCACGTTCGCGAGCCCGGAGAGCCTGATCGAGGCGGCCGACAAGGCCCTCTACGCGGCCAAGGAGTCCGGGCGCAATCGGGTGTGCACGGATGCCGCGTCGGTCGCCGCCCGCGCGACGGCGGCTCCCCAGCCGGCAGCGGTCGCGCCGGTTGTGGAGCACGCCAGGGCCGCCGCGCACGTCGGCGAGACCGTCGAGTGTGCGACATCGGGGGCGATAGCGTCGGGGCAGAACGGCAAGGGCCGGCCGGCGTCGATGGGTCCGGCGCGAGTGTTGCTTGTCGAGGACGATTCGCTGGCGGCGCGCATGATCATGGCCGTGATGCAGAAGTGCGGCGGGGTCGAGGTGGAGTGGGTCAAGTCGGTCCAGGCCGCGTCGCAGCGGTTGGCCGAGGGTGCGTCGAATCCGGCCAAGGGGCTCTCGGCGATCGTGGCGGACCTGAACGTGGCGGGCGGGACCGCGATCGACATCGCGGCGATGTTGCGGCTTCGACCGTCTACGGCGCGCCTGCCCCTGGTGGTCGTGAGCGCCAGCGACGACGCCAAGGCCCGGAGTCTGTGCACGCAGGCGGGGATCACCGAGTTTATCTCGAAGGACCACCTGATCCAGGAACTCCCGGCGTGGATCGGCCGAGCGCTGCCCCAGGGCGTGCGCTCGATTGCGGCCTGAACACGCGGCAAGCGGATCTTCGAGGGGCGCAAAGACTCCGACCGGGGTGTCCGCCACGGACGCGGCCGCGCGGGTACGCTCGGCCATGCCCATTTCGCCCCTCATCGTGCCGGTGCTGCTGACCGCCCTTGGTGCCCCGCCGGAGGTTCCGGCCCCGATCATGGATGCGCCGCCGCCGGTCCAGGCCGGACCGGAGAGCGGCGTCTCGAAGGAGCGCATGGCCGATGCGATCCGCGCCCTGCCGACCAAGCGATCGAGCTGGGGAAGCGATGCGCACGCCAAGGGGTTGCGCGCGACCGAGGCGATGCTGGCGGCCCGGCTCAAGGACCTCGGCTACACCCCGACGCTCGATCCGATCGACTTCATCGGGCACCGCGTGCAGGACCACGAGGAGGCCGCCACGAGGCCGTACAACAACATCATCGTGGACCTCCCGGGCACGACGGCGAAGGACCACGTGCTGGTGCTCTCCGCCCACATGGACGCGGTCCCGGCCGCGCCGGGGGCGGACGACGACGGATCGGGCGTGGCGGTGCTGCTCGAAGCGGCGCGCCTGCTCAAGGACCGGCCGATGCAGCGCTCGGTGCGGCTGATCTTGTTCAACCTGGAAGAGAATGGGCTGGTGGGCTCGCGGGCGTACACGCTGCGGATCAAGCCCGATCTGGACGCGGGGAAAGAGCCCATCGTCGGCATGATCTCGATGGACATGCTCGGGTTCTATTCCGATGCGGAGGGGAGCCAGCAGAGCCCGCTCCAGTCGGTGGGATCGTCCGCGGCGCCGACGGTGGGCGACTTCGTGGCCATGGCCGGGATCCTGCGGTTCCGGCCCTTCAGCCAGGCGCTGGATCGGGCCATGAAGGAGGCCGAGCCGCGTCTGAAGACCGTGGTGGTGGACTTCCTGCCCGTGGCCCCGCCCGACCTCTTGCGCTCGGACCACGCGCCGTTCATCGGCATCGGCGTCCCCGCGGTGCTGCTCACGGACACCGCGAACTACCGCAACCCCAACTACCACAAGGCGGGGGATACGTTCGAGACGCTGGACATGGACCGCCTGACGATCGCGGCCCGGGGTGTGATCGGCGGGGTGTACCGCCTGGCGGGTCCGCCGGGGACCGAGTTGATCGATATCGCTCCCGTGGGAGGCTCGGCGCGGCCGAGAGGGGAGTCGAATCCGGAGACCCCGGTTGAGGCCAAGCCCGACGCGCGGGCGCCCTGAGGCAAGGATTGAATCGCGTCGGCAAGTGAAAAGCCCCCGCCGAGGGGCGGGGGCTTGGGGAATACGGGGTCTTGGGTTCAGAATGGGCGCGGCCTAGTAGGAGCAGCCGCCGGCGAACCAGGCGTTGAGGAAGTCGAAGATGTTCTGGACCTGGAGGGTCCCGGTATCACCGTCGCCGCCGACGATCGCGGCCTTCTTCCCGGCGAACCAATCGTTGAGGAAGTCGAAGATGTCCTGGACTTCCAGGTTGTTGTTGTGGTTGAAGTCCGCGTAGCAGCAGGGGCTGACGGTGTTGCCGAGGGTGCCCGGCACGCTTACCGGCGTGTTGCAGGCGGATTGGGCCGGGACGAACTTGGAAACGACGGTGCCGGAGGTGGTGTTCAGAGCCGCGGCGCACGCCAGGGCGTCGGCGTAGGCGGTGGAGCAGGTAGCGCCGCGGCAGCAGATGCCGCCGGCCGGGGGCGGGCAGGTGTTGGGCGAGCAGGTGCCGTCGACCACGAGCGTGCCCGTGGCGCAGGTGGCGCTGGGGTTGCCCGGGGTGGCGATGGTGCAGGAGCCGTCGGTCTGGCAGCAGACGCCGACCTGGTTGCAGGGGTTGGTGGGGGTGCAGGCGCCGCCGGTGGTCCAGGCGCCCGCGGTGCAGGCGGACTGGGCCACGAAGGTGCAGGTGGTGCCGACGCAGCAGGTGCCGCTGGGGAAGAAGGTGGTGTTGAGGGAGTTCCACCCGCCGAGGGTGGTGCCGTAGGCGGCGATCATGATCTTGACGGTCGTGCCCGCGGCGATGTTGTTGACGTTCACGTTGTAGGGCTCGGGATCGTCGAAGCAGCCGATCGGGGCGAGGGCGTTGCAGTCGCCCGTGAAGACGGCCATGATCATGTCGTAGGTGCCCCAGTTGTCGAGCTTGATGTTGAGCGTGCCCGGGACGGTGGCGGTGAAGGTGTACCAGATGGAGTTGTTGGCCCCGCCGACGGTCTGGTCGTTGCAGGTGCCGATGGGCAGGCCCTCGTTGTTGGCGCCCTCGGAGCCGACGTTGCTGGAGTAGGTGGGTGAGGTGATGACGGCCGCGTTGGTGCAGTCGTCGTTGCCGGGCGTCGAGTTGACGCAGGTGGGGGCTCCGCAGGTGGTGTCGGCGCCGTTCCATGTGCCGCCGACGCCCGTGCAGAAGGACCCGAGCGTGACGTTGCAGGTGCCCGAGCCGGGGAAGCAGCAAGCGCCGGGGGGGCACTGCGCGGCCGGGACGCAGGTGCTTCCGTCGCCGCCGTAGGAGGCGGGCGAGGGGCAGCCGGCGGCGCCGCTGGTCACGACGAAGCAGTTCGCGCCGATGCCGCAGCAGGCGCCGGTGCCGGCGGGCTGGGTCACGACGATGGAGAACGTGCTGTTGTCGCCGGGGAAGCCGCCGGCGCGGATGAGGTAGGTGGTGCCGCCGGCCATGGAGACGAGCAGCTCGCTCGTGTTGCCGGGGGCGAGGCGTCCGATGCAATCCAGATCGCTATCGGCGGCCGGATCGCACGCGCCGGTGAACAGCGCCAGGGCGATGCCCCAGTCGGAGGAGGTGGCGGGGGTGGCCGTGATCGCGTAGTTGCCGTCCGCGGCGGGAGTGAAGGAGTACCACACGTCGACGGTTGAGCCGGAGCAGGAGGTCAGATCGACACCGGTGGCGGTGCCGATGTAGCCGGTGACGGCGTTGCCGAGGGTCAGGGCCGTGCCGGGGCAGGAGTCGTTGGCCGGCGCGGGGCAGACACCCTGCGTGGTGCAGGAGGTTCCCAGCGCGGTGAAGGTCCCCGTCGTGCAGCCGGCCGCGGTGGTCTGCGTGCAGGCGAAGGTGGTGGTGTCGCAGCACGCGCCCACGCAGGGCGGGGTCGTGGCCGAGCAGGTGGTGGTGTCGCCCACATAGCCGGTCGGGCCGGGGCAGCCGAGGGGACCGGTGATGGAGCACGCCGGGCCGTTGCAGCAGGCGCCGCTCGGGCAGGGGTTGGCGGTGCAGGTGGAGCCGGGGCCCTGGCTGACCGTGTAGTTCGTGGGGGGGCAGTTGCCGACGTTGTCGGAGACGACGCACAGGCCGTTGGTCGGGCTGCAGCAGGCGACGGTGGTCACCACGTCGGCGCGGATGCTGAACTGGGTCGTGCCCGGATTGAAGTAGGCCACGCGGACGTAGTAGGTCGTGCTGCCGGTGCTGGTGAAGATGGCCGTGCGCGGGTTGGCGAAGTCGGTGCAGACGAGTTCGCTGCCGCCCGAGGCGGGGCAGAAGCCGTCATAGACGGCCACGGACAGCGGCTGCATGGTGTAGGGGTCGGCCGTGGGCGTGGGAGTCGCTGCGATCTGGTACTGAACGCCCGCGGTCGCGGGGGTCGTGAGCAGATACCACACATCGGTGGTGGTGAAGCTGCAGGGCGTGACGGGGTTGATCGTCGGCGTGGCCGAGACCAGCGTCTGGCCCGTGAGGGTGGCGCCACCGGGGATGATCTCGTAGGGTCCGCCGGGGAGGAGGGCGGCGCAGTCGTCGTTGGCGGGCGCCAGCAGCTGCGAGCAGGTGATGCCGGTGCAGGATGTGCCCGTCTGGAGGACCTGGCTGCCGGGACAGGCGGTGACGCCGGTGTACACGGTGCAGACGCCCGTGGTGTTGTTGCAGCAGACGATGGTGTTGCAGGGGTCGCCGGTGCAGGTGGTCGAACCGGTGAGCGGGGTGCCGTTGGACTTGGCGCAGTTGGTCGGGCCCTCGGCGACGAAGCAGACCGCGGCGGTGGAGCCGGGGACGCAGCAGGCCACGGGGTTGGTCGCGGCGATCGGGGTGCCGAAGACCCTGATCGCAAACGAAGCGTTGCCGTTTCCGCTTCCAAAGGGGCCGCGCTCAGAGGGCGTCAGGTCGGTGTCGTAGCGCCAGTAGTAGTTGAAGCTCAGGTCGGGGCCATTGCCCCAGCGGAAGCCAGCCACGACCAAGGGGAGCGGTGCGTCCTGATCCTGCACGCCGACGGCGAGCGAGCCGCCACCCGCGTTGAGATAGGCGAAGTCCATGTTCAGCGGGATCGGGGGGAGGCCCGGGATCGGGTTGACGCCGTCGCCGATGGTGAGGATGGTGTACAGGCTCGCCGCGCCGGAGTTGGCCAGCGTGGGAACCGTGCCGACGAGGATCGGCGGGGAGTCGATCTCGTTGGTGCCCCAGGTGGCGGGCACATTGTCGAGGGTCGCCACATAGATGCGAACGTTTCCGGCGGGGGCGCCGGCCGCGATGTGCACGCCGACCTGGATCTGGCAGATCTCGATCATCTGCGTGGTGATGCCGGCGACCTGCAGGCGCGAGGCGGGGATGTTCACGTCGTCGAGGAGCACATCGCCCTGCACGCCGCTGCCGACCGGACTGCCGCCCAAGCCAAGGCCGGTAAGGAACCCGCCGAGGCCGGAGGTGATGCGGTCATAGAGCATGACGCTGCCGCGCGGCTGGAAGGGGCTCGGGAGGGCCGCCGGCGCGTCGATGCGAGCCGGGCGCGCGCCGGAGATCAAGAACTCAGAGGATGTGTCAACGACCTGCGCGTGGGCCGCGGTCGTGAGGGCCAGACCGGCCGCGATGGCCGCGCCGAAGGTCGCCCGTCGACAGTTCGCACCGGAACGGAAAACGCTCATTGAAAACCTCCTCGTTGTGCGCGCTTTGTCGTGGCGCGCTGCAAAGCACCCTGTTTGCAGAGGGCTCGCTGTGTCGCTCTTCCCCGTTCGGAACCGAACGGGCCACCAGCGGCGCGACAAACGCCGAGAGCGCAACGGACAATCTACTGCGCATTTGTGACGAGCCAACGGGCGCGACCGGAAACGTGCGCGAGTTCTGAAAGCCAAGTAGAAACCCTTCCGGGTTTGTGTTGATTTCGCTTCGAGGCGCGGCGATCGTGTGGGGGGTATCCCGATCGATGCAATGAAAAACCCCCGCGAATCGCGGGGGTTTGTGTTGAGCGGGTTTGTTCCTATATGAATGTCATGGACATCCCGCGAGCCAATCGTTGATGAAGTCGAAGATGTTCTGCACGGCCAGCGGTCCGGGGGTGCCGTCGCCGCCGGTGTTGGCGAAGATCGAGCCGGCGAGCCAGTCGTTGATGTAGTCGAAGATGTCCTGGATCTCGATGCCGTTGATCTTGTTGTAGTCGGCGTGGCAGCACCCGGCGATGGTGGTGCCGGTGCAGGTGCCCGAGGCGGTCTGGTAGAACGCGCCGGCGAGGACGCCCGTGGTGGTGCAGTTGGCCTGCGTCACGGCGGCGTTGCATGTCGCGCCGCGGCAGCAGATGCCCGCCGGGGGCGGGCAGGTGTTGACGGTGCAGGTGCCGCCGTCGGTCCATGTGCCGGTGCACAGGGCCTGGGTGGTGACGGTGCACGCGCCGGAGATGCAGCACTGGCCGGTGGTGGAGAAGGTGGTGTTGACGCTCAGCCAGCCGCCGCCGGAGGTGAGACCCCACTGGGCGATCTCGAACTTGACGTTGCCCGCGGCGGGCATGTTCACGTTGATGTCGTAGGGCTCGGGGTCGTCGAGGCAGCCGATCTCGGTGAGCGCGGTGCAAGCGCCGGTGTAGACGCCCATGAGCATGTCGTAGGTGCCGTAGTTGTTGACCTTGATGTTGAGCACGCCCGCGGCCGGGGCGGTGAAGGTGTACCAGACGGAGTTCTGGTCGGCGAAGGCCGTGGCGTCGTTGCAGGCGCTGATGGGAGCGCCCTCGGCGGCGGCGCCGTCGGTGCCGACGTGGTGGGTGAAGGTGGGCGAGGTGACGACGCGCGCGGTGGTGCAGTCGTCGTTGGGCGGGGCCTGGATGATGCAGTTGGTGGTGCCGCAGGTCTGGTCGCCGGCGTTCCAGACGCCGGTGACGCCGGTGCAGAAGGACTGGATGGTCACGAAGCACTGGCCGCTGCCGGGGAAGCAGCACGAGCCCGCCGGGCACTGGGTGGCCGGTGCGGCGCAGGTGGAGTCCACGCCGCGGTAGACGGCTGGGGCGGGGCAGTCGGCCGCGTCGGCGACGATGAGGCAGAAAGCGCCGATGTCGCAGCAGGCCCCGAGGCCCGTGGGCTGGGAGACGAGGATGGAGAAGTTGCCGGTGTCGCCGGGGAAGGCGGCGACGCGGATGAGGATGGGCGTGCCGGCGATGAGCGTGTCGAGGAGCTCGTTGGTGGCGCCGGGGATGACCTGCGGGGCGCAGTCGATGTCGGAGTCGGCGACGGGATCGCAGGCGCCGGTGAAGAAGGCGACGGCGGTGCCGACGTCGTTGGGCGTGGCGGGCGTGGTCTTGATGCTGTAGTTGCCCGTGGTGGCGGGGGTGAAGGTGTACCAGACGTCAATGGCGGATGTGGAGCACGAGGTCAGGTCGGTGCCGGTGGCGGAGTTGATGGTGCCGTTGGTGGCCGTGCCGAGGGCGAGGGCGAAGGCCGCGCTGCACTGGTCGTTGGGCGGGGCGGGGCAGATGCCCTGGGTGGTGCAGACGGACCCGCCGCCGGCGTAGGCGCCGCCCCCGCCGATGCAACCGGACTCGCCGGTGATGGTGCACGCGAAGGTGTTCGGGTTGCAGCAGGCGCCGGAGCAGGGATTGGGGGCGCAGGAACCGCTGAGGGTGAAGTCGGTCGGGGCGCAGCCGCTCGGGCCGGTGATGGCGCAGGCTCCGCTGGTTGCGCAGCAGGACCCTTGCGGGCACGGCGCGGTGGTGCACGTGGTGTTGTCGCCCTGGTACACGGTGTAGCCGGGCAGGGTGGTGCACTGGCCGATGGTGTCGGAGAGGACGCAGAGGCCGTTGGTCTGGTTGCAGCAGGCGCCGGAGACGACGGAGGCGACGTTGATCGAGAAGAGCGTGGTGCCCGGAGTCGCGGCCCCGCCGAAGGCGACGCGGAAGTAGTAGGCCAGCGACCCGTTGCCGGTGAAGATGGCGTGGTTGGGATTGGCGAAGTCCTCGCAGGCGATCTCGGAGCCGGGCCCGGCGGGGCATCCGGGGCCGCCGTCGTACACCGCGATGGCCAGGGGCTGGGGCGTGAAGTCTCCCGAGGCGGGATTCGGGGTCACCGTGACCTGGAGCTGCTGGGTGGCCTGGGCCGGCGTGGCCGTGAAGAGGTACCACACATCCTTCTGGGCGAAGGTGCAGTTGGCGATGCCGGGGGCGGCGTCATAGCCGGCGGACACCGTCCAGCCCGCCGTGGTCTGGTCGGTCAGGGTCGGATTGGCGGGGATCGTCAGTTCGTACGGTGAGCCGACGAACGCGCCGAAGCACTCGTCGTTCGCGGGCGGGTTGGGCTGCGCGCAGGGGTTGGGTGCGCAGGCCGCGCCGGTGAGGACCTGGGCGCCGGGGCAGTTTGGCTGTCCGGCGACGGCGGTGCAGGCGCCGGTCGAGAGGTTGCAGCAGTTGATGATGGTGCAGGAACTGGCGGTGCAGGTCGTCTGGCCCGCGACCGTGTTGCCGCCCGACTTGGTGCAGTTGTCCTGATTGGCCGCGACAAAGCAGACGGCGCTCGTCGTCCCGGGCATGCAGCAGACGATCGGGGTGGTGGGGGCGACGGGCGTTCCCTTGATGACATAGTAGAAAGAGCCGTTGGGGTTGCCGAAGCCGTACGGTCCCGCGCCCTGCGGGTTCGGGTCGGAGTCGTACTCCCAGAACAGGTCGAAGCTCTGGGCGTTGATGTTCGGCGCGGTGGCCGTGCAGATCCGGTGGCCGACGACCGAGGCGTTGAGGGTGCCGATGGACTGGCCGATGGCGAACGAGCCGAACACGCCGGGCTGCCCGCCCTGGGTGATGAAGCCCATGTCCAGCGGGACCGCCTCGAGGCCGGCGATGGGATTCACGCCGTCGCCGATGGTCAGCACCAGCGTGGCGTTGGCTCCCGTGTTGTTGGCGGGAACGGGAATGTTCGCGATGAGCGTGGGGGGGAAGGTGATGCCCGACGCGGTGTTGGTCTCGTCGAGCGTCGTCCAGTACACGTTCATCGAGTTGGCCGGAGCATTCGGACCCATTCGCGCGGCGAGCTGGATCTGGCAGATGCTCAGCAGCGGCGAAGTCACGCCGGCAACCTGCAGGCCGGCCGCCGGGATGCTGATGTCGTCGAACCAGGAATCGACCTGGGTGCCCGCTCCGTCGGGGGTGCCGCCGAATGTGTATCCGAGCGTGGCAACCTGGACCGTGCGCGAGTACAGCACGGTACTCCCGCGGGGTGTGAACGGGCCGGGAAGCGACGAGGACGGCGGCGTCACGAACGGGGAGAGATCGCGCTGAAAGTCGATCCGGTGCGGCACCACCATCCTCTCGGGGCCGGCCGGGCCGTCGGCCATGGCCGCCCCGCCCATTGCGCCCGCGACCAGCGCGGCCAGAGCGCGGGTCCACGGACAGGAGTTGAAGAATCCGGAACGCGCCGCCGTGGTGTGACTACAACCGCTCATTCGAAACCTCCTCAATCGCGCGGCCGCTCGTGCCGCGCTCCCCGCCCCGGTTGACCGTCTTTTCTCGGTTACTCGAACGCATTGACCAACGAACCGGGTCCGACTTTGTGGCGCCGGGCAGAGATTGCGCGGAACCACACGAGAACTTACCACAAACCAAACATTCAGGCAATGCCCTGATCGTTTATTCGAGTGAATAGGCGCAAGAAAAGCGTGGAAACAGCCGCGCTCCTGCTATCCGTCGCCCACAAACCGGTGGTTGCCGAAATCCCTTGAATCGCCAGGATGCCCGGGGCGCAGATTCGGCCGGGATGTTCTGTGGATGTTCGATGGCCGCGACGATGTGCGGGTGCGACCCATGCGCAGAAGAATGTCGTTCTTCGGCTCCGGCGCGGCAGATCGGAGTCAACAACCGACGAACCAACGGCTGAGAAACTCGGGGATGTCCTGCACCTCGAGGGCGCCGTTGTCGTCCCGGTCGCCGGGGCAGTACCCGATGGTGGCAACGTAGGGAAAGGGCGTGCCCGTGGTCGGGGCCGTTCCCGTGCCGCAGACGGTGCGGCCGTCGTGGGCGATGCCGGTGGCGGAATCGAGGCGGACGCCGGCGGGGACACTCTCGGCCAGGCGATCGGCCGGGCGGACCATGCCCCATCGGCGAGTCAAGACGAAGGCCTCGGTGACTGCGCCAGCGCCGGGGGTGCCGGAAGTTCGGCCAGAGCCGACGATGACGGATCCGTCGGCGCCGACTCCGAAGGCCTCGGAGGACCGGGAGCCCGAAGAGGGAAGGGCGCCGAGGGAGCGGGTGCGGCCTAGCACCCGGCGAACCAGGTATTCAGGAACGAGAAGATGTCCTGCACGCTCAGCCCCGGCACGCCATCGACGTTGGTGGCAGGATCGCCCGCGAACCAGCCGTTGAGGTAGTCGAAGATGTCCTGCACGGTGATGCCGTCCACGCCGTTGAAGTCCGCCCGGCAGCGGAAGGTGGCGGTGATGGTGTCGGCGGCGACAACCGAGAACGAGCACGGGCCGGAGCCGGAGCACGCTCCTCCCCCACTCCATCCCACGAAGACGGAGTTGGATGTTGCAACGGCGCTGAGCGTGGCGGGTGTGCCCGGTGCGAAATCGAAGGCGCACGCCCCCCCCATCGCGCCGCAGGCGATGCCCGCCGGTGTGCTGGTGACGATCCCGGTGCCGGTGCCGGCCATGAGCACCGTGATCGCGACCGGGGGCTGGGGACAAGGATTGGGCGAGCAGGCAGTGCCGCCGCCCTGGAACGCCCCGCCGCCGCCCGTGCAGGCGGGCTCGGCCACGCCGGTGCACAGGCCGGTGGAGGCGTCGCAGCAGGCCCCGAGGGCGCCCACGGGCGGGTCGCAGGTGGTGATGCTCTGGGGCGTGATGACCAGCGACCAGGCGCGGGCGGTGCCGGTTGTGCCGGAGACCACGTCGGCGACATTGAGCGTCCAGGTGCCCGTCGGGTCCTCGCCGTTGAAGGCGGAGAGCGGGCTGGCGGGCGCGAAGGTGCCGGTGAACGGCGCGTTCGAGCCGGCGATGGTCTGGATGGAGGCCGCGCCGGAGTCGTCGAGCACGGTGTTGCAGAAGTTGTTGCTCGAGTTGGCTCCGGTTGCGCCGCCGCCGGACATGCGGTTGACGAGCGTGACGGTGGTTCCCTGCGGGCTGGTGAGCTTCACGATGAGCTGGCCGACGCTGCCGTGGTTGAGGCCGACGGTGCTCGACGAGGCGGAGGTGGTGCAGGCGGTGCCGTTGAAGCGGAAGTCGAGATCGGCGATGACCCCGCCCCCCCAGACGCCGGCGACGGGAAGGGTGAGGTTGACGCCGGCGGCGTTGTTGTCGGGGATGGGGGCTGCAGCCCCGGTGTAGGTCACGGTGACGGGCGTGCCGGGGGTGCTCAGGCCGGTGGAGAGTCCGATGGGGAGGGCCTCGGTGGCGCCGAAGGTTCCGCCGACGCCCTGATCGCAGGCGAGCGTGAGCGTGAGGCTGATGGGCCCGCCGCAGGGGTGCGAAGGGGATACGTTGAGGGCGTAGAACGTGCCGTTGCTCGCCGACGCGAGCGAGGGGAGCGTGGGATAGGTGCAAACGCCCGTGGTCACGGAGACGGTCGGCGTGTTCGAGACCAGGGTGCCGGTCACGCCGGTGGCGGTGATGGAGCCGGAGTTGGTCACGGGGATCGTGAGGCGGATCTGGCTCTCGCCCGGATCGACGCGCCCGTTGGCGTTGCCGTTGCCGGAAGCGTCGGACACGACGGCGGGCCCGCCGGGGGCGAAGCCGACGGCGGGCGTCGAGGGGACGATGGTGAAGTTCGCGTTGGAGATGTCGAAGAAGATGTTGCCCACGGCCTCGATCTTCAGACGCGCGCCGGTGGTGTTGATGTTGGGCAGGATGACATTGGCCGAACCGGTGTTGGGCGTGCCGGCGGCCAGGACGGTCGGGAAGGTGTTGCCGCCATCGGTGGAGAGCGAGATCTTCACGCTGGCGCAGTTGATTGGCGGGAGGTTCGAGCCGCCGAGGTCCCACGTGACGGTCTGCGGGCCGCTGAGGGTGCCGGAGGTGTTGGGGGCGGTGATCTGGAAGGGGCCGGTGCCGACGATCTGGAGGGTGGTGGTGGCCTGGTTGACGCCCGCGCCGCCGGAGCGATTGTCGCGCACGGTGACGCGCCAGTTCATCGTGGTGCGGGCGACCTGGGGCAGGAGTTCCCATTGGTCGGAGGCGTTGGCGAGGATGGTCGAGAGCCTCGGGATGGTGCGCGAGGGGCTGGCGGTTCCGGGTCGGGAGCGATCGATGGGACCGGAGCCGGGATCGGAGTTGAGGGGCTGGAGACTGGCGCCGTCCTGCTGCTCCCAGCAGTAGGTCATCGGATCGCCGTCGGGGTCCGTGGCGGAAGCGGTGAGGGTGAAGGGGGTTCTGGACGGGATCGCGTAGGAGGAGAGCCCGCCGATGGTCGGGGCGTTGTTGCCCGTCGCGGTCGAGGCGGCGCAGGAGGTGGTGTTGAGGTAGGTCACGATCTGGTTGATGTCGGTGCCGTTGAAGTAGGGGTCGTTGTGGCTCTGCACGTTGTACGAGGCGCCGCAGATGCCCGCGTAGGACATGATGGTCGTGCCCGAGCCGGCCTCGACCGTGTAGGCCGCGCTATCGCCCGCCGAACCGCCGCAGTTGCTCTGGGTGTGGCGGCCGCCGAACTGGTGGCCGAGCTCGTGCGAGACGTAGTCGATCACGAAGTACGGGTCGTTGGGGTTGGAGTACGCGCTGTAGCCCGCGCCCTTGTTGGAGCCGCAGACGGTGCCGATGCCGCCCGCGAGGCCGTTGTTGCCCGAGGTGGTGTAGTGGATGACGTGGCCGACGTCGTAGTTTGCGCTCCCGATGGTCGAGGTGAGCGCGGATTGGAGGTTGGTGTTCGATGTGCTCGCGTTGTTGGGCGAAGTGAACGGGTCGGACGCCGCGTCGGGATAGATGATGTCCGCCTCGCTCGCCACGAGCACAAAGCGGACGGTGAGCTCGGCCTCGTAGATGCCGTTGAGCTGGTTGGTCATGTTGGCGGCGAGTGTCAGGCCGCCCGCGGGGCCTCCCGCCCACACCGTCGTTTCTCCGGTGAGGGCCAAGGCGAGGCGATACTGGCGGCGGGTCGGGCCGGTGACGGAACGCGGCTGGAACGGCGCGGCCGGGATGGCCGGGCCGTCGTCGGCGGTCAGGCAGTTGAACGAGCGGTCACGCCTGGGGCCGTCGGCGTGTCGGTAGGACATGTGCAGCGAGGCGTCGCCGCGCGTGTAGGCGTCGATGTGCCACATGCCCGAGTACGGCCCGTTCTCGCCGGACGTGCGGACCTGGGCCTGGAAGCCCACGGGCGTGAGGCTGCAGCGGATGTTGGCGTAGGGGTCGTCGATGCCCACGCCGTGGTACGTGCGAAGTTCCGGGTGGGCCGCGGCAAGGGCGGGCTCCATGACCGAGTACTCGACGATGGAGAAGCGCTGCCACCGCCCGTCGGGGTCGGGCAGGGCGATGACCAGCGGATCGGTTGCGGCCCGCGGAGTCTCCTCGAAGGGGGCCGCGCCGAGCGCCTCTCGCATGGCCCGAACGTCGAGGGACGCAGGCACGCCCCGGACCGGATGGACCCACTCCTCACGTTGGGCCGCGCCGTCGGGCAGAGCATCGAGCACCGACCACGGTCCGGCTTTCTCGATGACGCGCTGCGCGCCGGCGGAGGTGGTGAGGATCGCGACGGACGCGAAAGCCGCGAAGAACGCGCGCCAGAAACGGTGAGAGGCGTTGGAATCGATCGAGAGGCTCGTCATGGAATCCTCGTTGCAAGGCGTCCGATAACCAGAACGATCGGACACCCACCCACACCCGCCAAAGGCTCCGACGCCGCGCCGGCACTCCGCGCCGGCGAGACAGAGATACACAAGATGCCCGCGCCGCGGCGAAGCACCACGAACACTCACCCAGAACCGGATGGAATGCTCCTCGATACGAGTTGCCTCGAAAGGGGGTTCCGAGGACACCGTCGTGAGGGAATCGGCGCGATTGGCCATGGCTGGCCACGGTCGCGGCGAGTAGGCCCTTCGGGTGGCGCGGGCGACGATCGGGTTTACGCCTGCCCGAGCTTTTTGAGGAGCGTTTCGCGGGCGGACTTGGCATCGGCCGCGCCGCCGGCGAGTTTCATGACCTCGCCCACGAGCCGCCCCGCGGCCTGGAGCTTCCCGGCCCGGACGTCGTCGGCGACCTTTGGGTTGGCGGCGATGGCCTGGTCGCACCAGCCTTCGAGGGCGCCGGCGTCGCGGACGATGAGCATGGTGCGCGCGCGAGCGATGGACTCGATGCTTGCGGCGTCCCCGCTCTCCACGAACTCCTCGCCGCCGCGACAGAGGAGGCCGAAGAGTTCATCCGCGGCGTTCGCGCCGATCTTGTCCTCGGCGCGAAGATGCACGATCTGCGCGACGCTGCCGGGCGAGATGCCAAGGTCGCTGGGCAGGATGGTCTGCTCGGCGGTGGTGAGCTCGTTGGCGCGCTTGGCGCCGGATTGCAGGATGAAGTTGGCCGCGAGGCGGCCGGCCCGCTCGCGCTGAACGCCCAGGGCGACGGCGGCCTCGACGGTCTGGTCGTAGAACGAGCAGACCTCCCACTCGTCGGTGATGGCCGCGGCCTCCTTGGCGCTCAGGCCGAACTCGAGCATGTAGCGCCGGGCCCGGGCGAGGGGGAGTTCTGGCAGTCCGGTGCGGACGCGCTCGCGCCACGTCTCGTCCACCATCACGGGCGGCAGGTCGGGATCGGGGAAGTAGCGGTAGTCGTGGGCCTCTTCCTTCTCGCGCTGCAGGAGAGTCTCGGCGCGGGCGTCGTCCCAGCCTCGCGTGGTCTTGGCGCCGGGGCGGAGCTCGAGCCCGTCGGCCTGCCAGCGGCGGGGCTGCTCGCGGCGCTCGAACTCGATGGCGCCCTTGACGGCCTTGAAGGAGTTGAGGTTCTTGATCTCGACGATGGGCGTCTTGACGGTGCGCCCGTCGGAGAGCGTGAGGCGGGTGTTGATGTTCGGCTCGAAGCGGATGTGGCCGCGCTGCAGGATGCCGGCGCTCGCGCCCACGAACCGGCAGATGTTGCGGAGGAGGCGGCAGAAGACGACGACCTCGTCGGCGGAGGTGAAGTCGGGCTGGGTGACGATCTCGAGCAGGGGCGTGCCGGCGCGGTTGTAGTCGGCGATGGAGCCGGGGGGATCGAGGGCGAATCCGCCGGGGGCCTCGTGGAGGAGCTTGCCCGCGTCCTCTTCCAGGTGGGCCCGGATGATGCCGATGCGCTTGCCGGGGAGGTCCTTGGCGGCCTCGGTGGTGAGAGCCTCGTAGTCGATGCGCCCGTCGGCGGTGATGGGGGGGAGTTCCACGCTTCCGTCGAAGCAGAGCGGGAGCTGGTACTGGCTGATCTGGTAGTTCTTGGGCAGGTCCGGGTAGAAGTAGCTCTTGCGGTCCCAGCGGCTCAGGGGGGAGATCGAGCACCCGAGGGCCATGCCGACCATCATGCTCGTCTCAACCGCCGCGAGGTTCATCACCGGGAGCGCGCCGGGGAGGCCGAGCACGACCGGGTCGATCAGCGTGTTGGGCGGGGCGTCGAAGTTGGCCGCGTGGGCCACGTTCGGGGCGCGGCTGAACATCTTGGTCCGCGTCGAGAGTTCGACGTGGATCTCCAGCCCGACGATCAGATCGACGTGTTTGATCTCCGCCATCGGCGGATCGTATCAGTCAGTGCGTCAGCACAGCGACGACGATGTTGCCGAGATTGAAGAGCACGTGCATGGTCATGGGGACGGCGATGGAGCGGGTGCGCTCGAAGGCGATGCCCATGGCCATGCTGAGCACGAAGAGCGAGGGAAGGGCGTGGGCCGGCACGCCCCCGCCGAGGGTGTGCATGGCCGCAAAGATCGCGGATGTGCCGATGATCGCGGGCCACGTCCGCTCCAGGGTGTTGAGAAGACAGGACTGGAGAAACGCCCGGTAGATGACCTCCTCGACGAGCGGCGCGCCGAGCACCGCGCACCCGCCGATGATCCATCCCCAGAGCGAGTCGCGGTTGTCGAGGATGATGTGGAGAGTCGCGTGCGCAACAGTGTCGGGGGCCTTGCCGCCGATGAGCGAGGCGAACCGCTCGGACATCCACCCCACGATGATGAGTACCGGCGCGGCGAGGAAAGCCGCGAGGAGGCCGCGCCCGACGCCCCGCCACTCAAACTCCAGCCCAGCCTGCTTGCCCGTGCGTGGCCGGAGCAGGAAGATCATGAGGCCCGCAACCACGATCCCCGCCCCATACGCCCCAAGGCTCACCAGCGCGGTGCGCTGCGGCGACTTGTCGGCCCCGATCGCCGACGCTTTCAACTGGTTCACCAGCGCACCGCCCTCGATCTGGGCCAGCAGCACCAGCACGGCGCACAGCAGCCAGACGGGCGCGGGAACGCCGCTCACGCCGCGCCCGGCCCGTCCCGCGGGGAAGGATCCCGGCCGGATGACGTTCTTTTTCCACAGAAACGCCAGCACGCACGCGGCGATGGCGGCGGTGATGCCGATGAAGATGGAGCTCTGGGTGGTCAAGGAGTGGCCGCCGGGGGCCGCAACGATACGTGAACCTCCGCACGGGCACTCCCGTGCCTCGCGACCGGGCAACGATGCTTCCCATGCTGGGCGTTCTGAAGGACATCATCGAGCACAAGCGGGCCGAGGTCGCCGCGGCCAAGGCCCGGACCTCGTTCTCGGAGCTCGAAGGGCTGGTGGCGCAGGCCGAGCCGGCCCGCAACTTTTTCGCGGCCGTGACCCAGCATCCCGACGCTTTTCACTCGTCCGTCATCGCCGAGATCAAGCGGAAGAGCCCCTCGGCGGGGTGGATCCGGCCCGAGTACGAGCACCTGCTCGGCCCCGACCACCCCGGCGGGTTCGATCCCGCGGCCGTGGCCCGGCGCTACCACGGCAACGGCGCGGCCGCGATCTCCTGCCTGACCGACGAGAAGTTCTTCGCGGGGGACCTGCGCTTCATCGAGCGGATCAAGGAGGCGGTACCGCTGCCCGTGCTTCGCAAGGACTTCATCATCGACCCGTGGCAACTCTGGGAGAGCCGGGCCGCGGGGGCGGACGCGGTGCTGCTCATCGGCGAGTGCCTGACCATCGCCGAGATGATGGACATGTTCATCCTGGCCCAGCGGCTGGGGCTGACGGTGCTGCTGGAGGTCCACGATGTGGAAACCCTGCTGCGCGTGCGTCCGCACGTCGGATTTCCGCATCCTGCGTACTTCCTGCTCGGTATCAACAACCGGGATCTGGGGGCCCAGAAGGTGGACGTGAACCACACGCTCCGCCTGCTGGACATGGTCGATGACCCCGGTGTGCTGGTCAGCGAGTCGGGCATCCGTTCGAGCAAGGATGTCAACTGGCTGCGCCATCACGGCGTTCGGATTGTGCTCGTCGGCGAGCATCTGATGCGGGCGGAGGACCCCGGGGCCGCGCTCGCGGCGTTGCTGGGGCGACCGCCGCTTTCGTGAGGTTCCGAGCGGGTGGGGTGGGTTGGTCTGAGGGCCACGGCGGGCCGATCGGGACGGTTTCGCCCTCGATTGCGAGGAACGAAGCCCACCATTTTCGGTGGATATTCGGGACTTTCGGTTGGTTTCGGAGTGAATACAGGCGTTCGGTGGTGAGCCTTGGCCGATAGTCCCAAGCGGGCGAGCGTGGGCGCTCGTGGCGCGTACAACCCTCCTCTTGGGGGATCGGGCGTTCTCGGACTCGGTCGCGAACGCCCGGAATACGATTGCGACTCTTCGCCGCGGGCCGAATCCCGGGCGTATGGCGGATGTAGAACCCCAGAAGGGGCGCACGGCGCGCCCGACACTCTAATGGAGCGAACGAAGATGATGCGCATGACATGGTTGGCCGCGGCTGCTTGCACGGTCCTGGCCGTTCCCGCCCTGGCCCAGGTGAACGAGGACGCCAAGGCGGTGCTCAACGACTCCGCCAAGGCGATCAAGGAGATGAAGGGCGTTCAGTTCGAGGTGAAGACGTTCGCCACGGGCATGCTCAAGGACATCATCGACCTTTCGGGGACGGTCAAGCTGTGGCGCCCCGAGGGCGCGAGCACCGTGACCTGGCGGGTGGACGGCCGGGCCAAGGACCCGGGCAAGAAGGACCGCGCGATCCACGTCATGTCCGACGGCAACCAGGTCGTCTGGCTGGACTACACGAACAACTGGCGCGTCAGCGCGCCGGCGAGCGACCCTGGCGCGCTGGAGGCGGCGAACATGTGCCGCGAGCTGGTCATGCAGGACTGGCTCTCGCCCACGCCGTACTCGCTCGAGCTCACGCAGTATCCGAACCTGACCAAGAAGGGCATCGCGACCGTCGGCGGCGAGGTGTGCGACGTGGTCGAGGCGATGCCCGCGACCAAGGACCGCAACCGGACGTGGTCGATCGGCGTCAAGGACCGCCTGCCCCGCTCGCTGGAGCTGGGCACGGGCAACCTCGAGCAGAAGATCGCCAAGGTGACGGAGCTCAGCGGCCTCAAGCCGATGAAGTTCACGCAGGCCGACTTCGACATCGCGCTGCCCGAGGGCTTCGTGGACCACAAGGTCGCCGCGCCCGTTCCGATGACCCCCAAGGCCGAGCCGGGCGTGACGCCGACCAAGCCCGTCGAGCTGGGCCTGAAGCCCGGCACGGCCGCGCCCGCGTTCGCCGCCAAGGACGCCGCGGGCAACGAGGTTTCGCTCGACTCGCTCAAGGGCAACGTGGTGGTGATGGAGTTCTGGGGCACGATGTTCAAGCAGAGCACGGCCCACACCGCCGACATGCGGGCGCTGGCGGGCAAGGTGAGCAAGGACAAGGTCAAGATGGTGGGCGTGGCCTGCCGCAGCGACGAGAAGATGGCCACCGACTGGTGGAACAAGTCCGGCCCCGGCTACGTGCTGGTGCCCAAGGGCGACGCGATCGCCAGCGACTACAAGGTCGCGGGCTACCCGTCCTACTGCGTGATCGACGCCAAGGGCAACGTCGCCGCGTTCTTCCAGGACTTCCCCGGCGCGGACAAGATGATGGCCGCCGTCGAGGCCGCGACCAAGGAGTGAGCCGATCGTCCGGGCCACCGACCCTCCAAACCCCCGCATCGCGCGGGGGTTTTTCGTTGGTCACCTCGCACCGCCCGCGGGCACGCTCGCGGGGCCGTATTGCGCGAGCACACCGGCCCAGAGCGTGGAGAACTCCCCCACCACCCTCGCGAAGGCCTGTTTCTCGCAGCGTTTTCGGCAGTCGTCCACGGCCTCGCGGCTGGTCCAGGCGTTGGCGAGCTGGGTGTCGGTGGCGCCCGCCTCGGTGAGGCCGTAGATGTACCCGTTGCGGGTGTCGATGAGGGCCGCGCTGGCGGTGGTTGTCACGCTGGCCTTCTGGTTGGGGAACAGGCCGAGGGTGATCGTGCCCAGCGCGGGGATGGTGGTGCCGGTGTCGAAAACGGTGTCGAAGGTGTAGACGAGGAGCATGTCGGCCTGCACGGCCGCGGCGGCCTCGCGCAGGTCCTTCTCGGTGTTGAGCGTGCCCGGGAGCACCAGCCGGTTGAGCATGGCCACGGCGCGCACCATCGGCAGGGACGTGATCGCCTTGATGTGCTCTTCGGTCTCGACCGTGCGGGTGGTGACGACGCTGAAGCGGCCGGAGCCGAAGGCCCGTTCCGAGTGCGAGTAGTAGCCCGAGCCCTGCACGCGGGCGACGGCGATCGAGGCGGGGAACGCGGCGAGGGGCCGCTTGTCGAGTTTGTCGGCGATCGAATAGTCGGTCCGGCCGGCGGCGGCTTCCTTGGTGATGCCCAGGGCCCGGAAGTCGGCGGCGCGCCCGGGCGTGACGTACGTTGTGCAGGCTCCAAGCGCAAGGGCGAGGATCAGCGAGCAGCCGACGAGAATGGTCGATCGCATGGGCGTTCTCCGGGTTCCCCCGGCGTTGGACCATGCGTTCGGTCGATTGGTTCGGCGTGGCCGGGCGCTACGCCGCGATTCGACGCGCCGGCGTTCGCGTGATGACCGCCGGGGCCCGGCTCGTGGACGGCTCGAGGCCGAGGGCGAGCACGAGGCCGCGGGCGATCGGCCGCGAGAGCGAACCACCGCTGGCGGCGCGAACGACCTCGGCCAGAGCGCTCTCGACGCTCATCCCGGGGCGATGGGCCCGGGGTGAGAGCAGGCCGACGAAAATGTCCGCCACGGCGACGACCCGGGCCAGATCGTGGATGGCGCCGGCGCGGGCCCGAGTTGGGTAGCCGGTGCCGTCCTCGCGCTCGTGGTGCTGGTACACGGCGAGTTGCACGGTCTCGTCGAGCGAGTGCTCGGCATCGTCGTCGAGCAGTTCGATCAGCGCGCCCGACCACGCCGGGTGGCGGTGCAGGGCGTTGGTCTCTACATCGGTGAGCGGACGCGGCGCACCGCGGATGTCCCATTGGAGCAGCGTCTGGCCGCAATCGGCCAGCAGGCCGGCCAGCGCCGCCGAGCGGATGTCGGCGCCGGTCCAGCCCAGGCGATGGGCGACGACGGCGCAGACGCTCGCCACGGCGAAGGCGTGGGTGGCCAGGTCGTCGGTGCGGGCCGCGATCTCGATGGCCGAGCGGACGGTGGCGAGGGGATCGCGTCCGGCGTCGTCCGCGAGCTCGTCGATGATCGGCGCGACCACACCCATGCCAACGGGCTCGCCGGCGGAGAGCCGAGCGAAGACGCGGTCCACGAGTTCGATGCGCTCCCGCCGGGCCTCGCCGGAGAGTGTGGGGCCAGCGCCGAACGGCCCGGAGGTTCGCGGGATTGGGGGACGACCGCTCGTTTCGATCTCGCGCGACAGGCGGTTCCAGCGCGGGGTGCGCGCGGCGATCACCTCGTCGGCCGCGCGGCGCAGGGAGGCGCGGACATGGGCGATCGACGGACGCGACGAGGGATCGTCCTCGCGCGACGCCGGCGCCGGTGCGGCGGGGGGGTCGTTGCTGGGAACGATGATCGGCAGCGGGGCGTGGGCGGCGATGCTCTCGCCCACCTCGGCCACGCCCGCCATGAGCCAGGTGCGCGTGGGTCCGTCCTCGCCGAGCTCGCCCGCCTCGCGAAAGATCAGGTCGGACACCTTGCGGCGATGCAGGGCGCGCAACACGTCCTCGGAGATCGGCCGGCGCGCGGTCAGCAGCAGGCGACCGTCGGGATCGCGCAGGTCGTAGGCCAGGCGGCTGCCCGGCTCCAGATCGCTCAGTGGAATGCTCGACATGGTGTGGGGCCTCGAGGCGGGGATCGAAGGTTCTCGGTCCCGGATCGGCGAGGCGCGGGGGCGACTGAACCGGGACCGAGAATCCCGGGTGCAATTGCGAAAAAACCAGGGGTTGTTCGGCGCGCCTCTATACTCCGGGTATGTTCCAGGTCAGCGTGGAAAGGGAGTTTTGCGCGGCCCACGCCCTCGATATTCAGGGTGTTCGCGAGCCCGTCCATGGACACAACTTCCGCCTGATCGTGGCCGTCGAGGGTGAGCGCCTCGACGCCGACGGGTTGCTGCTGGACTTTCACGCTCTCGAGCGGCTGGTGGACGAGGTGATTCGCCCGCTGAATACCGCGGACCTGAACGCGTCCGGCGCGCTCGTGGACGAGGGTGGTGCGAGAATCAATCCCACGGCGGAGGCGATCGCCCGGCACATCGGCGACCGGGTGGGCGCTGGGCTGGCGGGCATCACGCCCGACGGTTCGCACGCGGCGCGGCTGGCGTACGTTCGCTTGACCGAGGCGCCGGGGTGTGCGGTGGTGTATTCCCCGGAATCGGCGACGAGGGCGACTTATCCGGACGCTCGATCCGGTCGATGAACGAAGGCCCGAACCCCCCCCCCCCCCACCCCCCCCCCCCCCCCCCCCCCCCCCCCCCCCCCCCCCACTC